>ERZ724514.147-NODE-147-length-31392-cov-8.659827_pt1 | contig 31392 bp, 30 predicted proteins | sample MGYA00376047_ERZ724514 | MGnify/ENA primary metagenome ERZ724514 (study PRJEB28724, sample SAMN07190883) | activated sludge metagenome | isolation source: activated sludge of sewage treatment plant in Hong Hong | place: Hong Kong | collected 2016-03-17 ...
GTTCGATGGCCATCAGCAGGACGATCAGGTTCTTCCGGTTGAGGAAGATGCCGACGACGCTGATCGCAAAGAGAATCGCGCCGAGAACCAGGAAATGCGAAAGGGATAGAGTAAGCATTGGCGACCCTGTTTCAGTCTTTTTCCACAGGCATCTGCAATACGCGGACGCGATTCTTCGCCTTGACGAAGACCTGTTGATTCGGATTGGTATATTTGGATTGCTTCGGGCCGCGGTAGGTCAGGACGATCGCCGCGATCATGCCGACGAGCAGCACCAGCGAAGCAAGCTCGAAGGGATAAACGAAATCGGTGAACATCAGGGCGCCGATGGCCTTGGTATTGGAAACGCCGGCCGGCACCATGGCCTGCGCCGCAGGCACCTGAAAATACTTGCTTCCGAGAACCAGGCCCATTTCCATGACCATCAGAATGCCGAGTACCGCCCCGAGCGGAAGGTAGCTCCAGAACCCCTCGCGAATCCGGTCAAGGTTGATGTCGAGCATCATCACGACGAAGAGGAACAGCACCATGACCGCGCCGACATAGACCAGAATGATCGCAATCGCCAGAAATTCGGCCTGCAGCAGCGCCCAGATGCCGCCACAGGTGAAGAAGGCCAGGATCAGGTGCAAGGCAGCGTGCACCGGATTGCGCGAGGTAATGACACGCAGGCTGGCGAAAATGAGGATTGCCGACAGGAAGAAGAAAACCAGGGTCTGAAAATCCATCTCTAGTACCTGTTATCGGTAAGGTGCATCTTGTTGGCGATCCTTGGCGATCTGCGCCTCGTAGCGGTCACCGTTGGCCAGCAGCATCGGCTTGGTGTAGTAGAGATCGCCCCGGCGTTCGCCGTGATACTCGTAGATGCGGGTTTCGACGATCGCATCCACCGGACAGGCCTCCTCGCAGAAGCCGCAGAAAATGCACTTGGTGAGATCGATGTCGTAGCGGGTGGTGCGCCGCGAACCGTCGTCACGCGGCTCGGCCTCGATGATGATGGCCATCGCCGGACAGATTGCTTCGCAAAGCTTGCAGGCGATACAGCGCTCCTCGCCGTTCGGATAGCGACGCAAGGCATGCAACCCGCGGAAGCGCGCGCTCTGGGGAGTCTTTTCCTCAGGGTATTGGACCGTGATCTTGCGCGCAAAGAAGTACTTGCCGGTTACCGACAACCCCTTCAGCAACTCCTTGAGGAACAGGCTGTTGAAGACTTCCTTCATCGAACCCATCAATCTCTCCTCATTTCCAGATATTCAGCGGGGACATCATCCAACCCCCAACCACCACAAGCCAGACCAAGCAGACGGGCAGGAACACCTTCCATCCCAAACGCATCAACTGGTCGAAACGGTAACGCGGGAAGGTCGCGCGGAACCACAGGAACAGGAAGAGGACCGCCGACATCTTGGCGAACAGCCAGATAATGCCGTCAGGCAGAAAGCCAACCGGCGACAGCCAGCCGCCAAGGAACAGGATTGCCGTCAGCGCCGAGATCAGGATCATGTTCGCGTATTCGGCAAGGAAGAACAGCGCGAACGCCATGCCGGAATACTCGACATGGAAGCCGGCAACGATCTCGGACTCGCCTTCAGCCACGTCGAACGGCGCGCGATTGGTTTCGGCGACACCCGACACCAGGTAAACAATGAACATCGGGAACAGCGGCAGCCAGTTCCATGAGAGCACGCCGAGGCCCCATCCAGCAAAACGCCCTTGATCCTGCGCATTGACGATGTCAACCAGGTTGAGGCTGTTCGAAACCATCAGGACACAGATCAGCGAGAAGCCCATCGAAATTTCATAGGACACCATCTGGGCAGTGGCGCGCATGGCGCCGAGGAAAGCGTACTTGGAATTCGAAGCCCAGCCCGAAAGTATGATGCCGTAGACCCCCATCGAACCGATGGCCAAGATGTAGAGCAGGCTGGCGTCGATATTGGCAAGCACGAGCGAATCGGTGAACGGCACGACCGCCCAAGCCGCGAGCGCCGGCGCGATGGCGAGCATCGGGGCGATCAGGAAGATTCCTTTGTTGGCCCCGGTGGGCAGGATGATTTCCTTGAGCAACAGCTTGAGACCGTCTGCGATCGGCTGGATCAAACCCAGCGGACCGACCCGGTTGGGTCCTATGCGAACCTGCATGTAGCCGATGACCTTGCGCTCAAAATAGGTCAGGTAGGCCACCGCCAGCATCAGCGGCGCAACGATCAGGACGATTTTGAGAAGGGTCCACACGGCAGGCCAGATGCCGCCGAAAATCCCTTGTCCGAAGTTCATCAGTGCGTCCATTTATGCACGCTCCACGGAAATCGGCCCGAACATGTCGCCCAGCGCCGCCGTGCTGTCATGCGCTGCAGCGACACGAACACAACCGACCGGCACGTTGTTGTCGGCCTTGACCACAAGCACGGCCTCACCTTGCCCTTGCTTCACCCGCACCTTGTCGTCGGCGGCAACGCCGATCTGGGCGAGTGTCCGGGTATTGATTCGCGCCGCCGGAGCAACCGAATCGGCGGTCTGCTGCAAGGCCGGCGCCCGCCGCGCAATGGGATCGGCGAAATTTATCGGCACATCGGCAATCCGCTGCAAATGGCTTCCTGCCGCCGGCAGGGAGACGGAAACCCCATTCAGACCGTTATCCAGACCGGAGACGAATTCGGCACCCTTGCCCAGCACTTCGTCACGCACCGCCTCACTGGATTCGTAGGCGAACCCGTCGAGGTTCAGCACATTGCCGAGGACACGCAGTACCTTCCAGGCCGGACGGGCATCGCCGCGCGCCTTGACCACCCCGTTGAAGCCCTGAACACGCCCTTCGATGTTGACGAAGGTACCGGCGGTTTCGGTGAATGGTGCGATCGGCAGCATCACATCGGCGTATTCGAGAGCCGGCGCGTGCTTGAAAGCGGACATCCAGACCACCAGGCTGGCCTGCTTCAGCGCGGCCACCGCGGCTTGCGGGTTGCCACAATCGAGTTCCGGCTCGATGCCCATAAGCACGTAAGCCTTATGCGGCTGAAGGAACATCTGGCTGGCGTTGGCACCGGAAGGCAGGGCTCCGGCGACATGACCACCAACCACATTGGCCGCATCGCCGAGGAAACCAACCGTGGCATTCGTCAGTTTGCCAAGTTCAAGAGCCAAAGCATGCAACTGCGTCGCGTCACTCGACTGGGTAACGACGTTGCCGAGGAAGATCGCACACTTCTCGCCATCAACCAGACTCCGGGCGATCTTCTTGCTGGCTTCGTTCGGGCTGACGTCGTCGAGACCGGCCGGAACGGTGACACCCTTCAGTCCTGCCGCTACCTTGACGAGTTCCGCCAGCGCACGGGCCAATTGCGATGGCGCAACTGCAAGGCTTTCATGCAGGTCGATCAACTGGTCATCAGCCGTCACCGACAGCATGCTGACCTTGGCATATTTTTTTGCAGCCTGGCGCAACCGCTGGGCTATTAGCGGATGATCCTTGCGCAGGAAGGATCCGACGACGAGCGCCGCATCAAGATCGGCAATCTCGGCAAGACGAAGCCCCAGCCACGGCGTACCGGTTCGCTTGAAATCGCTGGCGAAATCGCTCCGGCGCGGACGGAAATCCATGTTGCCACTGCCCAAGCCCTTCATGATCTTGCCCAGCAGGTACATCTCTTCCAGAGTCGAACTCGGCGCAGCCAAGGCCGCCAGCGCATCGCCACCATGCTCACGGGCAACATCCCTGAGGCCATGCGCGACATAGTCAAGGGCAACATTCCAGTCAACTTCGCGCCACTGCCCGCCCTGCTTGACCATCGGCTTGGTCAGACGCTCATCGGAATTCAGCGCCTGATAGGAGAAGCGCTCCTTGTCGGAAATCCAGCACTCGTTCACCGCTTCGTTTTCGCGCGGCAGAACGCGCATGACATTATCGTGTTTGACCTGAACCACGAGATTGGCGCCAACGGAGTCATGCGGGCTAACCGACTTGCGGCGCTGTAACTCCCAGGAGCGGGCGGTATAGCGGAACGGCTTGGAAGTCAGCGCACCAACCGGGCACAGGTCGATCATGTTGCCCGACAATTCTGAGTCGACCGTGCGACCAAGGAAGGTTGTGATCTCGGAATGCATGTTGCGGTTGGCCATGCCGAGTTCCATGATGCCGGCAATTTCCTGGCCGAAGCGCACGCAACGGGTGCAATGAATGCAACGACTCATCTCCTCCATCGACACCAGCGGGCCGACGTTCTTGTGAAAAACGACGTGCTTTTCCTCCGTGTAGCGGCTCTTCATCGGGCCGTAACCAACGGACATGTCCTGCAGCTGGCACTCGCCCCCCTGATCGCAAATCGGGCAATCCAGCGGGTGGTTGATCAGCAGAAATTCCATTACCCCTTTCTGTGCCTTGATGGCCAGATCGGAATGGGTAAACACCTTCATGCCATTGGTTACCGGCGTTGCGCACGCTGGCAAGGGCTTTGGCGCCTTTTCCACCTGCACCAGACACATGCGGCAGTTGGCGGCAATCGAAAGTTTTTTGTGGTAGCAAAAATGCGGGATGTAGACACCCACCTGCTGCGCGGCATCCATTACCGTGCTGCCGTCGGGGACTTGCGCTTTCTTGCCGTCGATCTCGATTTCTAGCATGTCGCTGCCTTGTAGCCAGTTCTTTCGTATCTATCGCTTGGAAGGGTTTCGTTCAGGCCTGAACCTTGTGAAAACCGCTGCCTGCCCACTGCACATCCTTGGGAACCAGACAGGTCTTGTGTTCGATGTGGTGCTCGAATTCGCTGCCGAAATGCTTGAGGAAGCTCTGCACCGGTAACGCCGCGGCATCGCCGAGGGCACAGATGGTGCGCCCCATGATGTTGCCCAGCACGCTGTTCAGCAGGTCCAGATCTTCCGGTTTGCCCAAGCCGTTCTCAATGCGATGCACCACCTTGTACATCCAGGCCGTGCCTTCGCGGCACGGCGTGCACTGGCCGCACGATTCTTCATAGTAGAAAAACGAAAGGCGTTCCAGCGCCTTGACCATGCATACCGTTTCATCCATGACGATGACCGCACCAGAGCCAAGCATCGAACCAGCCTTGCTGATCGAGTCATAGTCCATTGTTGTTTCCATCATGACGGCACCGGGAATCACGGGAGCAGACGATCCGCCAGGAATGACGGCTTTGAGTTTGCGTCCGCCACGCATCCCGCCGCACATCTCGAGCAGCGTGGAAAACGGCGTACCCAGAGGGATTTCATAGTTGCCCGGGCGATTGACATGGCCGGAAACCGAGAAAAGCTTGGTACCACCGTTGTTGGGCTTGCCCAGATTGAGAAACTCCTCGCCGCCCATCTTCAGAATGAACGGGATTGAAGCGAAGGTTTCAGTGTTGTTGATGGTCGTCGGCTTGCCATAAAGACCGAACGAGGCCGGGAACGGCGGCTTGAAGCGCGGTTGCCCCTTCTTGCCCTCGATCGACTCGAGCAACGCGGTTTCCTCGCCGCAGATGTAGGCACCGTAGCCGTGGTGGGCGAAGAGTTCGAAATTGAAGGTCGAACCGAGAATGTTCTGCCCGATCAGGCCGGCGGCACGGGCTTCGTCGAGCGCCTCCTCGAAACGCTGATAGGTCTCCCAGATTTCACCATGAACGTAGTTGTAACCACGGTTGGCACCCATCGCATAGCCAGCGATCGCCATGCCCTCGATGACCGAATGCGGATTGAAGCGCATGATGTCACGGTCCTTGAAGGTGCCAGGCTCGCCTTCATCGGTATTGCAGACGACGTACTTGTCGCCCGGGAACGAACGTGGCATGAACGACCACTTCAGACCGGTCGGGAAGCCGGCGCCACCGCGCCCGCGCAGGACGGACTTCTTGACCTCGCTGATCACTTCCTCCTGGGACATCCTGCTCTCCAGGATGCGCCGCAACTGGGCGTAGCCGCCACGGGCGACGTAATCCTTGAGGCGCCAGGTCCTGTCGCCGTCAAGACCCTCCATCAGGACACCGTTGATCGAACCGAGCATGGCCATTACTTGCACTCCTCCAGCAGCTTGTCGATCTGCTCCGGATGCATGTGGCTACACATGCTGCGGTTATTGATGATCATCACCGGCGCATCGCCGCAGGCACCCATGCACTCACCCTCTTTCAGGGTGAACTTTCCGTCTGCCGTGGTTTCCCCGTAGCCGATGCCAAGCTTCTGCTGCACGTAGTCCCCGGCGTGATAACCGCCTGACAGTGCGCAGGGCAAATTGGTACAGACCGTGATCTTGTACTTGCCGACCGGCTTGAGGTCATACATGTTGTAGAAGGAAGCGACTTCATAGGCTGCAATCGGCGGCATGTCGAGACAGGCAGCCACCGCCTCGATGGCTTCGGGAGGCAGCCAGCCCTTTTCTTCCTGGGCATGTGCGAGACAGGCCATCACTGCCGACTGTTTCTGGTCGGCAGGATACTTGGCAACCTCGCGGTCGAATTTCTTGAGGGTTTCAGCGGAAAACATCAGCGGTCGATCTCGCCAAAAACAATATCCTGGGAACCGATTATCGTAACGACGTCGGCAATCATGTGACCCCGAGCCATTTCATCCATCCCCTGCAGGTGCACATAACCCGGCGCACGGATCTTCATGCGATAGGGCTTGTTGGCGCCATCGGAAATGAAATAGATCCCGAACTCGCCCTTCGGGTGCTCGATCGCGGCATACGCCTCGCCCGCCGGAACATGGATTCCCTCGGTGAACAGCTTGAAATGGTGAATCAGTTCTTCCATGTTCGACTTCATGCCTTCGCGGGGCGGCGGGGCAACCTTGTGGTTGTCGGTAATCACCGGCCCCGGGTTCTTGCGCAACCAGTCGATGCACTGTTTGATGATGCGGTTGGCCTGCAGCATCTCCTCCATGCGGACGAGGTAACGATCGTAACTGTCGCCATTGACACCGACGGGTATGTCGAAATCAACCTTGTCATAGGCCGCATAAGGCTGTTTCTTGCGCAGATCCCACGCAATACCGGAACCGCGCAGCATCGCGCCGGTGAAACCCATTTGCAGGGCTCGCTCGGGGGAAACGACACCGATATTGACCAGGCGCTGCTTCCAGATCCGGTTATCGGTCAGCAGCGTATGGTATTCGCTATGATAGGTCGGAAAACGATTGGTGAAGTCCTCAAGAAAATCGAGCAACGAACCGCTGCGGTTTTCGTTCAGTTCACCGGCCTTCTTGGCACTGGTCCAGGTCGACTCTTCGTACTGCGGCATACGGTCCGGAAGATCGCGGTAAACGCCTCCCGGACGATAATAGGCCGCATGCAACCGGGCGCCGGACACCGCCTCGAAAACATCCATGAGGTCTTCACGCTCACGGAAGGTATAGAGAGCCATGGTCATGGCACCGACATCCAGCGCGTGACAGCCAACCCACAGCAGGTGATTGAGAAGGCGGGTCACCTCGTCGAACATGGTGCGAATGTACTTGCCGCGCTCGGGAACCTCGATGCCGAGCAACTTTTCGGTCGCTAGACAATAGGCATGCTCGTTGCTCATCGTCGACACGTAGTCCAGGCGATCCATGTAGGGGACCGACTGAACCCAGGTACGGGTCTCAGCGAGCTTTTCCGTCGCGCGATGAAGAAGGCCGATATGCGGGTCGGCACGCTGCACCACTTCGCCATCCAGTTCGAGAACCAGGCGCAATACACCGTGCGCAGCGGGATGCTGCGGACCGAAGTTGAGCGTGAAATTACGGATATCAGCCATGTGCCGGATCCCCATAGCTATCTTCGCGCACGATGCGCGGTGTGTTCTCCCGAGGCTCAATCGTCACCGGCTGATAGATGACCCGACCCTGATCCGGGTCGTAACGCATTTCGACATGGCCCGAGATCGGAAAGTCCTTGCGGAACGGATGCCCGATGAACCCGTAATCAGTGAGGATCCGGCGCAGGTCGTCATGGCCGACAAAGGCAATGCCATAGAGGTCGAACGCCTCGCGCTCGAACCAGTTCACGCTCTTCCACACGCCGATTACCGAATCCACCGCGGGAAACTCGTCGTCTTCGGCAAAGACCCGGACACGCAGGCGCCAGTTGTGAGCGACCGAAAGCAAGTGCGAGACCACAGCAAAGCGGCGGCCAGACCACCCACCATCCCCATAAGTCGAATAATCGACCCCGCAGAGGTCAATCAGTTCTTCGAAGCCAAGATCGGGTTCATCACGCAAGGAAGTCATCACAGCGAGATAGTCGACAGCAGCCACTTCGATGGTCAACTCGCCGAGGGCAAGCTTTAGCGTCTTCAGCTTGTCGCCGAAGTGCTTCTGAAGGTTCTGGCTAAGCGTTTCCAGCTTGGCGGACATAGCGAATCAGCCTCGGCAATTAACGAGCAATGGTGTTGGTACGACGAATCTTGTTCTGCAGCTGGATCAAACCGTAGAGCAGCGCCTCGGCCGTCGGCGGACAGCCGGGAACATAAATGTCCACGGGCACGATGCGATCGCATCCGCGCACCACCGAATAGGAATAGTGGTAGTAGCCACCACCGTTGGCGCACGATCCCATGGAGATCACCCAGCGCGGTTCCGACATCTGGTCGTAGACCTTGCGCAGGGCGGGCGCCATCTTGTTGGTCAGGGTGCCGGCAACGATCATCACGTCCGACTGCCGCGGACTGCCGCGGAAGACAATGCCGAAACGGTCGAGGTCGTAGCGCGAGCAGCCGGCATGGATCATCTCGATCGCACAGCAGGCCAGACCGAATGTCATCGGCCACATCGACCCCGTGCGCATGTAGTTGATGAGCTTGTCGGCCGTCGTCGTGACAAAGCCTTCCTGAAGGACGCCTTCAATACCCATGATCGAGCCCTATTCCCATTCAAGCGCGCCCTTGGCCCAGGCATAGACATAGCCAATGACCAAGACGGCAACGAAGACCAGCATCTCGATAAATCCGAAAAGCTTTATCGATTCTGCCGCAACGATATCCTTGAAAACCGTTGCCCAAGGGAACAGGAACGCGATTTCCAGATCGAAGAGGATGAAAAGGATTGCAATCAGGTAATAGCGCACATCGAATTTCATGCGCGCATCCTCGAAGGCTTCGAAGCCGCATTCGTAGGGAGAGAGCTTCTCGGGGTCCGGACGGCTGGGGGCAAGCATGAATCCCATCGCCACCGGCAAGACGCCGACCGCGATCCCCACCAGAACGAACATCAGGATAGGAAAGTAGTTTTCCATCATCCGCCGCCAGTATTCAGTTTCTTGTACGAAACAGCACGCCTTTCAGCCACTGCCCCCATTCTGGTGCCGACGGCGAGACTCGAACTCGCACAGCTCGCGCCACTACCCCCTCAAGATAGCGTGTCTACCAATTCCACCACGTCGGCACTGCTTTTCGGCCACCCCGGCGAGGGACCATGCCGGGGGAAACCGCCCTTCGTTACTTCGGAATATCCTTTGCCTTGGAGCCAGTATCCGCAGGCACCGCAGGCGACTCACCGCCCATGGCTGCAGGCTGTGAAACCGGCTGCGATTGTACCGTCTCCTGCATCACACTGCCAGTCGTTTTTGGCTTCTGCGAGGCAACATAGGCCAGACTCAAGCTGGTCAAAAAGAAAACCGCCGCCAGCGCGCCCGTCGTCCGACTGAGAAAATTTGCCGAACCCGTCGCCCCGAACAGGCTGCCTGAGGCACCGCTGCCGAACGCGGCCCCCATATCCGCCCCCTTGCCATGCTGCATCAGCACGAGGCCGATAATCGACAGCGCCACCAGAATATGGACCGTCAAAAGAAGAGAAAAAACCCAGTTCATGTTTCCGCCTATCAGTTTGCCACCAGGCAAATCGCAAGAAAGTCCCCGGCAACCAGTACCACCCCGCCAATCAGGGCACCATCGACGTCATGTGGTGTTTCCTATTGGGTGGACAATCGGAAGATTATAGCCGGCAGGCAGTCCATGGGTCAAGAAACACCAACCCCTGCTACCTCATTGCCCGGCCTCACGCACCACCCTGGCAAGTTCCTCGGCTGCTTCAAGGACCTCTGTTGCATCCTCTCCTTCCACCATTACCCGCAGCAAGGGCTCTGTGCCGGAGGCACGCAGCAGGACGCGCCCTCTGCCGGACAGGCGATTTTCGATGTCTTCCCGCACCCCGCGAATCGAATCGTCGCTTTCCCAGGGAAAGCCTTTGACCATCGGCACATTGATCAACTTCTGCGGGTAGAGTTCGAGATCTCCCAGCAAGCTGGCCAGGTCGCCGTCCGACTCCTTCAATGCCGCCAGCACCTGCAGGGCAGCGACCGTACCATCCCCGGTAGTGTGGCGATCGAGGGCGAGGATATGCCCCGAGTTCTCTCCGCCGTAGCTCCAGCCTCTATCCTGCAGCATCTCGAGCACGTAGCGGTCACCCACGGCCGCTCGCGCGAAGGGAATGTCCAACCTACCCAGGGCATGCTCGAGCGCCAGATTGGTCATCAGCGTTCCGGCGACACCCCTAACCTGCCCGTGCTTCGCCCGGTTCCGGACGATCGCGTAAAGCAGTTGATCGCCATCGTAGAGTTTCCCGCGGGCGTCGACCATCTGCAGGCGGTCGGCATCGCCGTCGAGGGCGATACCGAGGTCCGCGCCTTCAGCGAGGACGGCCTCGCATAATGCTCCTGGCGCCGTCGCGCCGCATCCGTCGTTGATGTTCAGGCCGTTGGGCTGCGCACCAATGGCGACCACATCGGCACCAAGTTCATGGAAGACATCGGGTGCCGTATGGTAGGCCGCCCCGTGCGCACAATCGACGACGATCCTCAGGCCGCGCAGATCGAGATCGTTGGGAAACGTGCTCTTGCAGAATTCGATGTAACGGCCACGCGCATCGCCTATCCGCTTCGCCCGCCCAAGATCGGCTGCCGCCACGCAAACCATCGGCTGTTCGATGACCTCTTCGATGGCGTATTCGACATCGTCCGGCAGCTTGGTGCCCTGCGCCGAGAAGAACTTGATTCCGTTATCGTAATACGGGTTGTGTGAGGCAGAAATCACCGCCCCCGCCTGCAGGCGGAGCGCCCGGGTCAGATAGGCGACTGCCGGCGTCGGAATCGGTCCGACCAGAGAGACATCGACACCGGCTGCCGAGAATCCGGCTTCCAGCGCGGCTTCGAGCATGTACCCGGAAAGCCTGGTGTCCTTGCCGATCAGGACCGCAGGGCGATCGCCCTCTGGCATCACGGCGCGTTCGAGCAGCACCTTGCCGGTCGCGTACCCCAAGCGCATCACGAAATCAGGCGTGATCGGCGCTTGTCCAACATGACCGCGCACGCCATCCGTGCCAAAGTATTTCCTACTCATTGCCGGCTCCTTCTTCGATTGCCCCCAGAACTGCCAGCGCATCGCTGGTTTCTGCCACATCATGCACGCGCAATATTTTCGCACCTTTCAGCGCCGCCAGGGTCGCCGCGGCTATGCTGGCCGCCAACCGCTGGTCGACCGACCGGCCGGTAATGGCGCCTAGCATGGATTTCCGCGAGACCCCAACCAGCATCGGCAAGTCCTCGACACCTGTTGCGGTCAACGCCCGGAAAAGGGCAAGATTGTGTTGCAGGCTCTTGCCGAAACCGAAACCCGGATCGAGAACCAGACGACAGTCGTCGATCCCGGCCGCGCGAGCAGCCGCGACACGTGCGTCCAGAAACTCACGGACTTCCCGCACCACGTCGCTGTATGCCGGAGCGTTCTGCATCGTTCCCGGTTCCCCCCGCATGTGCATCAGGCATACGGCACAATCGCTGCCGGCGACCGCAGCCATTGCGTCAGGGTACCTGAGAGCGCTGATGTCGTTGATCATCGCGGCTCCCTCGGCCAGCGCGGCACGCATGACAGCCGGCTTGTAGGTATCGACCGACACCGGCACGCCCCAGCCGACCATCTCTCGAAGGACCGGAAGCAGTCGCCGCAACTCCTCGTCTTCAGGCGTCGGAATGGCGCCGGGCCGCGAGGACTCGGCGCCGATGTCGAGAATGTCCGCACCTGAGTCAAGCTGGTGGCGGGCATGACGTATCGCACGGTCGACGTCCGACGCCAAGCCGTCGCCCGAGAACGAATCCGGTGTGAGATTGACGATACCCATGATCAGCGGGCGATCGAGAGGAAGCCGAAAACCGCCGCAGTGAAGATCAGACATGGCAGAAATGAAAAACCGGGAACTGACTCCCGGCTTGGCTATGAACCGCGCCGATCAGGCGGTCGCCGGCGCGCTGGGTTCGGCACCCGGGGAATCGCTTGGCGCAGACGGACGTGAAGTGCTCTGCGAAGGCTTCGGCGGACGCGGCGGCTTGCCGGCCATGATGTCGTCGATCTGCTCGGAATCGATGGTTTCCCATTCGAGGAGAGCGTGCGCCATCGCTTCCACCTTGTCGCGATTCTCTTCCAGCAACTTGCGCGCAAGCGCGTACTGCTCGTCGACGATGCGGCGGATTTCGGCATCGACCTTCTGCATCGTCGCCTCGGAAACGTTCTTGTGCTGCGTGACCGAGCGGCCGAGGAAAACCTCGCCTTCGTTCTCGCCGTAGACCATGACCCCGAGATCTGACATACCGTAGCGGGTAACCATATCGCGCGCCATCGCGGTGGCCCGCTCGAAGTCGTTGGAAGCGCCGGTCGTCATCTGGTCCATGAACAGTTCTTCGGCAATGCGCCCACCGAACAGCACAGCAATCCGACTCATCAGATATTGGCGGTCATAGGAATAGCGATCCTCCTCCGGCAACTGCATGGTCAGCCCGAGGGCACGGCCACGCGGAATGATCGTGACCTTGTGCACCGGGTCGGACTTCGGCATCAGCTTGGCGATGACGGCATGTCCGGATTCATGGTAGGCCGTGTTGCGCTTCTCTTCCTCGGACATGACCATGCTGCGGCGTTCGGCGCCCATCATGATCTTGTCCTTGGCTTTCTCGAAATCCTCCATGTCGACCAGGCGCTTGTTGCCACGCGCCGCGAACAGCGCGGACTCATTGACAAGGTTGGCCAGATCGGCCCCGGAGAAACCGGGAGTGCCGCGGGCGATGATGTCCGCCCTGACGTCACCGGCGATCGGCACCTTGCGCATATGCACCTTGAGGATTTCCTCGCGGCCACGGATATCGGGCAGCGGCACGACGACCTGGCGGTCGAAGCGGCCCGGGCGCAGCAACGCCGGGTCGAGGATGTCGGGACGGTTGGTCGCGGCGATCACGATGATGCTGGCGTGACCTTCGAAGCCATCCATCTCGACGAGCATCTGGTTCAGCGTCTGCTCACGTTCATCGTTGCCGCCGCCGAGCCCGGCGCCGCGATGGCGGCCGACCGCGTCAATTTCATCGATGAAGATGATGCACGGCGCATGCTTCTTGGCGTTCTCGAACATGTCGCGAACGCGTGCAGCGCCGACACCGACAAACATTTCGACGAAATCGGAACCGGAAATGCTGAAGAAGGGCACCTTGGCTTCGCCTGCGATGGCCCTAGCGAGCAATGTCTTGCCGGTACCCGGGTTGCCGACCATGAGCACACCCTTGGGAACGTGGCCGCCGAGTTTCTGGAACTTGGAGGGATCGCGCAGGAAATCAACCAGTTCCTGCACCTCCTCCTTGGCCTCGTCACAGCCAGCGACATCGGCGAAGGTCACCGTATTCTGGGCCTCGTCGGTCATCCGCGCGCGCGACTTGCCGAACGAGAACGCGCCGCCCTTGCCGCCGCCCTGCATCTGGCGCATGAAGAAGACCCAGACGCCGATCAGCAGCAGCATCGGGAACCAGCTGACGAAGATATTCATCAGGAAGGACGGCTCCTCTTCCGGCTTGGCCTCGATCTTGACGCCGTTCTTGAGCAGGTCGGAAACCATCCACAGATCGGGCGGCGCGTAGGACGTGATGCGCTTGCCTTCGGTGGTTGTCCCCTTCAGCGTGCGGCCTTCAATGAGCACCTTGGTGATGTGCCCCTGCTTCACTTCGTCGAGGAACTGCGAGTATTCAATTGAATTTTGCGCGACCTGGCGGGTGCTGAACTGATTGAACACCGTCATCAGCACGAGGCCGATGACCATCCAGATTGCCAGATTTTTGAACATATTGTTCAAGCTTGCTCTCCTTTGACAGCGTCGAGCGACAAAAACGCCATTCTATACACAACTCTCACCGCAGCACACTGCCGAGCAAATAAAGCTCGGCACTCCTGTCGCGCGACGCATCCGGCTTGCGCACCACAACCGTCCTGAAAACCGCGCGCATCGAACGGAAAAATGCCTCGTAATCCGTCCCTTGGAACACTTTGACCAGGAAAGCGCCCTCCGGTTTCAGATGCGCCTTGCAAAAATCCAGGCCAAGTTCAGCCAAGTGCATGATGCGCGCCTGATCGACAAGCGGCACACCCGACATATTGGGGGCCATGTCGGACATTACAAGTCCCACCGCGCGGCCGGCCAGCTTTTGTTCCAGTTTGCGCAGCACATCCTCCTCGCGAAAGTCGCCCTGGATGAAATCGACGCCGTGGATCGGCTCCATTTCGAGCAGGTCGAGCGCCAGCACCATGCCGCCGTCACCAACCCGCTTCATGGCAACCTGCGACCAGCCGCCAGGCGTCGCGCCGAGGTCGACGACAACCTCGCCACGCCTTAGCAACTTGTCCTTGTCGTCGATTTCCATCAGCTTGAATGCGGCGCGCGAACGCCAGCCTTCCTTCCTGGCGAGCTGGACGTATGGGTCATTCACATGCTCGCGCATCCAGGCTTTGCTGGTTCTGGTTCTCTTCATTCGGTAAAATGCCGCTTTTGAAAGGTTTCCTATGCTGCAATTATCGTCTGGCGCGCGCCGCGAACTGCGTGTTCGCGCCCACGGCCTGAATCCCGTCGTTTCGATCGCCGAGAACGGCCTCACCGAGGCTGTGCTCAAGGAAATCAACGTCAATCTGAACGCCCACGAACTGATCAAGATTCGTGTTTATGGCGAGAGTCGTGAAGACCGCGTCGCCCATCTCGAAAAAATCTGCAGCGAACTCGGTGCCGCTGCGGTCCAGCATATCGGCAAACTGCTGGTGGTCTACCGCCCCGCCCCCGCTGCGACTGCTGCGGTCGACGCGCCGAAAAGCGCGAAATCCCGCCGCCCCGCACCCGCTCCGCGCAAGACCAAGCGCAGTTTTCAGGCCTGATCAGCGCAGGCCACGGTTCGCCCAGACCACCAGCCATAACCCCAACCCACTCTGCATCAGATAGAGAATGCTGGAAATCCCGTGCCACGCTGCGAAGCGGTCGCGCAACACGCTTGCCATCACCTCGCGCGGCAAGGCATCGGCCTTGAGCTGGGCGAGCAGCGGCTGGATTCCGAACTGGCTGGCAGCGGCCGAGAGCGCCATCAGCAGCACCAGCCAGAAAACGGCACACTTGACTACCTGCCCACCCCAGCGGGCAATCAGGAACACCAGCAGGTAGATGGCACAACCAAGCCCAATCCAGCCAATCAGCACGAACAGTTTCCCGGCCACCATCCCGGCAAGCTGGCGGTCGCCGAGACTCGAAAAGAGAACCGGCGCCACCATGTAGCCGATTGCCCACATCCCGCCCACCCACAGGGTAATCGCCACGAAATAGAGGGCTTCGGACAGCAGTCTGCGCAAGGCGGATCACTCGTAGCGGACGTCGATGATCTCGTATTCGCGGATCCCGCCGGGAGCCTGAACCTGGGCGATGTCGCCCGCGTACTTGCCGATCAGCGCGCGCGCCATCGGCGAGCCGAACGAAAGCTTGCCCTGCTTGATATCGGCCTCGTCCTCACCGACGATCTGGTAGGTCACCCCGTCGCCTGACTCCTGATCCTCGAGATCGACAGTGGCCCCGAAGACGCAGCGGCCATCGGCATCGAGCAAGATCGGGTCGATGATCTGGGCATTGGACAACTTGCCCTCGAGATCCTTGATGCGCCCTTCGAGAAAGCCCTGGCGTTCCTTGGCGGCATCGTATTCGGCATTTTCGGACAGATCGCCATGCGAACGCGCTTCGGCAATCGCCGCCACCACTTTCGGACGCTCGATCGTCTTCAGGCGCTGCAACTCCTCGCGCAGCTTCGCGGCGCCAGCCACGGTCAAGGGGACTTTACTCATCGTTCATTCCAGCAAAGGCCGACCGCCGGCGCCCGACAGGGGGACCCGACGGCCGGAGGTTGTCTCAGTGCAGTTGCTTGTGCAGCGACTGGATCGGATAGACCACCAGTTCGCCACGACTGCGGATACCTTCTGCCGCCGCCTCGGCTCCCCAGATCGTCGTGTACATCGTCACCCGGGCCTGTAGTCCGGAGGTCCGGATCGACCGCGAGTCGTTGATCGCCAGCCGCTTTTCCTCGACCGTGTTGATGATCAGCGAAATCTCGTTGTTCTTGATCATGTCGACAATGTGCGGGCGTCCTTCGGTCACCTTGTTGACCTGCCGCACCGGCAGGCCGGCAACTTCCATGGCATGCGCCGTGCCGCGTGTCGCCACCAGATGGAAACCCGCTTCGTGCAGATGGCGGGCAATTTCGATGGCCTTGGCCTTGTCGCTATCCTTGACCGACAGGAAGACCCTGCCGGAGGTCGGCAGTTTGACGCTGGCCGCCAGTTGCGACTTGACGAAGGCTTCGGCGAAGGTCATGCCGACCCCCATGACCTCCCCGGTCGACTTCATTTCCGGGCCGAGAATGGTGTCGACCCCGGGGAACTTGACGAAGGGAAAAACCGCTTCCTTGACCGAGTAGTACGGCGGAATGATTTCGGCGGTGATGCCCTGATCCTTCAGGCTGCGGCCCGCCATGCACCGTGCCGCTATCTTGGCCAGTTGGAGACCGGTGGCCTTGGAGACAAAGGGCACCGTGCGCGAGGCGCGCGGGTTCACCTCAAGCACATAGATCTCGTGATCCTTGATCGCAAACTGCACGTTCATCAGGCCACAGACATTCAGCGCCTTGGCCATCAGCCGGGTCTGGCGGCGCAACTCGTCCTGTACCGCCTGATCCAGCGAGTACGGCGGCAACGAGCAGGCCGAGTCGCCGGAGTGCACGCCGGCCTGTTCGATGTGCTCCATGACGCCACCGATAATGACTTCATCACCATCGGACAGCGCATCGACGTCAACCTCGCAGGCGTCATTCAGGAAACGGTCGAGGAGCACCGGCGAATCGTGCGAAACCTTGACCGCCTCGCGCATATAGCGCTCGAGATCCTTCCGCTCATGGACGATTTCCATGGCGCGGCCCCCGAGCACGTAGGACGGGCGGACGACCAGCGGATAGCCGATCTCGGCCGCCAGGCGCAGGGCATCCTCTTCGGTGCGCGCCGTGCGGTTGGGCGGCTGCTTAAGGCCGAGTTCGTGCAGCAGCTTCTGGAAGCGCTCGCGGTCCTCGGCGATGTCGATCGACTCCGGCGTCGTGCCGATGATCGGCACGCCATTGGCCTCCAGTGCCAACGCCAGCTTGAGCGGGGTCTGGCCGCCATACTGGACGATGACGCCGAACGGCTTTTCGATGGCGACAATTTCCAGCACGTCTTCGAGCGTCAGCGGCTCGAAATACAGACGATCCGAGGTATCGTAATCGGTGGACACGGTTTCCGGGTTGCAGTTAACCATGATGGTCTCGTAACCGTCCTCGCGCATCGCCATCGCTGCGTGAACGCAGCAGTAGTCGAACTCGATGCCTTGGCCGATGCGGTTCGGACCGCCGCCGAGCACCATGATCTTCTTGCGGTCGGTCGGATCGGCCTCGCACTCGTCCTCGTAGGTCGAATACATGTAGGCAGTACCGGTCGCGAATTCGGCGGCACACGTGTCAACGCGCTTGTACACCGGGCGCACGCCGAGCGCATGGCGGCGCTCGCGAACCGCCGTTTCGCTCGTCCTGGTCAGATGCGCCAGACGGCGGTCGGCAAAACCCTTGCGCTTCAGGTAGCGCAACTCTTCCGCGGTCAACGTCGAAAAATCGCGCTTTTCCACGGCCAGTTCGAGATCGACGATCTCCTTGATCTGGACCAGGAACCACGGATCGATCCTGGTCAGGTCGAAGATCTTCTCGAGCGACATGCCGACGCCGAAGGCATCGGCGACATACCACAGGCGATCGGGAGTCGGCCGCGCCAGTTGCTCGTCGATGGTTTCCGGATCGACGGTTTTCAGGTTGAACCCGTCCACGCCGACTTCCAGACCGCGCAGTGCCTTCTGCAGCGATTCCTGGAAGGTGCGGCCGATCGCCATCACCTCGCCGACCGACTTCATCTGCGTGGTCAGTGTGGAGTCGGCCTGGGGAAACTTCTCGAAGGCGAAACGCGGCACCTTGGTGACGACGTAGTCGATCGACGGCTCGAACGAAGCCGGCGTCTTGCCGCCGGTAATGTCGTTGGCCAGTTCGTCGAGCGTGTAGCCGACCGCCAGCTTGGCGGCGATCTTGGCGATCGGGAAGCCGGTCGCTTTGGAGGCCAGCGCCGACGAACGCGAAACGCGCGGATTCATTTCGATGACGATCATCCGCCCGTCCTTCGGATTGATCGAGAACTGGACGTTGGAGCCGCCGGTATCGACGCCGATTTCGCGCAGCACGGCGATCGAAGCGTTACGCAGGATCTGGTATTCCTTGTCGGTCAGCGTCTGGGCCGGGGCGACGGTGATCGAGTCGCCGGTGTGCACACCCATCGGATCTAGGTTCTCGATCGAGCAGACGATGATGCAGTTGTCCGCCTTGTCGCGGACCACTTCCATCTCGTATTCCTTCCAGCCGAGCAGCGACTCTTCGATCAGCAACTCGTTGGTCGGCGAGGCTTCGAGGCCGCGTTTGCAGATGGTCTCGAACTCTTCCATGTTGTAGGCGATGCCGCCGCCGGAACCGCCCAGCGTGAACGACGGACGGATGATGGTCGGGAAACCGACCATGGCCTGCACCTGGCACGCCTCCTCCATGCTGTGGGCGACGGCCGAGCGGGCCGAGCCGAGGCCTATCCTGTCCATCGCCGCCTTGAATTTCTCGCGATCCTCGGCCTTGTCGATAGCCTCCCTGGAGGCGCCGATCAGTTCGACGGCGAACTGGGCAAGCACACCTTCGCGTGCGAGGTCGAGGGCACAGTTCAGCGCAGTCTGGCCGCCCATGGTCGGCAGCAGCGCGTCCGGCCGCTCCGCTTCGATGATTTTCTCGACGACCTGCCAAGTGATCGGCTCGATGTAGGTGACATCGGCCATTTCCGGATCGGTCATGATCGTGGCCGGGTTGGAGTTCACCAGGATCACCCGGTAACCCTCCTCGCGCAGGGCCTTGCAGGCCTGGGCGCCGGAATAGTCGAATTCACAGGCCTGGCCGATGATGATCGGACCGGCGCCAATGATCAGAACACTCTTGATGTCTGTGCGTTTCGGCATCTTGTTTTCTCGCTTATTGCGCCGTCTGAAGCGCCGCCACGCCGCGCGTCATGGTATCGAGGAAGCGGTCGAACAGGTAGGCCACGTCATGCGGCCCCGGACTGGCCTCCGGATGCCCCTGGAAGGAAAAGGCCGGAACGTCGGTGCGGGCGATGCCCTGCAGGGAACCGTCAAACAGCGAGACGTGGGTAGCACGCAGGTTTTTCGGCAAGGAATCCGCGTCGACCGCGAAACCGTGGTTCTGGCTGGTGATCAGCACTTGCCCGGTGTCGAGATCCTTGACCGGGTGGTTGGCGCCGTGGTGACCGAACTTCATCTTTGCCGTCCGGGCGCCGGAGGCGAGACCGAGCAACTGGTGGCCAAGACAGATGCCGAAGGTCGGCACGCCGCGGTCGAGGAACTCACGAATCGCGGTAATGGCATAGTCGCAGGGCTCCGGGTCACCCGGGCCATTCGACAGGAAAACACCGTCCGGCTTCATTGCCAGTACGTCGGCCGCCGGCGTCTGCGCCGGCACGACGGTCAGCCTGACGCCGCGCTGGGCCAGCATGCGCAGGATGTTGTTCTTGACGCCGAAATCGTAGGCAACCACATGAAAACGCGGTGCCGGAGCTTGCCCGTAACCCTTCAGCGTCCATTCGCCTTCGGTCCAGGGGTAGCTCTCCGTAGCGGAAACCACCTTGGCCAGGTCCATCCCGGCCAGGCCAGGGAACGCACGCGCCATGGCCAATGTCTTGGAGTCATCGACTTCCCCGGCCAGAATGCAACCGGCCTGGGCGCCCTTTTCGCGCAGGACGCGTGTCAGCTTGCGCGTATCGATGCCGGCAATGGCAACGATCCCATGTCTCTTCAGATAGGACGACAGATCGCTCTCGCAGCGCCAGTTGGAAGCGCGGCTAGGCAGATCGCGAATGACCAGGCCGGCGGCGTAATTGGCGCCAGATTCGAAATCCTCGGCGTTGCAGCCCGTGTTGCCGATGTGCGGATAGGTCAGCGTGACGATCTGCCGGCAGTACGAAGGATCGGTGAGGATCTCCTGATAGCCTGACATCGCGGTGTTGAAGACCACCTCGCCACTGGTCACGCCGTCAGCGCCGATGGATTGTCCCCGGAACAAGGTTCCGTCGGCCAGGGCGAGAATGGCGGGGGTAAATGCGGGCAGCAACGACACGACCGGCTCTCCTGGAAATTCCTGCTTGTTCATGTGCCAAGCGGGAAGGCTTGCGCCTCCCCGCTCGTGCTTTGCAGCCGTGCAATTTTAGCCGAAACGACCCGTCCGGGCAAATTCGCGGACCCCTGGCAGACTTGCGACCCGCCGTCGCCCGCACCGGACGACAGGAAATATCCGCGATAACGCTCAGCGCAGTCCGAGGACGTCCTGCATGTCGAACAGGCCGTTGCGGCGGCCGGCCAGGAAGCGCGCCGCGCGCATGCTGCCCAGCGCATAAGGCATGCGGCTGCCCGCCTTGTGCGAAATCTCGACGCGTTCGCCGATGCCACAGAACATCACGGTATGGTCACCGACGACGTCACCGCCACGAACGGTAGCAAAGCCGATGGTCGACGGGTCGCGTTCGCCGGTCACGCCCTCGCGGCCATAGACGGCACATTCCCTGAGATCCCTGCCGAGGGCGCCGGCGACCACCTCGCCCATGCGCAACGCGGTGCCCGACGGCGCGTCGATCTTCATACGATGGTGCGCCTCGACGATCTCGATGTCGTAACCCTGATTCAGGATGCGCGCGGCGGTATCCAGCAGCTTGAAAACGAGGTTGACCCCGACGGCCATGTTCGGCGCGAAGACAACCGGGATGTCACGGGCCGCGGCAGCAATCCTTTCCTTGCCTTCGTCTTCGAAGCCGGTGGTGCCGATCACCATCCCCACGCCGGCCTGGCGGCACAGTTCGAGATGGGCAAGCGTGCCCTGCGGCCGCGTGAAATCGATCAGACAGTCGATCGCGGCGAGGCCGCCGGCGAGATCGTCGCTGACCCCGATCCCGCTCGCCAGACCGGTAAGCTGCCCCGCCGTCTGGCCGATCGCGGCGCTCCCCGGCACGTCGAATGCGGCGGCGAGCGTCACTCCTTCATCCTTCAGGGCCGCCTCGAGCAGCATGCGGCCCATGCGCCCGCCGGCCCCCACAATACCGATTCGTGTTCCGCTCATGATCAGAATCCGACAGACTTTATCAAACCCTCGATTAACCCCGGCCCTTCAGGAGGAGGCATCGGCGGCGCCGACCCGTCGCTGGGCAGGGTCCCATAGTCAACCACGCGCGTCCGCGCGGTCGGCACGGCGAGTTCATCGAGGTCGGCCACCTCGACGTCGCCCGACGCCCTTTCGAGGCGATTGTCCTTGTCGAAATAGACCGAAAACTGGCGGGTCTCGACCTCGCCGCTGCGGCCCTTGCGATAGCTGTAGACATAGTCCCAGCGCTGCTGGTGGAAGATGTCGGTAAGCAGCGGTGTGCCGAGAATGTAGCGCACCTGCTCGCGCGTCTGCCCCGGCTTGAGCTGGGCGACCATTTCCTGGGTCAGCACATTGCCCTGCTGGACATCGATCTTGTAAGGGTTGAAACTGTTGCACGCTGCAAGCAGGGAGCAGACAGTACCGAGAATAAGCAGGCGGGAACGGAACATGCGGGAATCCGAGTTTTCTCAAACAGGTTTGAAGCGGTATATCATACCCGAATTCATGGCGTCCCCGCCCCCGACCACTGACGGAAAAACGATGAGCGACCCGCAAAGTCTCAAGAACATGGGGCTCAAGGCCACCTTCCCGCGCCTCAAGATCCTCGAACTGTTCGAAAAGGGCACGTTGCGCCACATGACGGCGGAAGACGTCTACCGCATGCTCATCGCCGAGAACATGGATATCGGACTGGCGACGGTCTACCGGGTGCTGACGCAGTTCGAGCAGGCGGGACTGCTGGAGCGTCACTTTTTCGAATCGGGCAAGGCCGTTTTCGAAATCAATCATGGCAAACATCACGACCACCTGGTCTGCGTCGATTGCGGCCGTGTCGAGGAATTCTACGACCCGGAAATCGAACGCCGGCAGAACCTGGTGGCCAGCGAGCGCGGCTTTGCCATCCAGGACCATGCGCTCTACCTTTACGCGCAGTGCACCAAGACCGACTGTCCCAGCCGCAACAAGGAAAACAAGTCATGACCGGGTTCACCGATTTCCTGTCGGGGAACTGGCTGGCCTCCGCCGGGACGACCTTCCTGCTCGTCGGACTCGCCGAAATCGGCGACAAGAGCCAACTGGTGTGCATGACCCTGGCCGCCCGCCATCGTGGCCTGCCGGTGGTCATCGGCGCCGTCTCGGCCTTTGCCATCCTGAACCTGCTGGCAGTCCTGTTCGGCGCCGCCGTCGCCGCCTGGCTGCCCGAGTGGATTGTCGTCCTGGCCGTGGCCGTCCTCTTCGCCGGCTTCGGCATCAGCGCCTTGCGCTACAAGGAGGACGGCGACGACGAAACCGTCGAGGAAAAGCCCGGGCACGGGATCGTCGCCACCACCTTCCTGCTCATCTTCATCGCCGAATTCGGCGACAAGACCCAACTCGCGGTCGCCGGTCTCGGTAGTACCAGCGAACCCTCCGCCGTGTGGGCCGGCGCCACCATCGCCCTGGCCATTACGTCGATACTCGGCGTCTTCGCCGGCCGCAAGTTGCTCAACCGTCTGCCCCTGCTGTGGATTCACCGGATCAGCGGTGCCTTCTTCCTGTTGCTGGCGATCTTCGCCGTAAGCCGGCTGTTCTGAGCGCCAGCCAGGGGACTTCATTTTCGGGCAATTTCCGGGGTTGACCGCGCCCGCCAGTGAAGTCAGCCAAGCCTACAGCACGCCGCCGTAACACCGCGAGAGCGCCGCTTCCCGCGCCGCGACATCCGCCTCCACCGCCCGAATTTCCTCCATGTAGGCGAGCGCGGCTGGGATCAGCGAGCGATCCTTCAGATAAATGAATCCATAGGCCGCCTGGATCTCGATCCCGGCCGTCGGCACCAACGCCACCGAGCCGGCCACCAGATCCTGTTCCATCAGCGCCAGCGTGGCGAGTACCAGCGCATCACTGCCCGCCAGAAGGTCAGCAAGGGCAAACGGCACGTCGATCTCGATTGCCGGCACGAAATCGCCATTGAGCGCATCAATTCGCCCGGCCCGGCAAACCGACTGCGGCAGGTTCGCCGCGATGCGCGACGGGAGACGCGAAGCGACCCAGGGAAATTCAAGTAGCCCGGCCAGTTCCACCGGACCACGCTTCAGGGCGGGATGCCCGGGGCGGCAAAAGAAGCGGCCGCGATGCTGCCCGACCAAGGTCGTCGCCAACTGATCGTCTGCCGGCAAGCCACCAAGTTCCGCCAGACCGAGATCGACCTCGCGGGCGATCACCTGGCGCGCCACGTCGCGCCAACCGGCAACATGAACCGCAATACTGATTTTCGGGCGCCGGGCCAGCAGGCGCGCCAGCGCCGGGTATCCCGAAATGACGCTCGGATAGGGACCCAAGGCCACCCGGAGCGACCCGATCTCAAGTCCGGCCAGCTGCGTGATCTCGCGCAGCATGTCCTCTTCGGCATTGAGCAAGCCCTTGCCACGCTGGACCACCAGTTCGCCGAACGCGGTCAGCGTCACCGCCCCCCGCTTGCGGTCAAGCAGCGTGACGCCCAACTCTGCCTCCAGCCCCTGAATGCTCTTGGTGAGCGCCGGTTGCGAGATATTCAGCGCCGCCGCAGCCCGCCCGAAATGCGCGTGTCGGACAAGCATCAGCAGATGACGAAGGCGTCGCTGGGTGATCATGATAAGCAAGATGTTATCAAAATCACAAAAAAAGACATTGGCAGAAATCGAAGCCGTATGCTATCCATCTAGCTGAACTATGCTCCCGCAGTCTGGAGGAACAAGTTCCTTGTGATTATGGGGGGTGAGTGTTTCGTTCAACATGCAGAAGGAGAACCTCGTGAAATATTCTGGAAGGAAGTTGATTCTGGCGTTGACCGTCGCCGTTGCCAGCGTCGCCACGGCCCCTGCCCAGGCGGCCGAGATCCCCGTGGTCACCGGTGAACAGTGGACCCGGTCATCGGAAGATGTGCAGAAAGCCTACCTCGTCGGTATCGCCAATTTGACGCAGGTCGAGAACGCCTACTTCGTGGGAAATCCGCCGAGCGATAACCAGAGTTTCGTGCCGCGCCTGGTCAAGGGATTGCAGGGCCAGACGCTCGACAGCGTGCGCGAAGGGCTCAACCGTTGGTATGCCGCAAACCCCGGCAAACTGCAGCGCCCGGTCATCGAGACCATCTGGTTTGAAATTGCCGTGCCCGGCCTCCAGAAGAACAAGTAACGGAGAACAACCATGAAACGACTTGGATTGATCGTAGCCATCGCGACGATGGCAGGCATGGCGGGCTGCACGGACATGACCCCGCGCCAGCAGGGAACGATGAGCGGCGCAGCCATGGGCGCCGCAGGCGGCGCCGGCATCGCCGCCATTTCCGGCGGTGACGCGTGGACCGGCGCCGCCATCGGCGGCGTCGCCGGCGGCGTGGCTGGCAATATCAGGGGCGGCCGGCGGTAATCACTGCATTTGGCACTACCGCAATGGGGTGTTTTTCATCAAGAACAAGGAGCATGTCATGAAATCCTCTGGAAAATTACTTGCCGCGCTGGCCATCGCTTTCGGCGGCGGCGCCATGTCTACTGCCCACGCGGCAGCGGGCGGCGAGGTAGTCACCAATCCGGGCGCCGCATCCGGCAAGCACTTCGATCCGAAGGGCAACCTCCCGACGAAGTTCACTATCGAACTGCGCAAGGGCGTCTCGGCGACGCTGCCGTTCGAGGACAAGCGCGACTTCGATGAGGCCAAGAATGGCTTCATCGCCGAGCCGCCGTACAAAAAGATCATGGCCGATGCCGGCCACGTCGCCTGGGACATGGCCAGCTACCAGTGGCTGTTGCAGGGCAAGGACTTCCAGAGCATCCACCCGTCGCTGCAGCGCCAGGCCGTGTTGAACATGGCCTATGGGCTCTACGAGGTCTTGCCGGGCAAGATCTACCAGGTGCGCGGCTACGACCTGGCCAACATCAGCTTCGTCAAGGGCGATACCGGCTGGATCATCTTTGACCCGCTGACCGCCAAGGAAACCGCCCGCGCGGCGCTCGAATTCATCAATGAGAAGCTCGGCAAGCGCCCGGTCGTCGGCGTCGTTTATTCGCATTCCCATGTGGACCACTTCGGCGGTGTGCGCGGCGTGGTCGATGAAGCCGACGTCACTAGCGGCAAGGTCAAGATCATCGCGCCCGAGGGCTTCCTCCATGAGGCGATCTCCGAGAACGTCTTCGCCGGCAACGCCATGTCACGCCGCACGCAGTACTCCTACGCCGTGCTGTTGCCGCGCGACCCGCACGGCCACGCAGACCAGTCAATCGGCAAGAACGTGGCCAATGGCAATGTCGGACTGATCCCGCCCAACCTGATCATCACCAAGGACTTCGAGGAAGTGACGCTCGACGGCGTCAAGATGGTGTTCCAGAACACGCCGGACACCGAAGCGCCGGTCGAGATGAACACCTGGTTCCCGCAGTTCAAGGCCTTCTGGGCGGCGGAAAACATCACCGGCACCATCCACAACATCTACACGCCGCGCGGCGCGCCGGTGCGCAATGCGCTGAACTGGTCGAAGCAGATCAACGCCGCACTGTACAAGTTCGGCCAGGAAGCCGAGGTGATGTTCGCCTCGCATAGCTGGCCGCGCTGGGGTAATGCACGTATCCAGGAAGTGATGCGGGTTCAGCGTGACACCTACGCCAACCTCAACAACCAGTCGCTGCACTACGCCAACCGCGGCGTGACGGTCAACGAGATCCAGAACGTGTACAAGCTGCCCGACAGCCTGTGGAAGCAGTGGCCCGCGCACAGCTACCACGGCTCGGAGCAGCACAACAGCCGCGGCGTCATCAACCGCTTCCTCGGCTACTGGGACGGCAATCCTTCGACGATCGTCCCGCTCTCCCCGAAGGATTCGGCGCCGCTGTACGTCGAGATGATGGGCGGCTCCGGCAAGATCATGGCCAAGGGCAAACAACTGATCGGCCAGGGCAAGTACCTCGAGGCCACGGAAATCCTGAATCGCCTGGTCTTCGCCGAGCCACGCAACCAGCCGGCCAAGGACCTGCTGGCCGATGCCTTCGAGCAGCTCGGTTACCAGAAGGAGAGTCCGACCCTGCGCAACATCTTCCTGCAGGGAGCCTTTGAACTGCGCAACGGCCTGCCGGGTGGTAACCCGATCAGGACAACCGGACCCGACGTGATTCGTGCCATGTCCACCGAACAATGGCTCGACTTCCTGGGCATCAGCATGGACCCACGCAAGGCCGATGGCATGCGTTTCACGATCAACCTGGTGACACCCGACAATGGTGAAAAATATCTGGTCGAACTGAGCAACGCGACACTGACCAACATCAAGGGCGTGCAGGCCCCGAAACCGGATCTGACGATCACGCTGAACCGCACAGATCTCGACCAGGTGATGATGGGCGCCAGTACCTTCGACGACCTGATCAAGGCCGGCAAGGCGAAGTTCGAGGGTGACCGCAAGCCGTTCGACCAGCTGCGCAGCCTGATGGTGGTGTTCCATCCGAACTTCGAGATGCTGCCAGGCACGGCCCCGAAAGCACCGACGGCAGGCCCGAAGCCGTTCGAAGTGCCCGATCTGCTGCCGCCGAATGCGGCGGGTGACTGAGCGGTAACGCAACCACGGTGCCGCAGCGAGCATGGCTTTTTGCCCGCCTCGCGGCCCTGTGGCTGACCTGACCCGGCGCCCCTGCTACAATCCACAAGTGTTCGTATTACGCCCAGTGTTGCCAAAAAGGAGCCCAAGTAATGCATTCGATCCTGCGTAGCGGCACCATGCTATTTGCTGCAGTGCTCCTGCTGTTTGCGGCGCAGGTACGTGCGGCGGACCCGCCCAAGTTCAACGTCGAGCAACTTGACCAGATGCTGGCGCCGATCGCGCTCTTTCCCGATGCGCTGTTGTCGCAGGTGTTGATGGCGACCACTTATCCGAAGGATGTCGCGGAGGCTGCCGACTGGGCGTTCGCCAACCGCAGCCTGAAGGGCGACGACGCCGTCAAGGCGGTGCAGGACAAGCCTTGGGATCCCAGCGTGCAGTCGCTGGTCGCCTTCCCGCAGGTGCTCGCCATGCTCGGCGAAAAGCCCGAATGGGTCCGCGATCTCGGTGATGCCTTCCTCGACCAACCGCACGACGTCATGGATTCCGTGCAATTCCTGCGTTCCAAGGCCAGGGATGCCGGCAACCTGAGTTCCAACGAACAGCAGGTCGTTACGATCGAACCTGCGCCGCCGCCCCCGCAGACCATCGTCGTCACGGCACCGCCCCCACCGGCGCAGATCATCACCATCGCCCCGGCCAATCCGCAGGTCGTCTTCGTGCCCATATTCAACCCGATCCATGTCTTCGGCCCGTGGTGGCACCCGCTGTTCCCGCCCTTCTTCTTCCCGCCGCCGGTGCGTTGGGGATTCGGCTGGAATCCGGTCAGCACCGCCATCTGGTGGGGCGTCGGGATCGGCGTGACCAACGCGCTGTGGGGCGGTGTCAACTGGGGCCGCCGTGACGTCAATATCAACGTCAATCGCTGGAACAACATCAACGTCAACCACCGCATCAATTCCAACGACCGCAACGTGAACTGGAACCATAACCCCGGCAACCGCCGTGGCGTTCCGTATCGTGACATCAACACGCGCAATCGCATGCAGCAGGGCAACTTCGGCGAGCGCGGCAGCCGTCAGGACTTTCGCGGGCGCGAAGATCAGCGGGCGCAGGCGAGAGCAGCGTTGTCCGATCGCGTAGGCGCCGAGAACATGGACCGCGACGCGCTGCGCAACATCGACCGCAGCCAGATTCCGCAACGCCAGCCCGGCGGCACAGGCGCCACGGCACGCGACCGTGCTGCCGCCATCGACCGCGGCCAGGTGCAGGACCGTGCTGGTAATATCGACCGAAGTCAGGCCCGTGACCGCGCTGCCAACATCGACCGGAGTCAGATTCAGGACCGTGCGGGGAACATTGATCGCAACCAGGCTCGCGACCGCGTCGCCAACATCGACCGAAGTCAGGTTCAGGACCGTGCGGGGAACGTCGATCGCAGCCAGGTTCAGAACCGGGCTGCCAACATCGATCGCAACCAGGCCCAGGATCGTGCGAGCAACATAGACCGTAGCCAGGTACGGGATCGGGCAGCGAACGTTGATCGTAGCCAGGCCCGTGACCGCGCCGCCAACATTGATCGCAGTCAGGCCCAGGACCGTGCCGCCAACGTCGACCGCCGGCCGGCGCCGAGCCGCAACGAAAGCGCCGCGCGAACCAATCGCGACAATGCGCTGCGAGGCGCCAACAATGGCCAGCAGACGCGCCAGCAGATCGACCGCGGCCAGGCCAGCCAAGCCGCCCAGCGACGCACGGCGAACCAGCGCCAGGGCAACGTTTCCCGCCCCGCGGGGGGTGGCGCCGCTGCCCAGCGGCAGCGCAATCGTTAATCGTGGAGCCAACGATGAAAGATCGAATAATGAGCAATCGGTGGTTCAAGAGCGCTGCGGCGCTGCTGTTTGGGTTGACGCTGTCAGTGCCACTTTGTGCCGCCGCCGGCCCGCAAAAGACTTTTGCCACGCCAGAAATCGCTGTGGAAGCACTGGTCGACAGCCTCGCGCGCAATGACGATGCCGAGATGCGGGCAATTCTCGGCCTCAAATACGACCAACTGTTGTCGCTCGATGACCTTTCGGCCGAGGATCGCCTGGATTTTCTCGCCGCCTGGGCGAAAGGACACCGCATCCTGCGCGACAGCGACACGCTGGCGCACCTCGAAGTGAGCAGCGGCTGGACATTGCCGATTCCGGTAGTGCGTAACGCCAGCGGCTGGGTATTCGACACGCAGGCGGGCAAGGAAGAAATGCGCACCCGCCGCATTGGGCGCAACGAACTGGCGGCGATAGAAATCATGCGCGCCTACGTGGAGGCGCAGCGGGAATATGCCGGGCAGGACCGCAACGGCGACGGCATCCGCGAGTTTGCCCAAAAGGTTTTGAGTTACCCGGGCAAGCAGGATGGGCTCTCCTGGCCGACGGCAGACGGCGAGCCGGAAAGCCCGGCGGGTCCGCTGCTCGAGACAAGAGACCTGAAGGACGGCTACCATGGCTACCGGTTCAGGATTCTCAAGGCACAGGGCAAGGCGGCGCCAGGCGGTGCGCGCAGCTATGTGAAAGACGGGCGCATGACCGAAGGTTTCGCGCTGGTCGGCTGGCCGGCCCGCTACGGCGAGACCGGCTTGGCGACCTTCATCGTCAACCAGGACGGCGTCGTGTACCAGAAGTACCTGGGTCCCAATGCAGCCGCCATTGCAGGCGCGATGACACGTTTTGACCCCGACGCTTCGTGGACCGCACTTCCCGCACCCTGAGGCAAGCCTGCGACAGGAACCCGGCTGGTTCCGACCGGCAGCCGGGAGCGTGTCATTTTCGAGCGGTTTCGCGGGTTGACCGCACCACAGGGAAAACCGGGAGACAGACCTGTCCCGGGTCAGTCATATTTCACCATTCCGCGAAAGAAGTATCGCGATAGGACGTGTCCCCGAGAATTCGGCGAAAACCAGCACCATGCAAGCGGTGATAGGCACCGCCAGGAAGGCGCCGGGAATGCCCCAGAGGGCCGACCAAGCGGCCAGACTCACGAGAATGACAAAGGGGCTGAGATTCAGCGAATTGCCCATCAGGTAAGGGTCGAGAAAAAACCCGATGACGAATTGCGCCGCGGAGAGGGACAGCAGAACGACCAGCACGATACCAAAATCCGCAAACTGCATAGTCGCGAACGCAACGGGAAGAAGGACGCCCAGGATCGAACCAAGGTAAGGAACGTAATTCAGCATTCCAATCAATACTGCCCAGAACGCCGCAAATTCGACGCCGACAAGTGCCAACACCGCCCAACTGACCAGACCCTGTATCACGCTTACCACGGTTTTGAGCGCGAGATAGGCACCAATCCTGGCGTTGATTTGCGTGACGATGCCCTGTATCTGGCGGACGTTCTGCGGATCACTGGAAATCTTGGCTATCTTGGTCGAGAACGTCCGCTGCTCGATCAGCAGGAAGGCAACATACAGAAGTACGACAACCAGGGTGGAGACGATTGCCGACACCGAAACCACGGTCGATCCGATGAGCCTTTGCGTATTGATTTGCGCAAGCACGTCCTGGCGGAGCGTGGCCCAGGTGGGAGCCAATTCCACACCCAGCCTTTCGGCAACGCTCTGGATGGCATTGAGCAACGATGCGGCATATTGCGGCGCCAAGGCCGAGACATTGCCAATACTGCCGGCCACCAGTGAGGCAATCCCGGCAAGCGACAGGGCAATCACCAGAGCCGACACGGGATAGCCAATCTGGGGGGGCAAGAAACGTCCAACGAGCGGGAGTCTCACGAGCATTCGGGCAAGCCCGATAATGACGTAGACGACGAGGACACTGAACACGATCGGAACGAAAACACCTTTTCCGATGAACAGCACCCAGCCAATGGCCAGCGCGAAGAACGTCCCGTAAACAGTGGCTTGAAAACGCGCATTCATGGCGAAATACGTCTTGCAAGCCGGGGCAGCCCCAGTTTTCCGAACAAGCGCCGGGCGCAGTTCATGGTTGCGAATCTGGCGGAGTTGAACTCGCTCCGGACGAATTGCCCTCTGCGTGCAACAGTTCCCGCGCGTGCTCAAGCGTGATGTCCGTCACCTCGACCCCGCCGAGCATGCGGGCAATTTCGCGCACGCGCTGGTCGTCGTCCAGGGGTTCGATCGAACTGAGCGTCGCGCCGTCACGTGCCGCCTTGCTCACCTGCCACTGCCATTCGGCCCTCGCCGCCACTTGCGGCAGGTGGGTCACGCACAGCACCTGCCGCTCGTCGCCAAGCTCGCGCAGCAGGCGGCCGACGATTTCGGCGACGCCGCCGCCGATGCCGACATCGA
>ERZ724514.151-NODE-151-length-31170-cov-5.255600_pt1 | contig 31170 bp, 28 predicted proteins | sample MGYA00376047_ERZ724514 | MGnify/ENA primary metagenome ERZ724514 (study PRJEB28724, sample SAMN07190883) | activated sludge metagenome | isolation source: activated sludge of sewage treatment plant in Hong Hong | place: Hong Kong | collected 2016-03-17 ...
AAAATCTTTATGTCGCCTTTGCAGCCGGCAGCGGGATCACACCCGTTATGTCGATTCTGAAAACGACTTTGGAAGTAGAACCGGGCAGCCGTTTCCTGCTTTTTTACGGCAACCGGGGGTTTGATCACATCATCTTTCGCGAACAACTGGAAGAACTGAAAAACCGCTACCCCGACCGCCTGGCCGTACATCATGTTTTGAGCCGTGAATCGCTGGGCAGCGAGTTGCTTCAGGGGCGTATGGATGGCGAAAAGTGCCGCGCCTATTGCCGGCTGCTTTTCCGGGCCGCAGACGTGGATGCGTATTTTATTTGCGGGCCCGAAGAGATGACTTTTGACATTAAGAAAGCGCTGGAGGAGGTTGGTGTCGAGCCCCGGCGTATTCATTTTGAATTATTTACAACATCGGGCGCCAAAAGGCCCGCCGGCTCGGGCATCAAACCGGCTGCCCGCGACACCTTCGATGCTTCCATCACGGTAATTCAGGATGGTATGCAGTTCGATTTTAACCTGCCTTCCGACGGCAGCACGCTGCTCGACGCCGCGATGCGTGCCGGCGCTGACCTGCCATTTTCCTGCAAAGGGGGCGTATGCAGTACCTGCAAAGCAAAAATACTGGAAGGCGAGGTAGACATGGATGTCAACTACGGACTCGAGCCCGACGAAGTGGCTGCCGGATATGTACTAACCTGCCAGTCGCACCCCAAAACGAAAAGATTGGTGGTGAGTTTTGACGTGTAATTTGATTGTTTGTGGGTATTTTCGTCCCATGCAATTCCTATACAACACCCGGATACAGGGTCTCCTTTTGTTCGCCCTGGCTTTTCTGCTGTATGCCAATACACTGGGTCACGATTTTGTGCTCGACGACCGGATGGTCGTTACGGAAAACAAGTGGGTGCAGCAGGGGCTGAGCGGCATTCCTCAAATCCTGACGACAGAGTCATTTTCCGGATACCTGGCGGAAAAAAACGCAGAGAACACGCTTCCGGGCGGGCGCTTCCGGCCGCTGTCACTGGCGTTTTTCGCATTGCTGTTCCAGTTTTTTGGCAATAGCAGCACGGTATTTCACCTGTTCTCCGTGTTGCTGTTTGCGGCGAACGGCCTCATGCTTTACCTTTTTTTGCTGAAAGCCCTGAAGCCTACGCCGGAGGCACACGGCAGGATGTTCGCCGTATGGGCTGCATCGCTGTTATTTGTAGTCCATCCCGTCCACACCGAGGTAGTCGCCAATGTAAAAAGTTGTGATGAGCAACTGGCCTTGCTCGCGGGTATTGGAACGCTTTACGCACTTTTACGGGCCTTTGACGGTCGCAGCCTCAAATGGGCCGCCGCCACTGCGCTCCTTTTCCTTGCAGCCTGCCTGGGCAAGGAGAATGCCGTGCCGCTGCTGCTCGTTGCGCCGCTTGTATTGTGGTTTTTCCGGGATGTTTCCCCGGGAAAAAGTTTGGCGGCAGCCTGGCCGATGGCCCTGTCATTTGCGGCATATACCCTTCTGCGTGGCGTGGCGCTGGATTGGCATTTTAGCGGACAAACGGTAAACGACCCGCTAAACGACCCGTTTTTGAAGGCGCTGAACGGCGTATGGGCGCCCTTCAGTACAGAAGAAAAGGCTGCTACCATCCTTTATACCCTGTTCGAATACCTCCGCCTGCTGGTTTGGCCCTGGCCGCTCACGCACGATTATTTCCCGTTTACCATTGAACCGCAGTCGTTTGTCCGACCTGGGGTAATTGCCGGCATAATCCTGTATCTGCTGATGCTGGGGTTTGCCGTCGCCGGGTTGCGCCGGAAAAACACCGCCGCGTTCGGCATTCTTTTCTATGTACTGACGCTGGGCATTGTGGCCAATATTATCGCTCCGGTAGGCGTGTTTATGGCCGAACGTTTTCTGTTTATGCCGTCGGTTGGTTTTTGCCTGTCTATTGGCGTCGGGCTGGCGGGTTTGGCAGACCGATTCGGGCAAAAATTTGGTCAGACCGCTATTCTGGTTGCCCTGGCAGCATTGGTACTGGCTGCAACTACATTCAACCGGAACAAGGCATGGGCCAATGAAGAACGGCTGTATAAAACAGATATGGAGGTTTCTGCCAACAGCGCAAAGTTGCGCAACGGCCTCGGGACCGTCCTTCTGGTCAAGGCCCTGGCCACTTCCGACAATGCCGCGCGGCAGACCCTGCTTGAGGAAGCCGAAGCGCAGCTGCATAAAGCGATTGAATTGCACCCTACCTACTTTGATGCCCTGCTGGCGCATGGCGCCTGTGTGTTTTATTTGCAGAAGTTTGACCAGTCTGTTGCTTCCTATCGTGGCGCCGTTCGGCTCAATCCCACCGACGCCAAGGCAAAACTCGGCCTGGCATACGCCCTCCGGTATGGCGGTGATTACTATGCTGCCGACAACCGCAACCCTGAAAAAGCCCTCAGTTATTTGTCTGAAGCCTGGCAGATAAACCCGGATACCGCTATTGCCACCCATATTGCCGGACAATATTATGCGCTGGGCGAGATGCGGGAATCGGCCATATGGCTGGAGCAGGCACTCAACCTGGCCCCCGGCGATCAGCGATTGACGGTCATACTTGGAAAAGTCAGGGCTCTGGCTGCTGAAAAAGAAAAATAGGAAGGCCGGACTGGCGCTAAAATTCGATCACCTTGCGCTTCAGTTCGAAGTGTTTGCCGAGGTAAACCTTGCGCACCATTTCATCGGCTGCCAGTTCCTCTGCCGTGCCGGCTTTCAGGATACTGCCTTCGAACATGAGGTATGCCCGGTCGGTAATGCTCAGCGTTTCCTGCACATTGTGGTCGGTGATCAGGATACCGATGTTTTTGGTTTTCAGTTTGGCCACGATGTACTGGATGTCTTCCACTGCAATGGGGTCGATACCGGCAAAGGGTTCGTCGAGCAGGATGAATTTGGGGTCGCTCGCCAGGGCGCGCGCGATTTCGGTGCGGCGGCGTTCCCCGCCGGAAAGGGTATCGCCCAGGCCGTTGCGCACGCGGTTCAGGTTAAACTCTTCGAGCAGCGACTCCAGTTTGTCGCGCTGTTCCGCCTTGCTCAGTTTGGTCATCTCGAGCACGGCCTTTACGTTGTCTTCCACCGATAATTTGCGGAATACACTGGGTTCCTGCGGCAGGTAACCGATGCCGCGTTGCGCGCGCCGGTACATGGGCAGGTCGGTGATCTCTTCTTCGTTGAGGAACACCTTGCCTTCGGTTGGCCGGATAAAGCCCACCACCATATAGAAAGAGGTTGTTTTGCCCGCCCCGTTGGGGCCCAGCAAACCGACGATCTCGCCCTGCTGTACGTCGAACGACACGTCTTTTACAACGGTGCGTTTCCCGTATATCTTGCTGATGTTTTCGGCGCGAAGAACCATGGTTGGAATGATGAATGATGAATGATAAACGATGAATGATGAATCAAGCAGCATTCATCATTTATCATTCATCATTAAGAAAGGAGTTGTTTTACGATTTCGGAAATGGCCCTGCCGTCGGCTTTGCCGGCCAGTTGTTTGTTGGCGGCGCCCATGACTTTGCCCATGTCTTTGGCGGTGGTCGCGCCCGTCTCGGCCACGATTTTTTTCAGTATGGCCTCCAGTTCGGCGCCTTCGAGCATGGCCGGAAGGTAGCGCTTGATGACTGCAATCTCTTCCCGTTCCTTTTCAGCGAGTTCAGGGCGGTTGTTTTTGGTATAGATATCGAGCGATTCCTGGCGGGTTTTTACCAGTTTTTGCAGGATCTGCACTTCGCGGGCTTCGTCGATGGCCTGATGACTACCGTCCGTTTTTGCCAGTAAAATAGCGCTTTTGATCGCGCGGATGCCGCGCAGGCTCACGTCGTCTTTGGCCTTCATGGCGGTCACCAGGTCTTTATTGATCTTTTCTTCGAGACTCATGGATATTTCAAATTGATGCAAAATTATAAAACTTGGGGCAGACTGGGCATTAACGCCTTTAATGGGTAAATAGTTGCCTGAATGGCCTACCGGGCAGGGATGTAGCCGAACAGGGCTTTTTCCTTCACCAGGCGCGCTACTTCTTCCGGCACCATCTGCTCCCAGCCGGGCTCTCCCTGCCGGATCATGCGCAGTACTTCCTTGTGGTAAATATGCAGGATGTCGGGGTTGAATCCCTGAATGTCGACGATGTTGCGGTTTTCCAGCAGGTGGTCGTAGAGAAAATGAATGGCGTGGGGAATATCGATGTTCCGGGCGTTCAGCAGTTTATTACTGCCGGGTTCACGGGCGGGGTATACGTAAAACCGCACATTGCGCAGGAATAACTCGCCAAAGGCGCCGAGCAGGTTATCGGGGTTGTTGTCGGAGGTTTCGCGGATGATGTTTTGCAGTTTACGCACCCCCATAGCCAGGCCGATGCGCTGCACCCTGTAATCGCTGAAATAGGCGATGAGTTTTTTGTGTTGCACACAGTTAGACAGGATAACCGTCTGACCGAGCGCGCAGAGCATATCGGCGCGGTCTTTAAAGTCGCGCTCGTCGAGCTCGCCTGAGGCGCGCAGGTTGTCGAGGGTGATCTCCGTGAGGAAAAAGGTTTTGGCGGCATCTACATCAGGTTCAGCGCAAAACTGCTCGTAGGCGAGCCGGATCATTTCCTGTTGCACCAGTGTGGGCGGACGGTAACTGCCGCGGGCAATGAGGATGGACTTTTTGTAGAGAAACTCGCCGGCGTGCAGGCTGTTGCCGTCGGGACCGAATATGGCTACGTCGCTGAGGCTGTTTTTGACCATCCACAGGCAGATGAGACGGTTGTCGACGTGTTGAAAATCAGGGCCTTGCAGGCGCACCATGTCGATCATGACCCGGCCGCGCAGGTTGTCCATGAGCGAGACGAGCAGGGTTTCCGGGTCGTGGTGAAAGCGGTAGCAGCCGTAGATCAGGTTGACGCCGAGGATGCCGATAGCCTGTTGTTGCAACAGGTTGTTGTTGTCGAGCATCCTGACGTGCAGGATAAGGTCGTTGGGCCTGGAGCCGGGATTCAACTGGAAACGCAGACCCAGCCAGCCGTCGCCCTTGATGGTTTTCTGGAAATTAATGGCCGCAACGGTATCTGCAAACGCGAAAAAGTTTTGTTGCGGGCGCTCCACACGCAGGCGTCCTTCCATCAATTCGTATTCGTGGTCGAGCATTTTGTAGAGCCTCGCCTCGCATACATAGCGGCCCTTGCCTTTCGTCTCGTCTCCATAGATCTCATCGGAAACAGTTTTGTCGTAGGCGCTCATCGATTTGGCAATGGTGCCTGCCGCCGCGCCTGCCTGGAAAAAATGCCGGGCCACCTCCTGTCCCGCGCCGATCTCGGCAAAGGCGCCGTAGATGCGGTCGTCGAGGTTGATCTCCAGCGCTTTCTGTTCTGTTTCGAGGATATTGCGTGTCATTCCGTTGCTTGATATTTACCACGACCATACGATGGCGCGCGGCGTTTTGTTGTCCGATGTATAGTCGTGGATTAAAAATCCTATAACCAGGTCGTTTTTTCCGCCACAGGCCTGCGTTTGCCCGGCAGTTCGGGCATCTCGTGCCAGCCCATGTAGAAAAAACCGAGGCAGCGCTGTCCCGGCGCCAGGCCGAGGAAGGCATCGGCTTGCAAGGCCGCTCTGGGGGTGCTCCAATAACAACCCAGTCCGAGCGCCGTGCAGGTGAGCCACATATTCTGCACAGCCATGGCAACGGAAGCGATCTCTTCAAATTCCGGAATGCTCTCCAGCGGGTCGCGTTGCAGGATAATGGCGATGGCCGCGCCTGATCGCAGCGGATTTTCACTGCTTTTTTTGAATTTTTCCTCGGAAAACAATTCCGGAGGCGTGTTTTTTTGATAAAAATCCGATAGATAAGCACTCAGGCGACGGCGGCTTTCTTCGGAATGAAATACCTGGAAGCGCCAGGGTTCGGTCAGTTTGTGCGTAGGCGCCTGGTTGGCATTTTCGAGCAGTTGTTCGATGATGGCGCGTTCAACAGGTTTTCCCGGTATGTAGGATTTGGGAAAAACAGAACGGCGGCGGCGAATGATATCGCTGATTTCTGTGGCGGTAATGTGCATATGTTTGAATATTTCTTGCGACTGCCAGGGCACAATGAGGAACACCATCGGGCTTCAGGAAGTCGTGCAAAACTACAACGACTTCCGGCAGTCCGGACAATAGTTTGCTCAGCGAACGATCAATACCGGCACCTTTACGGCATGCCGCACTGCACCCACCGTGGTGCCAAAGATCAGGTCTTTGAACGCCCGGTGGCCGTGTGCGCCCATGACGAGCAGATCGGCCTGTTGTTCATTTACCAGTACGGGAATCGCCTTTTTCGCCGTGCCGTAGCCAATGAACGCTTCGCACTGGTAGCCGAGTTCGCGCAGCCGTTGCGCATATTCTTCCAGGTTTTGAACATCCGTTCTGGTCTCGAGGTCCTGAATATCAGCGCCCAGAACCCAGGCACCGGCGGTTTCCACGGCGTGAATAAGCAGGTACCGGACTTGTTTACCGCCGATGTGCAGGGCGTGTTCCAGCGTTTTTTTATCTGCTTCCGAGAAGTCGAGCGCAATAGCGATCCGCTGGTATTCCGGCGCATTGATCTCTGCTATACCCTCAAAAACACCGTGTGGTATTTTGGTTTTTGCCTCCGGCAGCCGGACGAGCATGGGGCGCAGCGTGATATAGGCGAGCATTACGGCGGCAAAAAGCAGGGCCGGTATCACGAAAGTGTAAATTATCCAGGTATTTGGACCGGCGTCTTCCAGCCAGATGCCCAATTGTTGTATGACCAGGTTGATGTTCAGTATTACAATAATCGCCGCGCTGAGCCAGCCCCCCAGTTTGGCCCAAAAGCCGATGGCGAATGTGCCCATGCGTTTTTTATCACTGACATAATGGAGCAATGGAATGACAGCAAACCCCAACTGCATACTCAGGATAACCTGGCTCAGCACCAGCATGTTGCCGGTGGCCTGTTCGCCTAAAATTGTGATGGCCAAAATTGCCGGGATGACAGCGAGCAGGCGCGTGATAATGCGCCGCAGCCAGGGCGCGATGCGCAGGTGCAGGTACCCTTCCATGACGATCTGGCCTGCCAGCGTGCCGGTAACGGTGCTGCTCTGTCCCGCGGCGATGAGCGCCAGGGCAAAAAGCACGGGAGCATAACTTTTGCCGAGCAGGGGTTCGAGCAACTGATGGGCGTCCTGGATTTCTGAAACCCCGTTGTACCCGTTTTTATGGAAAACTGCCGCGGCCAGGATGAGAATGGCGGCATTGACAAATAACGCGAGGTTGAGCGCAATGGCAGAGTCGAGTATATTGAACCGGATGGCGCGTTTCAGGCCGTCGGGGTTGCGATCAATTTTACGGGTCTGTACCAATGCAGAATGGAGATACAGGTTGTGCGGCATGACCGTAGCGCCTATAATGCCAATGGCAATGAACAGCGCTTCAGAATTCGGAATCGACGGGATAAAACCGACGGCCAGTTCGCTCATCACCGGTTTGGCGAGGAACATCTGAACGGCGAAGGCGCCGCCGATAACCACTACCAGTCCCAGAATGAACGCCTCCAGTTTTCGAATCCCCAACTGCATCAGGAAGAGCAGGAGGAAGGCGTCGAGTACGCTGATGGCCACCCCCCAGATCAAAGGGAATCCGAACAGCAGTTGCAAGCCGATGGCCATGCCGACCACCTCGGCCAGATCGCAGGCGGCGATGGCAATCTCGGCAAGGATGTAGTTGAAAATATTGGCCACAGGGTGGTACAGTTCGCGCGAAGCCTGTGCAAGGTCGCGTCGCGCTACCACGCCCAGGCGGGCGCTCATGCTTTGCAACAACAGGGCGATCAGGTTCGACATCACCAGCACCCAAAGCAGGGTATACCCGAAGCGGCTGCCGCCGGCCAGGTCGGTGGCCCAGTTGCCGGGGTCCATGTAGCCGACACTGACCAGGTAGGCCGGTCCCATGAAAGCAAACAAGCGGCGCCAGAAACTGCCTTTTCCTTCTGTCTCGACGGAGCCGTGTACCTCGGACAGGGAAACATCGGTTGAAGTAATTTTATTCATGTTGCGGTATTCGGTGAACGGGCGGTTAAGGTTTTAGTTTCCGGATTCTAATAGTTTGATATACAGGTTTTTGGATACTTTCTCGCTCAATACGAGTTCCCGCCCGTCGCCTGTTCGTACGCGTACGGAATGATCGTACGGGAATTGCTCGAGCAGGCTGACCTGCGCCCCGAGTGTCAGCCCCAGTTGGTCGAGGTATTGCAGAAAAGTGGGGCTGTGATCGTCGACGCCTGTGACCACACCCTGGGTGCCGGGCTGCAGGGTAGCCAGCAGCGATTGGTTCCGATAGGTCCAGTGCCCTTCGGCATTGGGGATCGGGTCGCCGTGCGGGTCGAATCCCGGGTTACCGAGGAAGTTGTCGAGGCGGTCGATGAGGCCGTTGCCCTGAATGTGTTCGAGTTGTTCGGCGAGGTCGTGTACCTCGTCCCAGGCGAAGCCGAGTTTTTCCGTAAGGAACACCTCCCAAAGCCGGTGTCGCCGGATGAGCGCGGTGGAAAGGCGATGGCCCTCTTCGGTCAGTAATACGCCGCGGTATTTTTCATAAGTGATCAACTGCTTGTCAGCCAGCCGTTTGAGCATATCGGTGACCGATGCTGCGCTGGTCTGCATGACGGCTGCGATGGCGTTGGTCAGCGCCGGCTTATCGCCCTTTTCAGCAATTTTGAAAATGGCTTTCAGGTAGTTTTCTTCCGCTTGTGTGATGGGCATGACGTGTATATCTGTGATACAATCTATCCGTATAACTTTAGATGGTAAAAATAAGTTTAGGCGAATGTACAAAATATTTTAGACTAATCTAAATTTTGAATAAAAAATTACCTTTTAGAAAAAAAGCGGGGGTGCAACTGTCGAACAGTCACACCCCCGCTTTTTTGTGCCAATCGAATGCGGGCTTTACAGCAGCGCTTCGATGATGTTTTCTTCGCTCACGCCTTCCGCTTCTGCCTTGTAGTTGCGCACGATCCGGTGGCGCAACACGAGGTTGGCAATGGCCTGTACATCTTCGATATCGGGCGAGTACTTGCCGCGCAGCGCTGCGTAGCATTTGGCGCCGAGGGCGAGGTATTGACTGGCCCTCGGTCCCGCTCCCCACGCGAGGTAATTGTTGGCTTCCTGCGTGGCGCGTGTCGTGCCCGGCCGCGTTTTGGTGGCCAGACCGACGGCATATTCCAGTACATTCTCGCTGACGGGTATTTTGCGTATCACCTGTTGGAAGGCCAGTATTTGTTCGGCGCTCAGGATATGGCGGAGTTCTGCCTGTATGGAGGAGGTCGTGTTTTTTACCACTTCAACTTCCTGCTCGTAACTGGGATAGGTGAGCGGGATGTTAAACATAAAGCGGTCGAGTTGCGCCTCCGGCAGCGGGTAGGTGCCCTCCTGCTCGATGGGGTTCTGTGTAGCCAGTACGAAAAACGGCGAAGGCAGCATGTGGCGCTGCCCGCTTACGGTGACGGCGCGCTCCTGCATGGCCTCGAGCAGGGCTGCCTGCGTTTTGGGCGGCGTCCGGTTGATCTCGTCGGCCAACACGATATTGGCGAAAACAGGACCGCGGGTAAATCGAAAGCGCCGGTCTTCGTCGAGTATTTCGTTGCCCGTGATATCGGAAGGCATCAGGTCGGGCGTAAATTGTATGCGTTTGAAATCGAGGTCGAGCACCTCGGCTATTGTGCTGACCAACAGTGTTTTAGCAAGTCCGGGAACACCCACGAGCAGGGCGTGGCCGTTGGAAAAAAGGGTAATGATCACGGCCCTGATCACGTCGTCCTGACCTACGATAACTTTGCCGATTTCTGCTGAAAGGTCTTTGTATGCCTGGGCGAGTGCGTCTACTGCTTCTACGTCCGATTTGAATTGTGCCATTTGATGCGTTGTGTTAAACTGGTTAAATCAACCTTGCGAGATGGGCTTAAACGCCACGAAGGCCGCTTTGTTTCGCCAAAGGAGGGGCAAAAGTAGTGAATCGGAATGTTTCAGGAAGGGTTTGGCAGAAAATGCACCGTGAGGAGCGGTTTTTTGTCGGCATATGACACTATGCCTCCCGGATATCGAATATTTCGGCAGCGTCGTTTTCAAATTTTACCTCTACTGGCACCCGCGTGGCGGGAAGGTCGGTCAGAAACCATTTCCGGCCTTCTTTGACGACGATAAACAGACCGGAGTCGGTGCCCAGGGCGGAAAACTCATCGGCAGGCTTTTGTTTGTCGAAAGGATGAATGCCATACGATTCGGCAACACGGGCGCTCCAGGCCGGCACATCGTCGGTTACGATGCCTGTTTCTGAGATTTCATACAGGGCATCGGGACCGAATGTATGGTCGCTGTCGTTCTGCAGGTCGCGGCGGGCAATGAGTTCCACAATATTGCCGGCGGGGTCGAAGAAATAGGCGGCTTCGGCGTTCCAGTTGGGAAAATCAATCCGCGTTTCGCCTTTTTCGTTGGCGATCAGTTCAATTCCGCAGCGTTCGAGCCAAGCCATGCCCTCGCGGATCTGGTTGCAGGGAATATTGACAGCGAAATGATAGATGCCTTTCAGACCGGGGTTTTCCTTGAAAATGAGCCACGAGTTTCCAATCCTGATATGGAGCACGCCGGCTTCGGCGCGAATCACTTCGAGACCCAGGCTGGTGTGGTAAAAATCGGCGACTTTATCCAGTGAAGTCGTTTCCAGTTTGATCGAAAGGATTTTCATGACTTAAAGATACAGGCGATTTCATTTTCTTCCTACATGCAAATACGTCACGGGAATATCGACCGATAAAAATGCGCCAATGCGCCAACTGCCCAGTTCCTGAATGGGGTTGGCCTGGTTGCCCTGGACTTCTACTTTTCTCAGACTTGGACCGAATTGCCCGCCGATCCCGAAGGCAAGCGGAACCTTTTCCTTGAAACCGGCCACAAAATACAGACCGGGCGATATAAGATTGCCCCATTTCAGCGAAGGCAGGTCGTATGAAGTATCGTCGGAAAAGCGCAGTACCGTCAGCGCACCGACGTCGATAACGGGCACAAAAACGCCAAAATATCTGCCGGAATCCGTCCCGATGGTATAACTCAGTCCCACCGGGGCACTCAGCGAACCGAAACCGCGCACAGCATTTCTGTTTGCCTGCCATTCGCCGCCGCCGCTCAGGCCGGTGTAGGCATTCAGGGCGAAAGCGCGTTGTTTGGGCGTTTTTTTCACGCGGGCACTTCCGGGAGGCAGGGCGAAGGATTCGATGGCGTGCGAAATTTCTTCGGGCGATTGGGCCTGCGCCACCGTCGCCATGAAGTTGGCGTACCGGAAAAATTCTTTCAATTGATCATTGTCGACCTCAAGGTTGTCGAGCACCCGGACTACCGTGCTGATCACGGCAGGGTAGTTTTTTATTCTGAGGTTCTGATACAAACGGCTGACTCCTTCGCTGATACTGAAAAAGCCTTCCAGTTTTTCGCCTGCGGCCTGCACTGCGGGGTCGTCTTTATATGCGGCCTGGTACATGCGAAAACCGGTTTTCAACACCTTCGTACCGGAGTTGTAATAGCGGAAGAACTGTTCGGCCGCTACGGAATCCGGTTCGGGTTCCGCCAGTTTCTTGATGGTGTTTACATTTTCGGTTACATCGGCGGAAAAGTCGAGCAATTTGCGTTTCACTTCTCCCAGGAGAAAGAGGTTAGTGCGCGATGTTTCGAGCAGATCGCGGAAGTTTTGGGCCGGGCCAAAATCAAGTCCTGCGCTCTTTTCCCAGAGCAGACCCAGGTACAGGTTTGCTACAACGGGATTTTTGAACAGCATCATAATTTCTGCCGGCGTGTACCACTCGGCTGCCGTATCACTTTTGCGCAGCGACTCCTGGAGTGTATTGGAGGTGCGCAACAGTGTTGCCACCCGTTTGAGGTTGTCCCGAAGTTTTTCGTCCTGAATCGTGTTTAACTTTCCCTGATCCTGCATGGCCGCCCAGGGGCCGGAAAGGTATTCCAGCGTAGCCATGGGCGTTTCTCCGCTGATCATAAGATTGGTCAGGTGCAGCGCGTCGGTCGCCAGAATATTGGCCTCCGGTTTTTTGATCAGGTCACCGTCGCGCAGTGCCGACTCCAGGTTGGCGGGCATCACACCGAGGTCGGCGCGAAAGTTTTCGCGCAGGCTTGTGATGAACTGGCTGAGGCGGTAAAATTCATCGTCTCCGACAAACTTGAGCGTCGCCACCGTAGACGGAAACAGTTTTTGGGCGATAATATTCTGTTGCAATTTTGCCTGAAATTCCCTGAAAAAAGAGGCTGCCAGTTCTTCCTTGGCGCGTTCGGCCAGAAAAATCGCCAGCCCCTGGGCAAACATGCCTGCCGAAAACGGACTGGCTGCGGCCGGAGCAGAAAGGATGGAGGCCTGTTTTGCGCCAAAAACCATTCTTTCCGCCTTATTGGCCTGTGGGCTCAATTCGGCACTGAAAAAGAGGTTCTGGAGCGGTTCTCCGTTCGGGTTGGCATACCATTGCAATACCTTGCTGACAGAGTCAATACTGCCCGGGATAGTATCGACGAGAAAGGTCACGCCGTTTGAAGGATCGACTGCAAAGTAGGGCGCCATGCGGATGGCATCGCGCAGGGCAAACTGGCTGTTTGCCTGAATGGCGAAAAGCAGCAGGCAAGGCAGAATGATATGGCGTTTAAACATGGTTCGGCTGGTTTAGATTAAAATTCCGGAAGATTCCCATTTTCGTTTTGTCGGCAGAAAGGGCATCGGCAAGTGGTGAAAACCGGCTATGCATGGCTGTCAGGAAGCCATCTTTTGTTAAGGACAGATCCTGGTTTGTCGTTATTTTTTTCAAAAACGACAGGTACAACGCGGCAACGCCTCCCATGATATAGTTGGCGTAACTGTTCGGAAAGATTTGGGGCAGGCCGGTGCGCTTGTTGCCGGGTTTGCAGATCATACCGGCCGGGCTGTTGACCATAAAGTGCAGTTCGGCATCTGCCTCCAGATTGGGCAACCCCGCAGCCAGCCAGCTGGGCATGGCAACGGTATTGATAGACTCCGGCTGACTGGAAGGATAGTAAGTCCCGATTTCGAATGACCGTGCATCGGGCCCGGCGTTTTTGATGGAACTGAACAGCAGGATATTATTGTCGGACACGGCTTTGAATACAGCATCTGCGTCGGCCGCCTGTATTCTTTCGCGTGCCAGGCCAATTTTGTGAATAGCCAGACTGGCCAGAATGATATCCGGTTTGATGGCTGTCGCTACTTTCAGGGCGTCCAGAAAACATTGCAATACGGAGTTCGACAGCCCCGAAGCGTTGGTGGTTTTTATGATATAAACCTCTGCTTTGGGCGCAATCCCTTGCACGGAGGCATCGCCGGCCGACGGCCGGGCAGCGAGTATGGAAACACACTGGGTGCCGTGCCCGGGCGGGTCGGGCGGCTGGTTGTACAGGTCGGGCACGCTGGCATTGCCAAAGTCGCGCCAGCGGCTTGCTGAGAAGCCGGTTGAGGCGGGATAAAAGGTGTGTTCTTTTTGTTTGAGGTGGAGCAGATCGGGGTGCGTGAGGTCGACCCCGGTATCGATAACGGCGATTTTTACGCCTTCCCCTTTTGTCAATAGCCATTCGGCCGGCACAGCGGAACCCAATGCGGCATTCCAGTCAAATTTTTCCATTTTCAGTTTGGTTTACAGTCGTTTGGCAGTTGCTATCGTATGCGAAAGTACTGGGGGAAAATCGTTTTGCAACGGTTTTGCTGTTTTTTTTATGGGCAGATACACCGGCGGCCTGCGATGTGGTTAGTTTCCCATTATAGCCTTTTGCAATAAGGTGTTTCCCTCCGCTTCCGTGACAGTACGGAAGGCAGCAAGTTCTGCGCCAATATCTTTGGGTCGGTCTGTCTCTATTGCAACAGCGCGCATATGCAGCGTAAAACTGCCATAAGGTTGCCGGTCATAACCCAGCATCATTCCCAGGTATTTTCCGTCCCGGTAAATAAACAGTGGACTTTGGGACATATCCTCGGCGGGGGTTATCCGGTCAGAGATAAAAATGTGGTAATCACCCGCATCCGGATTGGAAATAAGCCAATCCCGGGCAGTATATTCCATAATGGGCTGTTTGAAGTCGCCCAGGGATTTCCAGGTTTGCGTGGAGTCGTTCGGCATGCCAAACAGATCCGCTAGTTTATCCGTATCCTCCTGTTTCATCTTGATTTTCAAGGTATCCATTTCAACGCAGATATAGGTATCGCCGGATTTATTATCCCGGATAACGACTGATTTAAGGCCGCCATTGGTCTGTTGAACAGATTCCAGCATCGAATACCGGGCATCGGAATAGATTTTAAGCCGCGTGTTGCCGAACATCATTTTCTGCAACTGGTCTTCTTCCGGAATATCCACGTAAGCAAATTCGACGTATACCGATTTCGGGGTGATGATCTTATTGGATTGTTGTGCTATGCAGGGGGCGACGAGCAAGGCAAAGAAGAATAAAAGGTGGTTTTTCAACATACAATTGAAATGGTTATTGTGAAAAAGTCTAAGGCGTCCAACTTGTGTTTTATCCGCCTCAGGGGCGCTTTTCTTCTTCCTGTACCTCCTCCTTGCCCCGTATTACTTTGCTGAGTCTGCTGGGCAGGAAGCGAAATTTTTCACCGAGCCATTTTTCCAGGGTGATGGCAAGCAGGGTGTAACTTTCGGTTACGCCGGGCACGGGTACGATCACAATGATGAAGAAGGGAAGAAAACGGGGAATATCCTTGAGTTGCTCGATGGCCTGTTGCATCTCTTCCGGAGAGGGGTTCCTGGATTTAAATGATACGAGCAGCCGCCCGCGCCCCTTGCGCAGGAAGGCATGCAGCATTTGTTTTGTCTCGACGCCTTCCATCATGAGCGCCCAAAGTACTTTTCGCTGGAAACGTATGATTCTGCGAAGTCTCATCCCGGATCGTATTTTACAGGGCAAAGATGCGGTGTTTTTCCATTGTGCGCCGGATTTCCCAATCCGCCATTTTGCGAGATCAGTTGGATTGGAAAATTCGACCTCGTACTTCGGCGGCGCCAGGGGTGGCAACTCTGTAAATGTTGCTACCAGCGAGATTCATGTGTTTCAACCTGGTCATCTTGTACAAGTAGCAGTCGAGCGCTGCTTTGACGGTGATCAAATACCTCGAAGACGCCCGCTTTTGTGTGATATTATGAAAAAACACAAGAATTATACCGGCCGGGGGTGTAATCAGTTGATTGGCGAGACAGACAAGTTCTGGAATCGGGAAACGTACGATCACCTGGTACGAAACCAGGAAGAATTTGACCGGATTGCGTGGTATATCCTCCGCAACCCGGTCAAGGCAAGATTGGTTGAAAAGTGGCAGGATTGGCCATACACCTACGCACATCCCGACCTATGGTAACGCCAACCGGAGGTTGGTATTACACTTCGGCCAATTTCTTCGTCACGACCTCTTTACCATTCATTTCCGATTTGCGCCCAAACACCAGCCCTGCTCCGTCGGCATCGATCAGCACCGTATCGCCTTTGACATAGTCGCCGGCAAGCAGGTGTTTGGCGAGTTCATTCACCAGTTCGCGCTGGAGCGTGCGCTTGAGCGGACGAGCGCCGAACTGCGGGTCGAACCCGTGCTCTACAAGCACTTTGCCGGCATCTTTCGTGACTTCCAGATGAAGTTCCTGGTTATCCAGCATGCCGCGGATATCCGACAGCAGGATGTCGAGAATCTGCGACATCTGGTCTTTCTGCAGCGGGTGGAACAGGACCACCTCATCGATGCGGTTGAGAAACTCGGGGCGCAGGTTCATTTTCAGGGCATCCATCACCTCCGCTTTGGCGGCTTCGAATACTTCGTGCTTGCGCTTGTCGGGCATGGACTCGTAATCCTCGAAGGCTTCCATGATGCGGTCGCTGGCGAGGTTGGAGGTCATGATGATGATGGTATTCTTGAAATTAGCCGTGCGGCCTTTATTGTCGGTCAGCCTGCCGTCGTCGAGCACCTGCAGGAGGATATTGAAGGTATCCGGGTGGGCCTTTTCGATCTCATCAAGCAGCACAATCGAGTACGGGCGCCGGCGCACAGCCTCCGTGAGTTGGCCGCCTTCATCGTAGCCCACATAGCCGGGTGGTGCGCCCACGAGGCGCGACACGCTGTGCTTTTCCTGGTATTCCGACATGTCGATGCGCGTGATGGCTTTTTCATCGTCGAACAAGACATCGGCGAGGGCCTTGGCCAGTTCGGTTTTGCCTACCCCGGTCGGACCGCAGAAGATGAACGAGCCGATGGGCTTGTCCGGGTCGCTGAGTCCTGCCCGGTTGCGCCGGATAGCATCGGACACCATTTCCACCGCTTCGTCCTGCCCGATCACGCGTTTGTGCATTTCCGCTTCTAGGTGCAGCAGGCGTTCTTTTTCGCCCTTCATCATTTTGGAGACGGGGATACCTGTCCAGCGGGCTACCACGTCGGCGATATCGTTGGCGGTGACCGTCTGGGTGGTCATGCGGTTTTCCGGGGCCACATCGGCGAGTTTTTCTTCAGCCGCCTTCAACATGGCTTCCTGCGCCGGTATGTCCTGGTATTTTATTTTAGAGGCCAGTTCCAGGCTGCCTTCGCGTTCGGCGCGCTGGTACTGGATATGAAGTTCTTCCAGTTTCTGTTTGCAGTTCTGAATGGCTTCCACGATCTCTTTTTCCTGCTGCCATTTGCCGCGCAAGCCGTCGAGTTTTTCGCGCAGGTCGGCGATCTGCTTGTTCATAGCCTCGAGTTTGCGCTCGTCCTTTTCGCGTTTGATGGATTCGCGCTCGATCTCGAGTTGCCGCAGTTTGCGGTCGAGTTCGTCGATATCCTCGGGCACAGAATCGAGTTCAAGCCGGAGTTTGGCTCCTGCCTCATCGAGCAGGTCGATGGCCTTGTCCGGCAACTTGCGCTCTGAAATATACCGGTGCGAAAGTTCGGCGGCGGCGATCAGGGCCTCGTCGAGCACCTGCACCTTGTGGTAGTTTTCGTATTTTTCCTGGATGCCGCGCAGGATGGAAATCGTATCCTCGATCGAAGGCTCGTCTACATAAACCGACTGGAAGCGGCGCTCAAGGGCCTTGTCGCTTTCGAAGTACTTCTGGTATTCGTCGAGCGTGGTGGCGCCGATCGTGCGCAATTCGCCGCGGGCCAGCGCCGGTTTCAGAATGTTGGCGGCATCCATGGCGCCCTGTCCGCCGCCCGCGCCAACGAGGGTGTGAATCTCGTCGATGAACAGGATAACCTGTTCGTTGCTGTCGATCACCTCTTTGATGACCGCTTTAAGCCGTTCTTCAAACTCACCCTTATACTTGGCGCCGGCGATCAACGCAGCCATATCGAGGCTGAATATTTTTTTGCCCGCCAGCGTCTCGGGAATATCATGTTGCACGATACGCCAGGCGATGCCTTCCACAATAGCCGTCTTGCCCACACCCGGGTCGCCGATGATGACCGGGTTGTTTTTTTTGCGCCGGCTGAGTATGTGCAGCACGCGGCGGATCTCCTCATCGCGCCCGATTACGGGGTCGAGTTTGCCGTTCTCCGCCAGTTCGGTAAGATTGATGGCATATTTCTGAAGGGCGTTGTACACCTGTTCGGTCGTCTGGTCGGTCACTTTGCGGCCTTTGCGCAGTTCTTTTACGGCAGCGGTAAGCGTCTCGAGCGTGGCGCCTTGTTCGCGCAGCAGCCGGGCGGTTTTATCGTTGCCTTTGACGATACCCAGGAGCAGCAGTTCGAGGGAAATGTACTCGTCGCCGAAGTCCTTGAGCATGGCTTTGGCGGCTGCGATGGCCTTGTTTGCCTCGTTGGTCAGGTACTGCTTGTCGGCTCCCGCCACTTTGGGCGTTTCCCAAACGAGTTTGTCCAGTTCCTGCTCGAAGCGGCCCATATTGACCCCCGCTTTTTTGAGCAGGAAGTCGGTTACGGAGTCATCCACGTGGAGCATGCCTTTCAGCAAATGGGCGGAATCGACGCTTTGCTGTTCGTATTCGGCGGCGATTTGCTGGGCCTTCAGGATGGCCTCCTGTGATTTTATAGTGAAATTATCGTAGGTCATAGCGTATTAAATCAGGTTAAACCGGGTTGTAATGAAAAGACTTTTTTGGTAATGCTTTATGCAGGCATTGCAAATTTATTTCCAAATGATAAAGCGGAGGGTGTGGCTGAAAAAATGGCAGCATACCGGCGATTTTAGTGGCTAATTGTCAGGCGCTTTGGCTATTCTGCGACAGAATGGCCGACAGCGAAGAGCGGTTTCCCGGCGTTATTTCTGGAAAGACATCAAATAAACAGCCACATGAAAAATCTGCTCCTCCTCCCTGTATTCTGTGCCATAGCCTCCATCCTGCCGGCACAAATTCAACTCGAACACACTTACGGCAAGGGTTTCCTGAAACGCATCCGCATGGATGTTTCGGGTGAAAAGTATGTGCTGAAACAGGTTTTCTGCCATCTTTCTTTATACGATGCCGCTCACACTCCATTTGCTGAATTAACCCTTACTTCGGGATTCAACGGCTGCAACGACGTCTTGTTTTCCGAACACCTGCTCGATGCCGACGACGACTTCGAGGTGCTGTTCAACTGGCTCGACGACGGCCCCGGGCTCGATGTCGGCGCCAGTGTGTGGAACGACGGCTTCGAGCAGGAAATCAGTTCGAGCGGCTACATGCCGGTAATCAGTGAAATTGCCGGCGGACAAACAAAACTGCTGGTAGGGCCTTCCGTTTTTGCCTTGCCAGGGCCGGTTCCGGAACACCATTACGGCGTCTTTAACCGCCTGGAACGGAAGGCTTTTCCTGTCGAGGGTGAACGCTACCTGACCTACAACTGGAAATATTTCGACGGTTTTCACTTTCACAACAGCGACCATGTCCTGCTCAAATCTGTCGACCTGCCGCTGCCCGATTTTGAACACCTGGACGAGGTCAGCCAGCAATACTTCAATGACGACGCGCAGTACGAGTTTTTCGGAACCCGCTCCCAGAGTCCGGACAACAATGGAAATGATGCGCTGGCCGAGGTCGTCCGCGAAGACGGAATAACGCTGTTCTCGGAACCCTGCGATTATGCTTCAATCAACAAACTTCCCGGCCTGCCGGATCGCCTGCTGGTGAACGGCTACAGCGCGCCGGACGTGAAGCGGCAAAAGGTATACGACGCTCCGTCGCTGACCCTGCTGCATGACTTTCCGTTTTATACCGAACGTGTATCTCCGGATGGCGTTTCCGACTACTATGTGCGTTCCACGGTGCAGAAGGACACCTTGTGGCTGTACAGCGGCAATTTTCAGCCCGAAAAGACTGTCGTGCCCATGACCGGTTCCAACTGGAATTTCGGCTTTTCCCGCAACCTGTTTTCCGGCAGCGGCAAACTGGAACTGTTTTTCACCACCAAAAGCGGACCGGGCCTTAGCGGCACCAAAGTGCTGTGTATCGACGAAGACGGCGCCTTGTTGTACGCTTTTCCCGGCGCTACCGCCGCCCGCATAGACAGGCAACCCGGTATGGACGACAAGTTTTTTGTAACCTATCCCGACAGTATACAGGTGTACGACTTTGTGCATCAGTCGACCGGGGCTGTTGATGTACCTGCAGGAGAGGGTGTTCTGGCTGTTCCCAATCCGTTCAGTACCGAATTTGACCTGATATTGCCTGAAAATAGTAACTATACGATCCGGTTATGGAATACAGCGGGGCAGGTCGTCTGTTCACAGCGTATCGTCGGCGACGCGCGGGCAACCATTCTGACAGGCGATGCAATACCACCCGGTATTTATTTCTGCTCCGTAACGGGCACGGGGTTCCGGCATACGATGCGCTTGATCAAGTACGAATAGTTGACGGCGTATAATGGTACAATGTATAAGGCGTTCGGGTGGGGCTGCCGACAAACCTGCCGGTGTGGTTACGGTGTAAAAAAATTTACCTGAAAAAATACAATTAAAATAAATTGTTTATTTTCGCCTTGAAATACACTGACTTTATCAACTAAAAATTTTATCTATGGAAACCAATTGGTTGGCCGTGTTTGTAGCGGCACTTGTCCCCACGCTTACCGGCTTTATCTGGTACAACCCCAAAGTATTCGGCAATGCCTGGATGAAGGCTGCGGAAATGACCGAAGAAAAAATGAAAAACGCCAACATGCCGGTCATTTTCGGGGTGTCGTTTCTGATGAGCCTCTTTCTGGCTGTTTCGATGACCGTCATTTCCTACCACCAGACTTTTGTGGCCAATTCCCTGATGAATCAGCCGGGTTTTGGCGACCCCAATTCCGAGGTGGGCAAGTACCTGGCGGATTACATGGCAAAATACGGCACCAATTTCCGCACGTTCACGCATGGCGCCTTTCACGGGCTGCTGATCGGCGGCATGTTGATTGTGTTGCCCGTACTCACGACCAATGCGCTGTTTGAGCGCAAAAGTTTCCTGTATATCGCCATCAATGCCGGCTACTGGATGCTTACGCTGGCGCTGATGGGAGGGATCGTGTGTGCGTGGGTGTAAACGGGTCATTTATTCCGGCATCTCGATCATCGTTCCGTACATCTTGTTTTGCGCGGTCATCCTGATCAGGTAGTCCAGGCGTTTATCCGCCATGGCGCGATTGGTACGGTAACTCTCCAAAATAAACCCTATGCGGAGCTTCTGATAGATCAGCGGAAACTGCTGAAAGTTCTCCCACACCTGCTGGTCGGCTTGCAGGCGTGCGCGTATGTCGTCCGGCATATGCAGCGGCGCATGTTCGTCGCCCAGCAGGTGTTGGATAGGTTCCAGTCCGGCCGGGGTCATTTTACCGAGTTTGATGAGTTTAAACACCCGTTGGCGGTTTAGTTCCGATAAAAAACTCTTGGGTCGGCGCGGGGTATAGCGCTGTACGGCACTTTCGTGGGTGTACTTCTTGGCAAGGCCGTCGATCCAGCCGAAGCAGAGTGCCTCCTCTACGGCATCGTCGTAGGGCATGATTGCTTTTCCGCTTTTCAGATGGTAGGTTTGCAACCATATTTCGGGCGCTTTGCGGTGGTTTTCTTCGAGCCAGTTGCGCCAGATATCGCGGTGAGGAGCGTAAAAAACTTCTGTAATATCCATGTGAGCAAATTTCGTCCGGTTTCCGCCGAATTTCCGACTTTCGCCGGGACAATTATTTGTCCACACCGTTTAATACACGATTCGACATGTTCTCTGCCAATACCTACCAGACCCGGCGCGCGCGCCTGAAAAAAGACCTGAAATCCGGACTGTTGTTGTTTATGGGCAACAATGAAATCGGGATGAACTACGCCGGCAATACCTACCATTTTCGCCAGGACAGTAATTTTCTCTATTTTTTTGGCATCGACAAACCGGGGCTGGCTGCGGTCATCGATATCGACAACGACCGGGAGGTCATTTTTGGCGACGACCTCAGCATGGAAGATATCGTTTGGATGGGCGCCATGCCCGGAATGAAGGTGTTGGCGGAGCAGGTGGGTGTGCGCGAGGTGCTGCCCTCCCGCCGGCTGTCGTCTTTTCTCAAGAAAGCAAAAAAATCGGGAAGTGCGGTTCATTTTCTGCCTCCTTACCGGCACGACAATATGTTGCTGTTGAAAGACATGCTCCAAATTCCGGTTGCCAAACTGAAAAACTCGGCTTCGGAGGCATTTATCCGGGCGGTAGTTGCGCAGCGTTCCAACAAGAGCGACGAGGAGATTGCCGAGATGGAGCGCGCCGTCGATATTTCCGGCGCCATGCATGTGGCCGCCATGAAAGACGCGCGGGAAGGGCAGGTGGAAGCACAACTCGCCGGTATGGTGGAAGGCATGGCAGTAGCCGGTGGCGGCAATCTCTCGTATCCGGTTATATTAAGCGTAAACGGCCAGATCCTGCACAACCACTACCACGGCAATGTCCTGAAAAAGGGACAAATGGTGCTGGGCGATTTTGGCGCTGAAACAGCGATGCACTATGCCGGCGATATCACGCGAACCTTTCCCGTGGCCGGAAAATTCACGACAAAACAACGGGATATCTACGAGATCGTACTGGACGCAGAGATCAACGCCATTGCAGCGCTGCGGCCGGGCACGGCTTACAGGGATGTACACCTGGCGGCGGCACGCCGCATGGCTGAAGGGCTGAAGGCACTGGGGCTGATGCAGGGCGATCTCGACGAAGCCGTAGCGCTGGGCGCTCACGCCCTCTTCTTTCCACATGGCCTGGGCCACATGATCGGCCTCGATGTGCACGATATGGAAGACCTCGGCGAACAATTCGTGGGTTATTCCGACAAGGTGACCCGAAGCACGCAATTTGGCACGGCCTATCTTCGGCTGGCGCGCGAACTGGAACCGGGCTTTGTGCTCACCGTCGAACCGGGTATTTATTTTATTCCGCAGTTGATCGATCAATGGCGCCGGAAGAAGATGTTCGAAAGTTTTATCAACTATGCGGCCCTGAAGAAATACCGCGATTTTGGCGGCATCCGTATTGAAGACAATGTACTGATCACGGAAAAAGGGCACCGCGTACTGGGTACGCCTATCCCGAAAAGGGTGGAGGAAGTAGAGGCGTTGCGGCGTTGAATGCAACGCCGGGGCCGGCGGACATGTATTTCGTCGGAAGGCTGGTCAGCCCGTTTCGATACCCGACTCCTTCATAAGAGCCAGTCCGTAATTCCGAATCGTTTCAATGATCGGAATAGCCTGCATGCCGCGTGCTGTCAGGGAGTATTCCACTTTGGGCGGCACCACCGGAAAAACCGTACGCGTGATAAACCCGTCGGATTCCAGTTCCCTCAGTTGAGCGGTCAACATTTTGTGCGTCACACGGGCGATGTCTTTTTTCAATTCGCCATAACGCATGACCCTGCCGTTGAGCCGCCACAAAATCGGCATTTTCCATGCTCCGCCAATGCGGTCGAGGGCAAACTCCACGGGGTTGTAATACAACTTGCTGCGGTATAAAAACTCGGGCATCCCTTATAAGTGTTTGGTTATCATAGTACTTTCTAAAAAGTGCGTATGGCACTTATCGGTAAGTATATTGTCAAAGGTAGCATGAACAGGACAACTTTGCCCCATCATGTAACCAAAAATTTTGATGCTATGAGTGCCAGTCTCAATATTGCCCGACCCAGGAAAATTGCCCTGATCGCCGCCAATCCATCGGTAAGCCAGACGACCGGATGGCCCATCGGATTCTGGTGGGCCGAACTCACCCACCCGTACTGGGAATTCACCGAACGCGGTTATGAAGTCGATATTTTTTCGCCCGACGGTGGCGCCCTGCAGGCCGACGGTTTCAGCGACCCGGAAGATGCCAGCGCCTATTCGGCCCACGATCTGATCTCGCTGGGCTTCAAAAAATCGCCGCATCACGCGGCCTTGCTGGAAAATACCAAACCCATCTCGGCTGTCGATGTGGATAGTTACGATGCGGTGTTTCTCTCCGGCGGTCAGTCGCCCATGTACACGTTCATCGACAATGCGGCGTTGCACCGGCTGGTCGTGTCGTTTTACGAGAAAGAAAAGGTGGTGGGTATCGTATGTCATGCTACCTGTATCCTGCTGAAGACCAAAACATCGGATGGCAAGTTGCTGGTCGACGGCAAGACCTGGACCGGATTTGCCGATAGCGAAGAGGAATTTGCCGACGGTTTTGTGGGCAAGCGCATCCAGCCGTTCCGTATCGAAGAGGAGGCAAAAAAATTGCCGAACACCAATTTTATCACCGGCGGCATGTTCAAAGCCTTTGCCGTACGCGACGGCAGGTTGATCACCGGCCAGCAGCAGTATAGCGGCGCAGCGGCTGCCAGGCTTGTTATTGAGGCGCTGGGAGTTTAAACGAGCCATTAATAAAACAAACACTCGTCATGAAAAAAAGTATCGTATTGGTACACGGCGCCTGGATGGACGCGAGCGTCTGGTATAAAGTGACGCCGTGGCTCGAACAGCAAGGTTTTGAGGTGATTGCCGTTAATCTGCCTGGCCACGGCTCGGATACCACGCCGTTTGACAAGATCACCATGGATACCTACGTGGATGCAGTTAAAACGGCCATCGGCGACAGAGAAAAGGTAATACTCGCAGGGCATAGCATGGCCGGAATGGTCATATCTGCGGTGGCAGAGCAAATACCCTCCCGGATCGGTCGTCTCGTATACATCGCGGCTTATCTGCCACAGAACGGCGAGAGCCTGTACCAGATATCACAACAGGATAAAGACAGTCATATCGGACAATTCTGGCGGCAGGACGATCCGGATCACTACGGCCCGGCTTATATCGCCGCAGAAGGAATAGCCGAATGTTTTGCCGCCGATGCACCTCTTGAGGACATACAGCGCCTGGTTGACCGGCACAAGGCCGATGCGCTGGGGCCTATGGTGGCACCTGTCGCACTGTCCGATGCGCATTTTGGCGCGCTTCCCAAAACCTATATCTGTACGAAAAAGGACAATGCCGTCAGCTATAACCTTCAACAATGGATGACGCAGCGCACGAAAGTAGACAGCATACTTGATCTGGATACTTCCCACAGTCCATTTTTCAGCGCACCCGAACAACTGGCTCGAATGATCGCAGGTGCATAGCCTGCCTGATAAACCGGAATAACTTGTTATGCGCTTTGTACCAGTTTTGATACTGTGTTTTTGGAGTTTGCCGCTCCGGCTGTTTGGACAGTTGAACGAAAGCGATACGCTCGCGCTCCAATACCGGGCAGCCCTGGGCGGCAACCTGCAAACCGGTAATGTGCAATCGCTTACGCTGACCGCCCGGCTCGACTTCAGTGTGGCGCCGGGAGGCAGGTGGGCATTTAAAACCCAGAACACCTCCCGGTACCAGGCCTTTTTCGACCGGAAGGCAGACAATGACTTCAGCAGCCGAAATTTTCTGTATGCGGGGCCGCAGCACAGGGTCTACCCGTTTTGGATGGCTTTTGTCAGCACCAATTTCCGGCGGAAGATCGATTTCAGGTATTTCACCGGGCCGGGTGTCACGTGGCAGGTATTGCGTCGCCCGAAACAAGTGTTTAAGATATCCCTGTCGGGCGTGTACGAATCGACTGATTTTGCCGGGCAGGCATACAACTATCCGGAATACGACGGCCGGGAAAACATCAGCACCTGGCGTGCAACCATGTGGATATTCGGGCAGCATACGCTACTGCCGCGGCGGCTGAACCTGTATTATGAAGCATACATTCAGCCTTCCCTTGAAGACGCCCATAACTTCCGCTGGATGCTCGACAGCACCCTGGAACTGCCGTTGTGGAAGGGACTGAGTTTTCAGGTGCATTACCAGTACAGCCGCGAACAGGTAGTTGTGACTTCAGTGAAGTCCGATGATTCGATCCTTTCGTTTGGCATATCATTCAGAAACCATCCATAATTCGTTATGATCCTCCGTCGCATTTTCAACCCGGTCAAAATACTCGGTTACCTCTGGTTCGAACTCGTCACGGCTGTGATTGCAGCCGGAACGGTATACATCCTGAACGAAAGGGCGATGGTTGCCGCGCTGCCGTTTTCCATAGCGGCCATTCTGGGCAGTGCGCTGGCAATATTCGTGGCTTTTCGCAACAACAGCGCCTATGCCCGATGGTGGGAGGCCCGCACCATATGGGGCGGCATCATCAACAACAGCAGAATTTTTGCCCGTCAGATCATTGCCAATGCGGATCACGCGGTGGCAGCCGGCAAGGCTGATCCGGAATCGGTTGAAGCCTACAAGCGCGAACTGGTGTATCGCCAGATAGCGTTTGCCCATGCCCTTCGCCTGCACCTGCGTGGCCAGCAGCACAGCGGCGAATACCGTCACCTCGTTTCTGCTGAAGAGTTTGACGCTTTGCAAAATGGCCATAATGTGCCAAATTTGCTGCTGCAAACGCAGGGAGGCCGCATAAAAGAGGGCGTCCGCACCGAGATGTTAGGGCCTTTCGATAATATCAGCCTCGAACCGACGCTTTCGGGGTTGAACAACTTTCAGGGCAGCTGTGAACGCATCAAGAATACCCCTTTATTGCGGCAGTACGACTTTTTCACACGCCTTTTCCTGCTGGCTTTCATCTTGTTGCTGCCTTTTTGCCTGATCGGCGATTTCGCCAAAATGGAGATCGGGCCGCTCATGCCCTTCGTTTCTGTGCTGATCTCCTTTGTGTTTGCCACCATGGGAAAAGTAGGGGAAGTAAACGAAGACCCGTTTGAAAACCGTATCACCGATGTGCCCCTTACCGCCATGTGCAACACCATCGAGCGCGATCTGAAAGAAATGCTCGGCGAAACCGGATTGCCGCCCAAATTGCTGCCTGAAAACGGCTACCTGTTTTAATACATCGTCCACTATCCACCATCATTCCATTATGAACATTGCCATTATCGGAACCGGAAACGTCGGAGGCGCCCTTGCTCAGGGGCTTGCGCGGGCGGGCCACCGCGTGCGCCTGGGTGTCCGCGACCTGCAACAATTCAAAGGGAAGCACCTGCTTGATTCATCGCCCGGGATCAGCGTACATACGGTACACGACGCCGTGCAGGCTTCCGACACGATCATACTTGCCGCTCCTGCGCAGGTAGCGCACGAGGTAGCGCAGCAGCTCGGCGACGTGTCGGGCAAGATCATCATCGATGCCATGAACGGCGTATTCATGCGCCCGGAGGGCTTTGCCAACACAACCGATGCCATACTGGCCAACTGCAACACATCGGATGTGGTAAAGTGCTTTAATTCAACGGGTTTTGAAAATATGCTCGACCCGCACTACGGGGCGACTGCAGCGGATATGTTTGTTGCCGGCGACAGCGCCAGGGGCAAGGAAACGGCTGCACAACTGGCCCGCGATCTCGGCTTCGGCGAGGTGTGGGACTTCGGCGGGCTGGACAAAGTAAGTCTGCTGGAGCAGTTTGCCCTGTGCTGGATCAATCTGGCGATCATGCAAAAGCAAGGCAGGAACATTGCCTTCAAGGTGCTGAGGCGTTGAACAAGGCAGTATAGTGCTGCGTCCTACTCCCAGGTGGCTATCTCCTCGGCGTGGTTTCCTGCTTCGCCGGACGCTGCAATAGCCGCATCGATTTCTGCGATCAGATCGTGGATCATATTTTCTTTTGCCGACATCACATCCAGGTGTTTGCTTTTTTTCATCAAACACAATTTTCGGAACATCTTCAGCATATCGTGTTGCCGCGCATACTCCAGTGCTTCCGGAAAGGACATTTCGCTGACATATTGTGCCGCAATTTCGTCAGATTTCTCCTCCTCCCGGATCGGATCGATGGGGATATCCTTTTTCTGCATGACAAAATAGCCGGAAATATTGCTGTGCCGTTTAAATCCGAGGCTGGAAAATGACCCTTCGACGATCCCGTCGACGTCGGCAAAATCGAACATGGCGACATTGACCATATTAAGGCCCTTGGCAAAAGTAATGGCCACCACCTTGTAAATGCTGTTGTTCTCGTGGAGGTTACTCACGTTGATCAGGGCGCGTTGCTTCTTGAGGTAGCGTTTTACATCCTGGTTGTCGCTGAGATCGTCCGGAACATAGGGATATAAAAATGCGGTGCCTTCTTCGGTTATGACGAAAAGGCTCTGCGCGATCTTGTTGTTGTAAAAATTGAAGTTCCACAGCTGGTAAGCGCCCGCCAGCCGCGTAAAGATAGCCACCCTGGAGCCCCTGGACATCAGGGTGGAAGGCACCTCGATCGCCTTGTTTTGTATCGAGATCAGGTTGCGGTGCAGTGCCAGGTAGAAGCTGACTGTTTTCAGTTCATCCAGTTGCAGGATAGAGTGTTTGACATAGCCTTGCAGGTCGAACTTGTCCGTTTTGTTTTCATCGACCAGCCGTTTGTCTTTTTTGCAGAAGAAAACCTCCCAGGCGAATATCTTGTCGTCGTGGGTAGTGCCCTGCAGGCAGCCCCTGATGTACTCCATGTTTTTGTTGCCCACTTCGACCGCCCCGATCAGTTGGAGCCGCTTGCGCAATTCACCGGTGCCCCTGAAAGTGGCATACATGAATTTTCCCTCATACATCGCCTCGCCTTCGTATTCCTCCAGGTCTTCGGCGCCTTTACGGATATGGATACCCCTGATATAGGATTTATGCTTGCCTTCTTCATTGGCCAATGACGACACCTGCATCAAAAAGTTGCGGATCTGAAAACCCGTAAAACTCAGGTAAAATCCGACATAATGTGTGAAAGAGTCGTTGTAGTCGTTTTTCAGCGCATTGATGTCCTTTAGCCCGAGGCAGGCCAGGAACATGTCCATGTAATCGTCGGAGAAGGTAATTTCCTGGTTCGAAGAGGCTTTTTTCGCCTCATCCTTTTTTTTCCAGAGGTATTTGCCGTCAAAATCCTTGTAGACATCAAGTTTGGACTGGCCGGCGGGGTTATCATCCGAACTCATACTCCGGTTCTCGATTTTTCGGACCAGTCTCCGGGCCTTTACGGCTGTATGGTTGCAGATGTAGGTCTTCAGCGATTGGTCGCTTTCCTTGAACTTCGACCCCGTTTGCGGGTCATAGTTGTCAAATCCGTACAACTGCGCTTCCGATTTCTTGTCGTATGATTCTCCCGGATGCTCGGATTTGAATTTTTCGATCAGCCGGCTGTTCAGATAGATAATCAGGTCGGCCCGTACCGGTGTGCGTTTGACGGTTTTTTCCATCTGCTAGTTTTGTGCAAATGTAAAGGGATATTGGGAATAATACCCGGAATTATTCCGGAAATTATTCCAGATATTTTTTCGTAATCATTATGGGCTGCAATTTTGCAGGACTGACTTGGGGTTCCCTATTTTTGGAAATCAATTGGCGCCGTATTCCGGACATCCCAAAAATCAGGCCTGCCCGGATGAGGAGCAGGCCTGAAGGGTGACTCAAAAAGTCGGGAACCCACAAATATAAACCATTTTTTGGCCAATAATAAAATTTATTCCGTTCATAACGGCTGAAATTTTACCGGGTTCGGGTGGGCTTGGAAAGTCGGGACACTTTTCTGCAGCACCATTCTTTCCTATCAGGATTCCAGTCTACAAACTCCCCTCTTGCTTATGGCAATGTTACTGGGGCTGGTAGCCCTTTTCGCTCTGCTCAGGTGGTGGCTGCGTATTATCATCACCCTCCTGAAACTTTTATCCAGGAGCATCGCACTTTTCCTGATTGTCATTTTGGCGCTGATCCTGTATTACCAGCCTGATCTGCTCGCCGGATTTCTTCGCGGCATGTTGTTCGCATTGCTGGGATTTCTGCGCGCTCTGGCCGGTTAAGACAGGTTAAATCATTCATTTTCAACGTCTATGACACCATTACTACACCAGACAAAAAACACATGATCGCCGGAAGGCATTTTTAACGATTGTACAGGGAGGAGCGGCGGGGAAGCCCGCCGCTCTGTTTTTTGTGGGCCAAATGCCCCGGCAGTTCTTCCCTTTTCCTTTACTGAAAGACCACTTTTAAACGCTTGTTAACTTTTTGCGCTCCATTTCAGGCGGGAAAAGACTTAATTTTGCGCCGTTTTCCAGGAGGCAGAAGGTCCTCTGCTGCCTCTGAAAAAATCGCCTTCATTCCACCCAGTTTCCCGGAACATACCGGTCTCGACTTTATCATGAAAAAACTACTTTTCCTTTTGCTGCTTTTGCCGGCATCGCTTGCAATGGCGCAACAAAGCGCCAAGCCACCTGCCAAAACCGCAACACATACCGCTTCTGCCGGCAAGATTACGCTGGTATGCAAACTGTGGAGCGTTCCTGTCAATACAGACAGTATCAATCTATATGAACTGAGCGGCCTTGCCAACCGCGTTGTGGCGCGCGCCGGCCGCCGTTTGCCCGACAGCGCTTTCGTTTTTGTCCTGCCGGCCTCCAATCCGCGTATCTATGGTGTCGGTCTGGCGGATAACGCCGTTGCCAGGGTCATCCTGGGTCAGGAAAAAGAGGTAACCCTGTGGGCCAACTGTGCATATATAGAGAAAGCGCGTACCGTCAACTCCCCTGCCAACAAGGCTTATGAAGATGTACAGCGGCAGATTGCAGAATTCCAGCGGGTGAGCGATATCCTTCGCACCCAATATTACAACGCCGACGGCAACCAGGGTGCTGCTGCACGCAAGCCGGTAGAAGCGCAGGTAAAACAACTGGCCGAATCAAAAAAACGCTACCTGGATTCACTGAAAACGGCATCTCCCATGCTGTGGCGCTCGGCCAGCATGCAGGTCATCCCGGAATATCTCGCCGACAAGTCGGCAGCGCCATCCGAAATTGACTTCTACGGCAACCACTTTTTCGATAATGCCGACCTGACCGATAAGGCCTATGAAGAAACCCCGGATGTATTTAACGGCTTTGAAAGTTTCGTGACCAAACTGATGCAGATCGCCACGCCGACCGAAAAGGTAGATCAGTTCATTGCACAGTACCTGGCCAAATTGCCGCCCAAGTCGAAAACCTATCGCATGGCGATCGGTGGTGTGGTCTCGTCCCTGAAAAGCAGCAACGGGCAATTGTATCCGGCCTACGCCACCAAATACCTCGACCTCTACCGCAACAACAGTATGGGCGAAATCGGCCGCCTGGAATTTGAAATGAAACGGGCCAGCACCTTCATGCCGGGCTTCGAGGCCCCCGATCTTGCCGGCATGACCCCCGACAGCAGTTCCTTTTCGCTCAAGCAATTGCGCGGAAAAGTCGTCATGATCGACTTCTGGGCCAGTTGGTGCGGACCCTGCCGCAAGGAAAATCCCAACGTGGTAGCGAACTATAAAAAATACAAAGACAAGGGCTTCGATATCCTTGGCGTAAGTCTCGACAAGGACCTGGCGGCCTGGCGAAAGGCTATCGATTCCGACGGACTGCCCTGGCACCACATCAGCGACCTGAAAGGCTGGCAAAGTGATCACGCCGCCCTGTACTCGGTGTCGTCTATCCCCCAAACCCTGCTGCTCGACCGCGATGGCCGGATCATCGCCCGCAACCTGCGCGGGGAGCAACTCGGCGAAAAACTTAAAGAAATATTCGGCGAATAAGCCGGGGCGTGCGTCGTAAGTAAGGAAAACGGGTAATTGCCTGGTACCAGTGCAGGAGCAACTGGCGCTTAGTGGTGGCACACATGAGTCATCCCGAATTTTCCTGAGTGAATGACCTCGGAGAGGTCAAATGTTT
>ERZ724514.152-NODE-152-length-31149-cov-19.876471_pt1 | contig 31149 bp, 33 predicted proteins | sample MGYA00376047_ERZ724514 | MGnify/ENA primary metagenome ERZ724514 (study PRJEB28724, sample SAMN07190883) | activated sludge metagenome | isolation source: activated sludge of sewage treatment plant in Hong Hong | place: Hong Kong | collected 2016-03-17 ...
ACTACCTTGGTGGCTGGGCAAATCAAGAGAATCAAAAGTTCTATCTCGATGTGCCCCAACATGATCCGCGTGCTTGGGGTGCTGTCGATACCGCTCTCGACAACGATGAGCTTGCCATCTACGACCTGGGTCACGGGTGGGAGCTTCCCACTGCCGACGATGGTCAGTACAACCCGTTGCTGGACAGCCACTTTGCGAAGAGGGTGAGGGTGAGAGATGAGTATCTATAGGTACGTTCGTCATCCTCGCGCCCATGAACTGAAAGAGTCTGCGCCGCCGAAGACTACTCAGCTTCGCGGTCTCGATCACGATAGCTTCTGGGTCAGGCTCAATGCCCGACTGGGATTGAAGGTCACGCTGGCTGTTGGAAGTATGTGGGCCGCATACCTTTTCGCCTTCCTGGCTCTCTTCGCTCTGCCGGATGCCCTGAAGCAGGGAACCTACTTCGTGGTGGTGTGGCTTTCTTCTAGCTTCCTCCAACTGGTGCTGCTCCCCATCATCATCGTCGGCCAGAACATCCAGGCCAAGGCTGCCGACAAGAGGGCCGAAAATACCTATGCCAATGCTGTCGCAATTCTCCACGAAGCCAAGGAGATTCAGCATCATCTCCTGGCCCAAGACGATGTTCTCACTCAACTGATCGCCGCCCACCAGAAGCCACCGGCTAAGAGGGCCACACCTCGCAAGACGACATGAGACGCCGTTTCTCAAAAAGTTCATCGACACGAATCGCGATAGGCTAGAATCGTTTTGGGGTTAAGTCTCTCGTAACCTGTATTCCCCCTTCGTATCCGGCAGAAAAAGTAGAAGCCCTGAAGGGAGAGGACCGTATGTCGAACGGTTGGGGCCATCACCATGACGAGGATGACGAGTATCGTCTGAATCTCCTGTTGTGGTTACTCGCTGAACAAGTCCATAACAACACCACAGTGCCCGACTGGGCAATCGACCTAGAAGATCGAATCACCGAAAAGATAGGAAGTGTCATGGCTACTCTGGCAGAGGCAATCGACGGCTGGAAGGCATACGTCGCTGATCTCAAAAGCCAACTGGCAACGGCAGTTTCGGGACTGGCTGATGCACAGGCTGCAGCCCAGTCGGCAGCGGATGCCCTGGCGGCTTTCCAGGCTGACGATGCTGCTACTGATGCAAGCCAGCTTGCTGCTCAGGCCCAGGCCGACGCGGATGCTGTGCAGGCTGCACTCGATGAGGTGAAGAATCCTGTTGTGCCGCCGCCGGTTATCGATGAGCCGGTCGAGCCGCCCGTGGATGTTCCGGTGGTGGAAGAGCCGCCGGTCGAACCTCCGGTGGAGTAACCTCTACCTCAAGTCCACACTGTCCAGCTAGGTTCCCGCGACACCTAGCTGGCTTTGTGGTGTTTACCTCAATTCTATTGTTCTCCAGAGTACGAACCTGTAGCATAGTGACCAGTTGGAAACCTGTGGAATCCTGAAAGGAGGGTAGCCAACTATGATCAAGAAGCTTTTTCTCGTCACTTTGATTGACCTGAAAACCGGCCAGATGCAACAGATTTGGGTTGACTCACCTTGCTCTGACGGGATGCAGGAATTCATCGAGAGCGGCCTGAATCCTCCGTTGGATCTGGAGACTCCCCGCGTGATCAACGTGGAAGAGAAGCTGGTCCGCATCTCGCCCCAGGTAGACCCAATCTAGAAAAACTTTTTACCAGAAGACCCCGGCTTGAGCATTGCCGTGCTCGCCGGGGTTTTCGTTTCTCTGCCCTGTAACAGCACCCTACAACCTTCGTAATAGATGAAGGAGGTTGATGGCGCATGGCACGGCGGCAGCTTGGTCTCGATCCGCAGAGACCAGATGACGAAGTGACCTTCGGCTTCATGACTGACCTCTACCCGGTCAACAGCCACTACGTCGAGATCAACAGCGATTACAACATCTTTCTCCCCAACGATCCCGTCGATCACCAGATGGAATTGTTTGAGATCTTCGCTATCGAGGGCGCAGTAGTGAATGTGCCTCTGGGAACACTCTTTACGTTCGGGACCGGAAGCACAGTGGTGATCGATGGAGGGAAGACGGCCTTCCTGGGATTTCGATACTCTTCACATGCACATGCATGGTTCCTGCTCTCGCTGGCAGTACAGAACTGAAAGGTCAAGTCCTTGAATATCATTGGACAGGTTGTCGCTGAAGCATCCGCTTCAGTGGTGCGAGCACCGCAGAATGCTCATCTGGATGAAGTAGATACCGCCAAAGCCGAAGAGGCCCAGGCCAACACCAAGGAGGGCTGACCGATCTCATCTCCGCAGAGTGGGCGTAGTGAGTGCTTCCTCGACAGACCAGCCGTGATTCATCCGGTAGAAAAGGGTCTGTCGAGTGAGGCCCACTTCTCTTGCCCACTCAGCGATACTTTGAGTTCGTCCAGCGTGGGTGATCATTCGGTTGTTTCCTCTGTTATTCCCTTGGGCCACAGGGGAAGACCAGCGACAGTTGCCAGGAGTATAGGGACCATCGTTGTCGATGCGATCCAGGGTGTGACCCGCAGGACGCTCTCCCATGTCAGCCAGGAAATTCTCAAAGGATTCCCAACGGGGATCGACAGTGATCCCTCGCCCTCCATAGCGAGGCCGATCTTCTCTAGCTCTTCTTCTCATTGCAAACCAGGAATTCCAGGTGCTCGTCCTGGCTTTTCCATGACTCTGAGCACGGGTGTTTCCTTGTCTCGCATCATGATTGAGGCACCCACACGATTTCGTATTGTTGCTGGTCAAGTTTCCGGTCGGCACTTCAAGTTCGTTTCCGCACCCACAGCGGCACAGCCAGTAGCCGACAGTGGTGCCGTATTGATGTCGCGACGGAGCCTTCTCAATCGCGGTAAGCCTGCCGAATGTCTGTCCGGTCAGGTCTTTTCTGTTGTGAGTACTTCTAGCCATTTGGCTAGAGTACCTGAAAATTGGAGGTGGTCCCAATAACTGTCGGCCTTTCAACCGTGAACCTGGCGAATGCCATGCTCAACGGGATTCGCAACACCAGCTTCGCCCTTCCGGCTACCTGGATTCAGCTACACACTGGAGATCCTGGGGCCAGCGGCACAGCCAACGTAAGTGCCGTTACCACAAGGCAATCCGCGTCTTTCAACGCTGCGTCCGGTGGAGCCATTGCCCTGACCGCTGCGCCGACTGCGTGGAACATGACGACTGGCGAAACCATTGCGTACATTAGTGTTTGGAGCGCGAGTACCGCAGGAACCTTCTATTGGTCTGCGCAGCTTAGTGTTTCGAAGACGGTGGCTAACGGCGACACGCTGACTCTGAATACCTGCGGCCTGAGCCTCGCCCCGCTCGCTGCCTAAACAGATTGGTAGACAATGTCTTTCCTAACCGGGACTAACGTAGAGCTTCTGTATGCCAGCACTGCGGCCAGCACGGCGAAGAACACCTGGACGACAGAGGTTCAGTGCAATGACGTGGCAGGTATGGGCGTGCAGGCACACCTCCCGCCGGATTTCTGGCTTCCTACGCCCGGTCAGATCGGACGTGGCATCCGCATCAAGGCAGCCGGAATCCTAAGCAGCACAGCAACTCCCACGTATACCTTTACTATTCGTGCGGGTGCTGCTGGCTCCACCACCACGGCGATCCTGTTGGGTACGGCAGCGATCACCACCGGCTCCGGTGTAAGCAACCAGTACTGGGAGCTTGAGGGTGACGTGGTTTTGACGGCTATCGGTGGTGCTGGCACTAACTCGACGGTTCGCGGTACAGGACAATTCCGCTCTGGTGGTGTCGCTGCTCCGTATATCTATCCGGCCTGGGGTGGTGCTGCAACGCCGGGAACCGTTGCGACAGTTGACACTACGATTACTAACTATATTAATTTTAATATTGCCTGCTCAGCATCGTCGGCCTCTAACTCCGTGACGATCCATCAGCTTCTGGTGTATGGATTGAACTGAAAGCTAAGGTATAGTAAGGGTTTATGCCGTGGCCCAAAGGACAGCCCAAGACCGAAGAACAACGTGCCAAGATTTCGGCAGGAGTGCGTGCCAACCCACCCTCAGTGGAGGGACGGCGAGGGAAGCCACTCACCGACGAGCACAAGGCGAAAATCGCTGCAGGATATCGCAAGTCACGTCCAGTCCGCATGGCGGATTGTCATCCAGACCGAAAGCACAAGGGCAAGGGTCTGTGCCACTCTTGCTACATGGTGCAGTGGATGAAGGATCATCCCGACTGCAACAGCGGGAACAACTGGTCGAAGAGTCATCCAGAACAGTTCTACAAAGCAAAGCGCATAGCAGACTGGAAGCGACGAGGGATAAAGATCACCTGGGAGCAGTACGAATCTCTGTGGTTTCAGCAGGGCGGAAAGTGCGCGAATTCTGCTTGCTCTCAACAGTTTCCGCTGAAGGTGCCGGATCATCGATTCGGATCGCTTCAGGTGGATCACGATCACGATACCGGAGAGGTGCGTGGCCTGCTTTGCACCAAATGCAATCGTGCATTGGGTTTGTTGTTGGATGACATCGACATGGCTAAGGGACTAGTCGATTACCTGCTGCAATAACTTTGGAGAAGCATAGGAGGTAGCCGACGATGGCGCAGCGGCTACCAGTCCAGAGAATCAACACTGGGCCGCAGGCACTTCGTCATGCCCAGCGCAAGCTCAAGCTGCCTGTCTATAACACTACTAGGCTTTTCGACAACCTGAACCTTGCCGCATCCAACCCGGTCTACATGCCGATCAAGCCGGTCAGCCGCAAGACCGGCCCTATGGCTCTGCGTCAGGTCATCCGGCAACGGCCACGGGCAGGGCCACGTCCTACTGTTTCGCCACAGACCAAGATCTCCAGGTTCACTGAGTCTTTCGATGTTCTTGATCCGGCTGTCTGGACAATCGTTTCGGGATCGCCATCTTTCGATAACGGCGATTTGGTATTACCTTGTGCCTCAACCTATTCCACGATCATGTCGGTTCAAAGTTTCGACCTCAACGAATCGTCGGTCTACATCGATCTTCAGCAGACTCAGGCTGCCGGGAACGGAACCACCGACACCATCTTCGCGGTGATGAGTTGCTGCGGCCATCTCGTTCGGTTCATGGTCGCGAACGGCCAGTTGATCACCGACGATACTGCTTCGGGATATACGAGCACGCGAGCCTACAACAAGGCATCTCACCGATTCCTGCGAATTCGGGCCACCGGCAACGGAACTCTATACTGGGACACCTCGCCGGATGCATCGACCTGGATACAGCTTGCGACGAAAGCAGCATCATCATTCGCCGCCGGTAGTGTCATGGTCTACCTCAGTTGTGGCTATGACGGTGTCGAAACCGATCCTCTCCCAGCCATTTTCGACGGGCTGAACCTGAGACCGGACTGGCCGAATACGCGCACCACCGTGATGCCGGTGGGCCGCAAAGTCGGCCCAATGGCCTTGCGGCAGAGCAGGAATCTTCGTCGCCAGCAGCCCTATCCGCGAGACGTTGAGGGAATCTTTAGCTCTGATGTCAATCTCGATGCCACGGTAAACCTGACTGCTGAAGCAACCGTCAGTACTTTTCTCAATGCATCCCTGTCGGCAACTGCGACTCCTGTTGAGGACATTAACTATTCGTCTGTTCTTGCCGACGTGGCTCAGACCATCACTGTGCCGGGGATGGAGCAGGCCACTGTCACCTTCGATGCTGCGGGTGTCGGAGCCAATAGCGGAGCAACCACTGTCACCAGTCTGACCTGGGATCACACTGCAGCAGCCGGTGCCGACGTGTTCGTGTTCGTCATGCGTGGAGGCAGCAATATCACCGTCACTCATGACGGTGTCGCCATGACCTACGTGACGGGCATCAGCCTGAACAACGATCCCGCCAACGGCACGCTCTATGTCTTCCGCAGACCTGCAGTTACGGCTGGCACCAAATCCATTGTGGTGACCTTTGGTTCGGCCACCTACGCATCAGCCACCTCAGTCTCCTACCTCAATGTCGGAAACATCAAGCTATCCGGCTCCTACGCTGCTGCTGCTCTTACCGCTAGCCAGACCATCACCAACGCAGATAAGAGCATCACCGTCAATGCCATGTCCCAATGGTGCGGCGGCGTAGACACGTTCGTGTCCTCGTCCGGTGGCACCCAGCGATATCAAGGTATGGGGTCTGCGAAGTACTGCAACCTCGTTGTGCAGGACTCGACTTCAGCAGGCGACGTAACCTTCACCTCGACGGTCACTGCCACCAACACGGTATCGGGCAGTGTCGGCATGGTGCTGAGTCCTGCACCGGCCACTGCCGCCAAAGTCAAGACAGTAGAACTACTTTCGACAGTTCCTTGTGAGAGTAGTGGCCTGGTTGGTTCACTGACGTGGAACCACACTATTGAATCTGATGCCACCATCCTGATCGTTGCTGCTGGCTGGCTCTCGCAGGCATGGTATGTCAGCATGACCGTTAACGGTCAGGCCATGACCAGACTTGGCGCACCGGCCTATAACGCCAGCGGCTGGACTGGGGTGGTGGAGTTCTGGTACTACATCAATCCCCCAACAGGCACGCAGACTCTGACCTATAGCGGTGGCGGCTCTGGTGCATACCTCAGTTGCTTGTCCTGCACGTTCTCCAACTCTAAAGCCATTGGTAGTCTTTTTTCGACGGCCAATGCTGCACTCAACGTATCCGGCGGCGGCGCAAATGACTTTATTCTCAACGTCATTCACGGCTGGGTTAATGGTCAGGCTGCATTCACCGGATACAACCAGAACCTCCTGAACAACAGGCTCACCACCACCAGCGAGCCGTCCATGTTCGGCTATGCCACAGGATCGTCGGCCACCTTCAGTGTCTCCAGTCTGCTCGCCAGCTACGGCGGCTACGGGCTAGCGGCTCTGCCGATCAAGCCACTGACCGATCATGTGGCCGACGCGAATCTTGCTGTCACAGTTACCAATACGCCAGCACGGCCATCAGTCAATGCTCCCTATGTGGATTCTATAGGTGCTGGTGGGATTGGCACTTCCCTGAGCTTCACCCACACTGTCGGCGCAAGAGCGAATCTCCTTCTGGTAGCGATCAATAACGCCACCTATAACTCAGGGCCACCAGCAGCCTACTGCGACGGCGTGGCTATGACTCAAGTAGCGGTGTGGAATTACGGCTACGTCGCTCTCTACAACTACAGCCACCTGACGTGGTATGCCTTGTGGAATCCCACGCCGGGAACGCGGACGATTACCAGCGGTGGTGCCGGTACTGTTTCGGGCACCTCCATAGCCATTGCCAATGCTGGTGGTATCGGCAGCGTCACCAACTCCGGTGGCAACCCAAGTGTCGCTGGCCTGACAGATCAGTTGATGCTCAACATGTTCGGCGGTTGGCCGACAGGTGGTGGACAGAACTACACTGGCTATACCCCTGCTGCTAGTCTTCTGTGGGATTCTGCTGTAGCAACCGGCAATGATGGTCTGCCTACCGTCATCGGTGACTGGATGGACCCCAGTGGGACCACCACCTTCAGTGCCGTTAACCATTGCGGTTATGCCACCGGAGCGCAGATTCTCCCCATTGGCGTTGCCCGACAAGCGAATACGTCTCTGGGTGTTACGGCCACCACTACCGCCAGTGCTTCGGTCAATGCCGTTGTCTATGACTCAACAGGTGCTGGTGCCGCTAGCCTGAACACAGTTCATTCTTGGTCCCACACCATTGCTTCCGACGCGAACTGCGTAGTGGTAGTGATCGGGCATGACGGTGGTGCCAGCCCGACATTCTCTGGAACTGTCGGCAGCACCTCAATGACGTACTTGGGCAGCGGGTATGAGGGTTCTGATGGAACCAACCAATACTACGCGGCCATGCTCGTCTGCATGAATCCACCTACGGGCAATCAGACCATCACTATCACTGGCACTAATGGCTACAACGCCATGAACTCCGTTTCCTATAAGAACGTCGCCGGATATACATCCTTTACCACCGCAACCGGGCCAGGTACAACCACTAAATACCAAGCACTTTCGACAGGTGCTGGTCAGATGCTGGTCGGTGGGTTCCAGGCTTATACCGGAGCACTGAGCAACTTCTATCCCAACCAGCGGTGGATATACAACTACCAGTCGGGCATTGCCGTCTCGATGGCAATGGGTGACGGCGGTGGTGTCACTGCCGGTTTCGGTGTCACTGACAGCAGTGCCTCTGGCTCTGGAAGTGTTGCTCTTGTTCTGCTCCCTGCTGTACCCATCAAGGCTTCTCTGGCTGCTACGGCCACTCTTACTGCTGATATCACTGTCATCAGTGGGCAGCACTATGACGTTGATTCTTCTCTCGCGGTCACTGTCACCGAAACTCAAGCGGCCAGCCGTGTCGCGAATGTCGATGCAGCACAAGTAGTTACGGCTACCGCCGATGCCACCGACACCAGGAATCAATTCGCCACTTCGTCGCTGGCTACTACGGCGACGGTAACGGATACCGGATACTTCTTCCCGGCCTGGACCGATACCTCTCTGACGATCACGGCTACGCTGACCAGCACCGGGACTCGCAACGCCATCGTAGATTCTTCTCTTGCAGGAACAGCATCTGCGATTAGCGGTGACAAAACCAATCAGCTTTTTACAGGAAGCCAAAGTGTCACTGCGACAGCAGATTCCACTGCTACCCGCAATGCCATCGTCAATGCTTCTCTAGCTGTCACCGCCACGATCACTGACATTGCTCTGCGAAATGCCAACGTAGACTCCGCATCTCAGGCCATCACGGCTACCCAGACCGACGTGATCAACTGGGCTGCACATGCCGACACATCCCTGTCGGCTACCTCTACGCTGTCGGATACAGCTACCCGTAATGCCATTGTAGATGCTGCTCTTGCTCTGACTGATACGGTCACCAGTGCTTTCTGGCAGGGCCAGAGACTCAATGCCATTACCACTGCGGCCACCTTTACGATCACCGCTTCTGAAACCGAAGCAGCCACGGGCGCAACGCCTTTGGCTATCACTGCCGCTCCGACTGCAGACATCACGAAGAACCAGCCGCTCAACACCTCACTGTCGGTCAATGCATCGATGACGGCAGAGATGACCAAGAATCTCTTCCTCGATGCCGATCTCACCACCTGGGCTGGTGAGACGTTCCCCTACATCTTGCCGATCCTGCTGGGCAGCCCGACTGCTGATCTCTTCCTGGTCAAGGGCTTCTTCATCACGTCGGTCTTTACCGTCTCACTCGACGGCACCATCGTTCGCAACGTCGGAGTCAGTGCTGCTCTTGCCGTCACCACTTCATCTACGGCAACACTGAGGTGGGCGGCTCATGCTGACCTCTTCACGTTGGCGATCACGGCCACGCCGACAGCAGCGGCTACGAGAAGTCTGTCCATCGATGCAGCCCTTGCTGTAATTGCCTCTGCCGAAATCATCTCTTCTACAAGCCATCCGGCTGACTCGTCGCTGTCCGTTACGGCAGTGGTGTCTTCGGCGGCTAATGTCGATTTCCTGATCGATGCGCCGAAAGAGATCACGGCATCCCTAACCTCCACCGGCAAGCGTGGTCAGTACCTCGATGCTCCGCTCCCGGTCACCGCCACGATCACCGACGTGGTGAAGTGGGCCGCGAAGTTCCAGGCTTCTCTGGCAGCGACAGCCACCAGAGACATCACCAGCACTCGTAATGCGAATGTCAATGCTCCCCTGAGCATTACGGCTACACGCGATCAATACATGTTCCAGACAGAGCAATTCGATGTTCTGCTGGTGACGACGGCTGGCCTCTACGTCCTGTTCACCATCAATCTCTATGGAGATGCCGATCTCGCGGTGACGGCCACACCTCTTGTCGAGATGACGCGCATTTCGTATGCCGCTGCAGCACTTGATATTTCGACTGATCTTCCGCTTGAGGCCACCAGAGATCAGTATGTCGAAGCGAATCTCGATGTTCAAGACTTCACCGAAAGTGCCGTGAACTGGGACTCTTTGGCCGAAGCAACACTGGTGGCGACTGCGGAGATCCCGGCCCTGCTCAACCAGGGATTCCTGGTCAGCGTTTTTCTCGATGTCTCCGCCGAAACTTCGACAGAAGTTCTGCTGGAAGCTCTGCTCGATGCCCTGCTCCTCACTGAGAGCTTGTCCCTCACAGCCGAAGGCATCAGGGACCAGTACGCTGAAGCCCTTCAGCAGGTCATGTTCTCCACCACCGACGAGACGCTGTGGAACATCAAGATGGAAGCTGTTCTGGTAGTGCCGGTTTCGGTCCTGGCAGATGGTGGCTCCGCGCCCATTAGCTCTAATTTCTTCGTGTTCTATCTCTAAAGAGTAGGAGGATCGATGACGCTGAAAAACGATTGGCACAATATTGATTCGTTCTTGGCTGCCGATCTCAACACGATCACCACCCAGGTCAACACCAACACTGCAGCCATTGCGGCGATCACGGTGGCCTACGATCTCTCCCTTACTTCCTTCGGAGCCACCACGCCCAGAGTAGCTTCCAGCTATGGAGATTTCCCAATGGGGATCAAGCTGCAGCGCGATTGCACGCTGACGAGCGTGACCTTCAGGGTCAACACCGCTGATGCTTCTGGTGATCTCGTTGTAGAACTGAGAAAGAACGGGGTTCAGGTCAGTGGCTCATCGACTACTATCTCTGCTGCCAATCAGGTGACAGGTGGAACCTCAACGGGCACATGGACTTTCAGTGCTGGAGACATTCTCACTGCCTATATCACTGCTGTAGGAACAGCTCCCGGTACTGGTCTGACTGCTGATATCAAGGGGTCGGCCACGCTGTGAGCATCATCGTCAATACCAAGCCTGCGAGGAAAGCTCCAAAGTTCATGTCCCATGCTGGCTTTGGCGGTAGTGGTATTGAGTACACATGGGAGCACAACATCGAGCCTCAGACCAAGGCTGTTGTCATCCCGTGGACTGGCTCCTGGTATTGGGGTCTGTATGCAACGTCAGCCCATGTTGGTGGCGTAGCGGCAACCTCAGTTGCTTCTACCACCTATAACTTCAGCGGTTTCAACTACGGGACGTTTATTCTGTATGTCCTGCTCAATCCACCTACCGGACTCCAAACGTGCCGTGTCGCAATCAGTTCCACGAATAATTATGGTGCTTGTTCAGGAGCATCGTTCACCTATGACAAGGTCACGTCATACGGGACCGGAGCAGTCACTGGAAGCCAAAGCTTCTCTGTGAGCGGCGGCAACAACGTAACGGTGGTCAACGCTTTCATGAAGCTGGGGGATGGATGGAGTGGTGGAGACTACACGGGATTCTCCCCCAATCCGACGTGGGTGACTGCTAACAACAACGTGGGTGATGGGTTCCCCGGCGCGGCCAATCCGACGTTCGGATTTACGTCTACCTCTGCAGTCAGTCCCTGCTGGGGACTATATGTTCCCCTGACTGGGGAGCCATGATGCCGAATCTGAATTACCCTGTAGCTGTTGGTCTTTCCTTGCAGAATAGATGCAGGGACTAAAACCCCAGGAGGAATTTTGAGTACTGCCACTGATGCTCCGAAGAAGATGTCTATCGCGGAGCTTCGCAACTACGATGGTCCGCTGTGGGTTGAGAACATGACTCTCAACTACATCAGCGTGAACCAGAAGTTCGGGCGTGACGATGTCCGCTTCCATCTGGAGCCGAAGGGCCAGAGCGGCTGCATCGATGAGATGCCGAAGCTGGCTCTGTCGATTGCCGGTTTCCGCAAGATGATTCTGCGTGGTGACGTGCGAGTTTCCACCGACGAGAACATGCAGGAGCGGATCGAGCTTCAGATCCAGAAGGACATCGAGGCCGAAAAGCTGCGTGCTGCAGGCGTTTTGGATGCTGTTCAGGAGAACGGGTCGAACCGCGATCTGGTGGAGAAGACCTGCCTGCACTGCGGTGCCATGATCTTCCAGAGCGTCAAGGACATCAAGTCCGGTGTTCATCCGCTGTGCCCGACGCATGTGGATCTCTCTCACCAGTATCCGGCCACTCTCACCACCAATGACCAGGGTGTCGAGGAGTGGAAGTTCTCTCGTCCCACCACAATTCAGAAGTAAGGGAGAGTAATCATGTCCGCTCCTGTTCCGGTTCCTGGGCCTGATCCGCTGCTGTTCACGGCCACCTATCAGACTCGCCAGTTCGATACGACCTTGTCTCCCAACGAGGTTGGCATCAACGGTGGTGCTGCGGGTGTTCTTGACGCAATGGCTAATCCGCCTGCGTCCGGTGTCGCCGCTGAAGCCGCAGCCCTGCAGTTCGCGCAGGATGTGGCCGAAGGCAACTACGAGTATCCCACCCCTAGCCCTTCAATCGGAACGGAGTAAGTCATGGCTGATCCCTTGGTGTGGACGCTGGCCTTCCAGAACAAGCAGTTCACTGCTGGTGAGCCAGGTCATGGTGCTGTCTTTGACAGTCTGGTGTCTCCCCCGGCTACCGGCGTTGCTGCCACCACTGCCGGTGATGCTGCTGCCCATGCAGTCGGCACGGTGCTGAGCGACAATCCGGCTCTCGATGACCGGACTCGTCAGCGTGACGGCATGCGTGACTTCTACGACAGCGCAAGCATTTACCGCGAAGAAGACTAGTTCCAAAGATGAACCCCACGGGTGATCGCTGGCTGACCACACCCGTGGGGTTGATGACGATTATATAGGGAAGGTCGCATGGGAATCGTCTATCCCGGTGGTTTCGATTCTTTCAGCGAGCCATCACTTCCCGAATCGACACCGCTCTCTGAGGCCGGTGGTGGTGGCAATACTAGGAATCACGTTCAGCACCACCATGATCTGGGCAAGGCTGTCGAGGCCGTCCAAGAGAACGCCTCGTTCAAGGATCACGATCACTCCGGTGATGGATCTGTAGAACATGGAAACAAGCTGGCGCAGGCCAACACTCACGAATCAGCAGACACTGATACCGCTACTACGGCTCTTCACCATACGATTGGTCTTGATGCCAACCAGGCAGCAGCCGGTAACCACAAGCACGATTACCGATCAGACTTCATCACCAACAAGCCCTATGAAATCTGTACTTCAACAACGCGCCCAGAACCGTTCCCCGGCAAGACAATCTGGGAAACCGACACCATGCGGATGCGGGTGTGGGCGCAGTTCAAGGGCGAAAAGACTGCTATAGAAGGACTTTACTCCACAGATCAGTTCAACCAGCGTGAGGGCAGGCAGTACGACCTGGGTGAATTCTGGGAGCAGTGGTACGAATTTCCTTACGGTGTGGACCGGCATGATGGCTATCCTGACCGTGGTCGCATGGGAACCACGGGTGGCTCCACTGCCTGGTTCGCATCGACTGGCTGGCCCAACCGCTGTATTGCACGTCGAATTCGCCCCTCCGACATGCACACTCTGACTGATGACCAAGTCATCATCATGGAGACCAACGATGTTGTCCAGAACTACGCAGAGGCTGCAGGGACGATGCCTGCGGCCAATGATGTGTACTTCCGGATGTCCGACGATGGACAGACCTACGTTCGCGTAGCCATGACGTGGTGGAAGGGAAGCAGCGGAACCATCATGCTGCTTCACACCACCAGTGGTCCGACTGGCGAGCAGCTACTGGGATACTTCTCTGCTCAGACCAACACTCCTAACAAGCTGTGGCAATATCGCCTGGTAGGCAACAGGTTTGAGTGCTACATGGGCGTCGAGTATGTCGGCTCTATTGTCGATGAGACCAATCGAGTCAACACCGGGCACAAGGGTTGGGGAATCGGCATGCAGGCCGGTCACCCTGCCGTGGTCTGGTTCGGCTGGCCGTACTACCCGTGGATTCAGTCCATCCCCAACGAGATCGCTTCGGTCACGATTTCTGATGCCGTCCGGTACTCCGAATCGCCTATCTGGCAACTACTTCCAGTGGGTGACGTTCCGCGAGTGGGCTTGGGTTGTGGTGCGCCACAAGAGATTCTACAAACCGGCTCGATGATCGAGTGGGGCGTGGTCGGTGAAGACAACTTTGGATTCTTCGATCCGAATAACCCCACATTTGTTCAGGTCACAGAGCCTGGGGTGTATCACGTTCATGCCTCGATTGCCTGGAGTCCTCATCTCTATGGTGACCACGCAGGAACCATTATCGTGGTCAACGATCAGCCCACAGTTCACAGTCACTGGGAGTTTGTGCGTGGTGCTCAGTACACTGCAGGATTTGCCCAAACCGTTGATGTCACTTGCTTTTTGAGACTTGCTGCTGGTGACAAGATCGGTGTGGCCGCAGCCCACAACGGTGCGGGTAGTCAGTGGACGGCCTATAAAAAGACTGCTATCGCACCAGATTACGTGACCCAGTTCAGCCGCTTCTTCATGACATTTCATAGTGCATAGTTTTAGAGAAAATCAAATGACCGGAGAGGAGGACTTGTGTCGCTGATACTCTCGCGCACGTCTCCGGTTGCATGCTCGACAGTTTCGCCTGCCTGCCTTGGTGGTGTAGGTGTTTTCTGGCGTGTATTCGTGCCCCTGCGGACAATGCGTTTTGGCTCTGTGCCGAAGGCTGATGTGGCTTCCGTTAGCAATGGAGTCCGCTGCATCTTCTTCTGGAGTTCCATAGGCCAGGTTGGAAAAATGATTATTAAGCGGGTTGCAGTCGAGATGACGAATTCTGGCTCCCGCCTTGCCTTCTGGACGAGGGCCGATAAAGGTCAAGGCCATGAGATGGTGGATCATCTTGTTGCCAAACCTAGTCCTGACTTGAAGATATTTGCTTCCATGTCTCTCCGTACTCATGTGAATAGAGAGGTCGCGGCCAGCACCCCACCGTCCAGGTCCGATCACTCTCGTCCCACTCTCGTTGATGAGATAGCCAGGGAAGCCTGGGATTTCATGAAGTTCATCCATCCGACGATTATAGCAGTGACGTAGGAGGTGAGAATGGAAGAGCTAGAGGATCAGCACAAGGTCGAAATCAGTTCGTGGGCAAGGATTGTTCACACTCCTACGGAGAAGCCGCCGGGTGGGACATACACGGCCTACGACCGTGAGACCAAAGAGTTCGCCGGGGCAATGGGCTACTTCTTCATGGGTCCGGACACCATCATGTTCCGCGAGGTTCATGTGACCCCAAAGTATCAGCGGCGTAAGGTCGCAACGGCTCTCCTCCGCTACATGAACCTCGATCATCCCAATGCCCGAATCAACCCTGGCACACGCAACCCGGCAGGTCAGGCTTTCATGGATCACATCCTGTCGAGTGAGCCGGAAAAGGTTGCCACTAACGGGATTCTAGAAATCCCGCTACAGAACGTCGAATTGATTCCTCCAGGCGAACGGCCTGGTGCCAACATAACGGGCGACGAAACCGTCAGAACTTGGGGATGATTCAATGGCCGTAAGTCCTAGCGGTATCAGTGTTTTCTCCCCCAAGATCAGGGACGAAGCCCTGGTTCGCAGACTTGTCGGTCAGGGTGGTCGAGGCTATGTCTCGATCAACATTTACGATGGCTCCAAATCCGTTGACGCAGACGCTGATTCGATCTCGTTGAAGGTTTGGTTCCTCGATGTTTTGGCGGAGTTCCCGTCTACGGACGATCCCCGTGGTGCCCTGATCATCGACGTGAATTCCAGCCAGATCCAGCGTGAGGATGTCGGCCACTACTACTACGACATCGGGCCGGAAAACACTCAGAACCGTGGAGTGATGACAGCCCTCTGGACGTATTCTGTTGGCGGAACAGAGTTTACGTTCACCGATCATCTCCAGATCCTCAACCCCATGCCCTTCTACGACCAACTCCATGAGTCGGAAAAGTTTGTGGTGGAACAGGTTTCGTGGATGTTTGGAGATCTCTTTGATTCCACTGAGGGTGGACCGTATCTCGTTGAGCCGTTTCAAACGCATTTCGACTACGAGAGGATCGCTCAGCTTCAGGCTGTCGCCCTAACCAGGATCAACCTGCTGGGATTCCCGATCACTAACTATGGCGTTGGTGTAGGGAGTCAGACTGTGCCAGAACAACTTCAGGGCTTGGTGGTGATCGGCACCTATCTAGAAGTGGTGCGGCATCTCATCCGCAGCTACACCGAAATCCCGATGTTTCAGAGCATGAACGTCACCTACACTGACCGGCGCGACTACATGCAGCGGTGGCAGACGATCCTCCAGCTTGAAGAGCCTAACTACGAGCGCATGATCAAGCTGGCGAAACGCTCGATGCTGCAACTGGGCCGGGGATCGATCCTGGTGTCGGGTGGCCTCTATGGTCCCAACTCTGGTCTGTTCATCAAGTCGATGTACAGCAGTCAGGTGAGAAGTTTTAGATTTTATCCGGCTGCTTATGCTATCGGCTTCGGCATGATCGGCAAGTGAGCCTATGAGTATCAAGCTCGTTGAGAACTATGATAAAGCCATGAGTGAAACATGGCTTCCCGTACCAGGATACGAAGACAGATACGAAATTTCTGAGGTTGGTGTTCGATCATTACGAACAGGAAGGCTCCTATCTCCCCAGCGGATAGGTGGTACGTCTGGAAGCAGGTATGTTGGCTATAGCCTCTACCGTGAAGATGGATATCATACCGACACCTTCCACTCCCTGTTGGCTAAAACTTTTATTGGGCCACGCCCCGAAGGGATGTATGTACTACATCGAGATGATAACCCCGACAACAACTCTCTAGAAAATCTCTACTATGGCACGCCGTCTGAAAACAACTTTGATCAGGTCCGCAATGGGCTTCACCCGAAGACAAAGCGAAAGAACTGCCCACGCGGACATCCTCTTGTCCTCCCGAATCTAGTTGGGTATCGGCTAGAGAAGTTGGGCCAGCGAACCTGCTTGTCTTGCCGCACCGCTAAAAACATCTTGCGTCACCGCAATTATCTTGACCTACAAGAGGTTTCAGATGCGTGCTATGAAGAAATAGTTAACGGGCAAGACAATCCATACCGACGCACCATCAGCCAAGGGTTGAGGGAGGGCCGGTATGGCAATTAAGTTGGTGGAGTCATACTCAGTTCAGTTGGCACGCAACTCAGTTCGCGATTCTCTTCAGAGTCACGGGGAAGAATGCATAGCTCTTTCCATGTATCACGTCAACGCCGACGAGAAGATCCAGCAACGCTGCCCCATATGTTTTGACGATACCTATAAACAGCCTGATCCGCAGTGTAACTACTGCTACGGCACTACATTCAAAGGCGGCATCAAGTATGCCACGCGCATGTGGGCCATGTTCGCAGACACCAGCAAGGTCGAGGCGATCCGCGAGCGGGGTGTGTGGGTGCCGGATGCTCGCGAGATGCAGTGCGAAGCCTTTCCCCTGTTCATGGAGCGGGATTATGTTGTCCGCGTTCGCAAGTGGACTTCCGATCACCGGCCACTAGAGATCGAGGGCTACTACGCCATCGGCCAGGGCATCGTCCGAAACTCGATCCGTACCGGGAACAGGTTCGGTCAGTGGACATGGGATGTTATCGGCCAGCGTGCGAATGTCTCTGAGCTACAGAAGAATTCAATTATCTGCCAGTTCCCCGTGGTCAACGTGGAGTTCCCCGACACCAGAGAACTGAGCGCGACAGTCGGCCCGAATGTTCCTGTCTTCCAACCGGATACCAAGGTGGTCTTCTATCCCAGCACTGGACTGGCAGGAAGCCAGGTTCTCACCCATATTCAAAACGGGCCGTCTGCCGAATGGCTCATCACGCACAGCTTCGATCATTTCCCTGTCGTCACGGTGGTGGTCGGTGGTGAGCAGGTTGATGCTGACGTGTCGTATCCCAACAGCACCACTGTCCGAATCGGTTTCGCCACACCACAAGTCGGCACTGCGGAGTTGATGTAGATGAGGCTCCCACTCCCTGCCAATCTCGCTGACTCGATTTCGCAGCGTGCTGCTCAGTTGGCTCGCGAGAGCATCCAGTCTATGGGCTGGAGCGAGAAGTCAATCAACGCTGTCCAGCCCATGAACGGGGATGGCAAGGTTGGCATCCACACCACCCAGAAGTACATCCTCGCCCAGTCCCGTGGCTTCAAGCCCTTCCTGATGACCTGGGTCGAGGGCCGGGTTGTCGGCATGCACGACAAGGCAAGCGGACAAACACATTTCCGCTATGGCCGGGGTGTGGGTGAGCCGGGATGGGTGACATTGCCTGGTGGTGTGCGCGTCTACCGTGAACAGAAGTGGCGGCACCCTGGACTCAAGCCTAAAAACTTTCTAGAGAATGCCATTCAGCAGGCGATCAACGAGGCCAAACCTAAAATTCAGCAACAGCTTCGCGCCACTCTTATCCAAGGACAATGATGGCTGACGAAACACAGTATGGCCCAGAGCCTTTCGCAGATCCCAATGCTCCCTTTGCCGGGACGATCCTCAACGAGCCAGTCCCTGGATCTGAGGGCGGTCTCATCGAGGCCGTTAAGCGCACGGTCACTACAGCTTTGCGCGAATCCATCACTAACACAGGGCTTTCCATCGATGGCGGAAGCTCTAGGGTTCACATCGATATCGAGTATCCGATGGAAGAGGAAAGCTATCCCGGCATCTGGGTGCAGTTCTCTGTCACCAGCCTCACCCGCGCTGGTCTGGGGCATGAGGTCTGGGTCAAAGATGCCGAAGAAAACTGGACTCCGATCCAAGAGTGGATGTTCAACGGTCGAGTGACACTGACCATCGTCGCCCTGAGTAACAAAGAGCGAGACCGGATTTCGGATGCCCTGATCACCATGTTCGCATTTTCGCGCACAACAGATCGGGTGCTGACCAATCCGAAGAAAGACACTAAGCAGTTCCGCAGCTTCCTGTCCTACCTCGATCAAAGTCCTTATGTCTCACTGACTGTCAACACCGACACACTGGGCCTTGGCGGTCAGGGAGCACAGATGGGAATGCTTGCGTGGCAGCAGGACATGCTGATCTACGAGGACACTTATAGCTTTGATCTAGTGGGCCAGTTCAACATCCAGTTCACCAATGACGGCTGGTACACCCTGCACCGGATCGACGTTAAGGCCGACAAGATCGCGCAGGACGTGGAATACGATCCGACTCAGTGGCGAGGTCAGCCGGGTACGGAACCTGTTGGTGGTCATTACATTTCAGACAATCAGCACATGCAGCGGCCCTCGCCTGCCACCACTGGATATCAAGCTGTCTCCACTAGGAGACTGTGAACATGGACTTCACCAAACATAAAGAGAGAGAAGCCCTTACGAGTTCTGTGAAGGAGAACCCAAGTGGCCGTTGACTCATCCCGCTCCTGGGGTCAGTCCTGCCTTGCGTCTGGCCCGGTATCGGGCGACGTAGATGCGGTGGCACTCTTTGCATTTCCTATAGGTCTTCCCTTTGGCTCTTCTGGTCATGGTGTTTTCGGGAGTGAACTCATGACCACTGTCGCAATGCGTTCTGCGGGATTCGGCATGAACACCATGAGTGACAAGGTCGAGGTTATTTTCGGGAATCGTTCCGTAGGTGATGTTTTCGGGGACATTGTTGAGTTGGTTCCCGTCGATGTGTCTGGTCACCATCCCATTGGGGCGCGGACCATGAAAAACCATAGCTACGATGTTGTGAACCCTGAAGTTTTTCTTTCGCCCATCGTCTGCATAGAGGACGACGCACGGGTATCCCTTGCTGTTGATAGCAGGCTTGAGAATTCTTTCTGGGGTGCCCTTCCTGGCAAGAGACAAAATTTCACCGAAGACATTGATCCGGTAATTGCTAAAGCCGGGGATGTATATCCAGTTGGTGCTAGTCATGATGTGACTATACAAGACCCAAATATGCTGTGCAAGAAGGGAATTAACTGATGGCCGTAGATTTTAGCCGCTACCTTCCTCCAGGGGTCTATACCAACCCTACACAGGGACCACAGCTTGCGGTCAACACCACTCTGCCTACTGCGGTGGGCCTGGTGGGCACGACTCTGGGCTATCGGACGTATATTGAGAGCCTGGTGATCAACCCCAACACCAGCATCACCACCCCGGCTGTTAATGCCACGTTGAAGAAGACCGGAATCATCCGCGAGTCCATCAAGGTGAGCAACCCCAACACCGGGGAGACTTACGGCACTGCGGTTCTGGACCCGACAACCGGGCTGCCTACCGGCACCTACATCGGTGACCCTGACTACACCGTGGTGAATGTCGGCGGCACGCTCGATGGACCGGACGGCCAGTACACCATCTCAATCATTGTGGACGGCAGCCACATTGAGGTTGGTGACGTTGTCCAGGTGAGCTACCGCTACACCGATGCCTCTTACTACACTCCATACACGTTCTACGATTTCGATGACGTGAAGATCGCTTACGGTGAGCCTTTCGACGTGAGCACCGGGGCCATCCAGTCGGAGCTTACCCTCGCGGCAAAATTTGCGTTTCTGAATGGCGCGTATCAGGTTGTCTGCGTTGCAGTTAACCCGGCCAATCCGGATGCCCCGACGATGGCTGAGTACAAGGCTGCGCTGGATAAGCTGAAGGATGATCCGCTGATCGCAGTGGTGGTCCCCTGCACCGGGCGGCAGGAATTCCATGCCAGCGTGCAGGAACACGTAATGCAGCAGTCGGAGAACAGGTTTGAGCGTCGAGCCATCCTGGGCCTTGACGGCACGACCACTACTGTTCCTTCGTCGCAGCGCATCATCGATGCTCAGGTTCTCACTGACCGGCGAATCATGTTGGTATCGCCCGATAAATTCAACTACTACAGTCCTGAACTTTCCAACACGGTGGTTCTGGGCGGTCAGTACATGGCTGCTTCTCTGGCCGGTATCACCGTGAGTCAGAGCTACGCAATGCCGTTGACGCGCAAGCGAATTACGGGCTGGACTGGCGTGGCAGGAGATCCGATTCCGGACGGCCAGAAGAACCTGGAATCGCAGAGTGGTCTGTGCGTGGTTGAGCTTACGCGCCGCCGTCTGATGCAGGTTCGGCATGGTGTGAGCACCGATCCGACTGATCTGATCAGCCGCGAGTGGTCGATCACCGGCCAGGAAGATGCTCTCATTTACCGGATTCGCGACTATCTAGAAAACGCGAATCTCATTGGGCAGCCTATTTATCCGTTCACTCTGGTGAACACCAAGGCTTCCGCAGAGGCTGCTCTTCAGTCTCTGATTAGAGATGGTCTGCTCGTTGGCTACATGGGCCTGAAAGCCCGTCAGCTAGTTACGAATCCGGATGTCATCGAAATCTCGTTCGCGTGGCTCCCGGCCTTCCCGCTCAACTACATCGTGGTGACCTTCAACATCTCGCTGTCGAGTGGCAACATTACGAGCAACGCTGGCGCGAGTTCTGCGGAAGTTACTGGTGGAAGCCAGGTTTCGACCACCATTGGTGCGCCGAGTGCTTCTTCCTACAACGATTTCGGCGGAACTAGCAACACCCTGATGTCCCTGTAAACCAAAGAGAACTGAAAAGCATTGGGAGAGCCGGTCTTTCCCCGACAGAAGGAGGTGACCACCGATGGAGTCAAAGACCAGGATTGGTGGTAGTGGGTTTACCAGCATGATGTGGAATGGCAAGCGGTTGGCTTACCTCCAGGTCATTCAGGATACGCCGCCCACTCCAGTGGCCGGTGCTCAGGCGATCCAGCCCATCGATGAATCGGTCCCTCTGGAGATCGTTACGTCAATGGCTGTGGGAGTAGGCACTTTACGAGGCTCTTTCTATGAGCTTTGGAACGCCCCTGTATGGTCTACTCTCCCCGGCCTTGAGGGAACGAACAACCTGCTCGACGTTCTCAAGCGGCAGATCTCGCTGGGTGCGATCACCATGCAGAAGGTGATCAAGTCTCCTTCGGGCATCATGCGTGCGAGGGTCTACCACAACGTGTCGGTGGTCGATATCGATGAGGGTGAAAATATCAACATCGGGACGATGACGCTTCCCAAAACACTCACATTCCAGTACTGCTACTCAACTCCGGTGTAGCACAAAGGATTTCAAAAATCTTTTAAGATAGAAAATCTCTAAAAGGAGACAGAGCATGACCGATACTCCCAACCCCTACCCCACCGTCACGTATCAGAAGCGTCAGTTCGGTGTGGCCGGTGCGAGTGTCAGTCTCGCTATGGCATTCCCGCCGCAGAAGATGCTCGATGCAGAGCTTGTGGTTGACGACAATACGACAACGGAGCCGACGACATGAGCCAACCGATCCAGCGTCAGGCTGATCAGTGGAGTCTGCCTGACCGGCAGGCTTCTTCTACATATGAGCCGTCGCAGGATGAACTGCGAGATCTGTTGGGAGGCCCAAGGATTCAGGCTGGTCTGCTCAACACCCGCGAGGCCAGCACTCGACGTGAGGCTGTTCCCCGCGAGAATCCTGCCGGTGATCTCAACATGTCTCCGCGCAAGCTGGATCAGCAAGTAACGCAACAGGTTACGAACAAGGCTCTCAAGCCGCCGAAGCCGAAGCCGATCCCCGACGATCTGGGTCAGGATCAGAGCTTCAAAGTGCCGAATCAGCTTAAGGCACACAGAGATCCGCAGCTTCCCCCGCGTGGTTACCTAGCCTCGTTCTTGCGTCAGGCTACCGATCCTCCTGGCACAAATCCCCGAAAGAAAGATGACGGCCCGACATGGGGTCGGCAGATGTTGGACAATGCCACCAGTGGAATTGGAAATTGGTGGGACAAGGCCACTGAGAACAGTGCCTGGAATGCCATGACTGGCAAAGACACTCCGAAGGACACTCTCCCCGGTGGGAACGGTCTGAATAGCGTTGGGCCACACGGTGCTCCCGGTGCCGCTGGTCGCAACGGTCCTGCTTCTGCAGGTGCTGCTGCTGGTGCCGGTGATGCCATTGCAGATGGAGCTAAAGGCCAAACAGCAACTCCTGCAACGAATGTCAGCGTTACTAGTCCTTCCGGTGGTGGCGGAGGTGGCGGCAACACTTCCGGTGGTGGTGGCGGAGGTGGCGGCACAGGTGGTGGCTGGCAAGCTCGCGATATCGCTCCTGGCTCCATCGACACCAGTAAGCCCTACACCGTGCAGTCTGGTGACACCCTTGCTGAGATTGCACAGGGTGCTGGCATCAAGGACTACAACGATATTGCCAAGTCCAATAACATTGCTGATCCCAACAAGATTGACGTGGGCCAGCAGATCAACTTCTCGCCGTCGCCGGGTGGTCCCTCCACATCGGTGAGTGACACGCCTGATGTCTCTGGCGTGGCCGGTGCAGATTTTGTTCGCGGCAATGCTCCCGATATGGCGGAAGCTGGACCGGGTGGAATCCCTTTGGGCGCAACATCTCCCACGCCGATTCCTGAAGCTGGTGGCGGGACTGGAGCACCTCCACCTCCACCTAATCAGGTGAAGGCCAATCGCTTTGTTGACCCACCCCTTCCGCCGAAGGGCCAACTAAAAAAATTCTGGGCTGGTAGCCGTCGCTTGGCGGATACCACCAACGAGAATCCTGGTTGGTTCGATGATCAGAAGAAGAATGGTCCCAAGCCACCTCTGAATACTGATCCAGGGCTTACCAATCCAGCCGCACCGCCGGGAGGAATCGAACCTCCGAAGACTCCTTCGCAGAAGGCCGGTGAGCCGGTCAAGCCGCCGCCAGCGACACCGGCTCCTAGTCAGCCCACGTCGCCCAACACCCCGGCATCATCAGATGCGACACAGGCTGCGCCGGGGAAGACGAATGATCTTGCAGGAGCATCGAATCCAACGTCTCCCAAGAGCGGTCCTCCTGGCGGCAACAATCCCTCCCCCAGTACGCCTCAATCGATGGATCAGCCGAAGACTCCCGGCACCTATGGTCCGGATCTGGGCAACGGTGTCTCGCTCTCTGACGCTATGGGAGTGATCGGTGGAATCGGCCAGGGCATCAACACGGCACTCAGTGCCGTAGGAACTATTGGAAGCGGCTTGATGGGTGCTTTGAGTGGTGGTGGCTTGAGCGGCCTCATCAGTGGCTTCGGTGGTTTGGGCATGCTAGGAAGTAGTCTTGGTATCACTGCCGCAGCACAGCAGCAGATCGAAGCCTCAGAACGAGCAGTCAAGGAGCAGTATGTCTAGGTATGTTGCAGAGCCGGATTTCGGTGAGCCGCCGGATCTTTCGGACCCCGACATCATTCCTCCGGAGACAGTGGAAGAGATTTCGTTCATCGAGTCTGAGCGAGTCGAAGAAGTTATCGAAGAGATCGAGGCTCCTAAAGAAGAGGTCACTGAGCTTACCGACGAAGAGCGGGTGCTCTTTCAGTCTCTGATGACAGTGGGCAAGCGGTACAAGCCGATTGAGATCATGGGCCACACCGTGGTGGTTCAGTCTTTGCGCGTTTCTGATGATCTGCGAATTGCCTTGTGGTGCAAGAAGTATGAAGAGAGCCGTGGCTTTCAGCGTGCCTACCAATTGGCCGTCTGTGCTGCTGGAATTCGGACCATCAATGGCAAGGCTCTTTATGAGTCTCTCGCGCCGTCAGCCGAAGACGAGATCTTTGAGGCCAAGATCGAGAAGCTGCGGAACTACTACCCCATCGTCATCAACCAGATCTATAACTCCATCGTCGGACTGGATGCTGAATTCGCAGAGCTAGCAATCAAATTGGGAAAACTCAAAGGCTAGACGCACGATCTGAGGTAGAGGTTCGTCTAGCCTACGAGCAGGGTCTGCTCAAACAACATGACCTCAACCACTTCCAGCATTGGGCCTTGATGTACTACCTCTATATGGAGCGGCGAATCCGTATGGAGGACAGGCAGAATGACCTAGAGCAGCAATGCCTGTATCTGTTCCCAGAGAGATGGCAACAAATCCACCTGAGCGAGTTCTACCCGGCCTATGGCGGAGAGCCTGAGATGCCGGTCAATGACCTCGATGAAATCGATCGCTTCATGGAGAGCCTGGGTCAGCAAAGGGTCATGAGCGGTGCTGATATCGAAGAAGAAGACAGGTGGCGGGTATGACGAATCCCGGTGGTGGCTTTGAGTATTCGTCAGACGGCGAATCCGTTGTAGCCAAGCTCTCTATCGACATCCCCCAAGAGGGACTCCAAAGTCTCCGCGAAATGACAACGGAGACAAACAGATACAAGGTTGAGCTAGAGGCTGCCACCAGGCTGGGTAAAGACTTCACTGAATACCTTCGCCAACTTCCGCAGATCCAGGCCCAAGTTGTTCAGTGGCAGAAGAACATTGTCGAGCAGCTTCAGCGGACCATCGATGTCCAGAAGCAGATGATGGCTCCTGGCTCCCAGATCGGCGGGACGGCCAGCTATAGCCCTGGCACATCTCAGCTAGCCTCTGATCGCAGTGCCCGTCCCCTCACTGATTCTGACCAGATGAAAGCCCTTGGAAACAAGGATGGTCGGGACATCATGCGGGGCAACAGTATGGACCCTCGCGCTGGAGCCACTGCTGGAAATCCCAACGAAGATGCCATCACTCAGGCCGACACTCGCCAGGTGCTCCGTAATGCTGTAGCAAATCAGCAGCAGAATCAGCCGGGACAGCAACTTCCGCAGCCACCTCATCAGAGATCTGGTGTGGGAGAACAGGATTACGATTCTCTCCGGTCGAAAATCGCGGGGAGCACTGGTGGCCTCAGTGCCATCATGAACGAGCTTGAGGCCGGTGGTGGCGGAGGTGCTGGAGCCGCTGGCCTGCTGAGTACATTGGGCCGAAGCTTGGGTGGCCTGGGTGCTGAAGGTGGACTGCTCTCTTCCCTTGGCCTTGGTGGCGTTGCCAGTGCCGCCGGTCCCATCGGAGCAGGATTGGCCGCTGCTGGTGCTGGACTCTGGGCGTTCCAAGAGGGCGGTCAGATGGTCGAGGGCTATCGACAAATGGGCCAGATGCGTGGTGGCGGAGCCGGTGAGGGCTTGGGCTACGAAATGGCAATTCGCTCAATGGCTTTGAACCCTTTCCTCACCACCGATCAGGCCAGGAAGATCGTGCAGACTGGTCTCCAAGAGGGCTACACCGGAAAGGAATTCGATACTGTCACGCAGTTCGTGGCCGAAAATCTCAAGAGCATGAACACCGACATCACCACCTCGTTCTCGCTCATGAAGAAAAATATTCTTGAGGGTGGGATGACTGTCCCCGGCGTTCAGGCGGATCTTCAGGATCTTGCCACGATGTCGAAAATGGGTGGCTACCAATCGGTTCCGGAGCTTCAGGCAAACTACGCTGCTACCTCTCAGGCTCTTCTGGCTGCTGGTGTCCCGGCCAGTGAAGCTGCTCGCACAGCCAAAGAGGCCGGTCAGCTTTTCAAGGGCATTCCCATCCTTGAGGGATCGGGCAACGCTATCACTCAGATCGCGACAACCAATCCAGAGCTTCTTTATATGGGCGCGAGGATGACCGGAAATCAGTTCACCCCTGGCTCCCTCCCCAATACGATGTCGGGTCAGTTGCCCAATGGTGGCGAGGGCGAGATCATGGCCGTCATCAAGATGTATGCCCAAAGAGCTTTGCAGTCAAGGCAAGACAAGAGACAGGCTGTCGGTGCCTTCATGTACATGCTCCAGGGGACACCGGGTCTGGCCCAGCTTCCTGCTGCCACCAACTTTGAGGCCGCTGTGGCTCTGATGGATCAGGTCATGGGCGGCGGAGATCCGATGGCCGAAGCGCGGAAGGTGAATGAGGAAGCAGGGAAGCAGAATACGTCGGTGCAGGATCGATCCGACGCATCACAGACCGGGAATCTCCTAGCGGGAACGGCCATGACGATGATCAAAGGTATCGGAGACATCTTCACTGGTCACCCAGACAGACTGGGAGAAACTTGGCAAAACGAGCTTTACGGTGCTGCTCCCAGCAACATCCCCAGGATGGATGCTCTTGTCGCTCAGTATGGCGTGAATGGCATTGAGGTTGTTGACTCTAGCGGCCAGACAAGCGGATTCAACCCCAATAGCAGAAAGCAGCTAGAGGCCATCTCGTCGGGCGACACGAAGGTGAAGATCAAGGGCACCGATACTCCCATCGAGTTGAGCAAGATGCCGGAACTGACTGGAGACGACCTGAAGAAAAATATTCAGAACTACTACGGGAACCCAACCGGCTTGGGCAATCCCAACGTCAACGTGCAGGGTGCTGTGCAGATCAACGTCAATCCTCCGGAGATGGCGAAGGCTCTGGGTATCAGCCAAGGCCAGTCAGTTCAGTTGGCTCCCAACAAGGTTCAGCATATGCAGGGGTATGGCAACGGCCAGACCAACATGCCGGTGCCGGGGTACTAAATGACTCGTCCCTCTGCTTCTACGACATACTCAACGGATCTCCCGTCGCAGCAATACGCTCCGACGCGGGGCATCTGCTCTCTTAGTCATCCCTCTGCCGGGAGCTTTCAGTTCCGCACCAACCCAAACGAGATCACCTGGACATACCGTCTAAACACCAAGGTCGAAAACACTTATGGCGGAAGGGTTGTCCAGATCTTGTCCACCAGCATCGATGACCTCACGGTGAAGGTGGACTGTGGCCGGGGTGGCTGGCCGTATCTCATGAAGGTGTGCCAGTACTTCCGCGATCTCCTGGTGGAGCAGCGCAAGGGAGAACCGGCCAGCTTCCGGTACACCACCCGTGGCTGGCACATGAACGTCTACGCCGTCTCGATTCCTTTTCAGGATTCTGTCGATGCTACCGTTCGCGAACTGACACTGAATTTCAAAGTGCAGGAAGATGTTTCGGGCATTGTCTCTGGTCAGACTCTCGCTGCTGAACTGAAGAGGGTCCATGATGGAATCGGATTCCGATTGGGCGACTACAACAGTCCTGCAGGAAATTACCAAGATAGTTCCAACCAGCCGCAGACTGTCTCGATCATCGGCAGCATGGCTGGCATGATCCCCACAATGGTCCCTGGTCCGAATTATCCTGGTATTGGAAGCATCACCAGTCTCTTCGGTGGAATCTAGGAGGAACAAGATGGCGAATTACGTTGCTAATTGCCCTATTTCGCGGCCACGCCGGGTAGCTGGTGTGACTCCAGACAGAGATCTCAACGGAGTCATGTGGAGCAACAAGTATGGTCTCATCTTCTACCCTGAGACCAGCTTCGATCCCATTCAACCTCCTGCCGTTGACCCCGCACCATCGACAGTGAAGTAGATGTCGCATCTTCTGATCAAGACGAAGCCATTCGGCACGTTCCAGATGAACGTGCTGGAGTTCAACTCGCCCATCTTCGGAACGCTCGCTGCGGTACAGACGCGAACGATGTTGCAGCACTTCCCCATTAAGGCCAATCAGCCCAACATCGAATTCGTTGTGTCCTTCCCCAGCGAGTACCAGTACGAAACATTTCAGAAGTTCGTTAAGGCCACGCAGAACTACGCTCTCACCATCGGCCAAGAGTCGATCACGTTGAGTTGGCCTGAGCGCGGGATCAAGAACTGGACTGGAGTCATCAAGGAGTTTCGGGCCGGTGGCATGCGCCGAAACTACGCTCCCAGAGCACGTTTCACCGTCGATCTGGTGACCAGCATGGTTTCGGAAAAGGCTTACTATGGATCTACAGCAAGCCCGTTCTCAGAGGTTCTTGGTCCCTTCATCCTCGATGTCGATACCCTACTCAAGCTTCCAGAACGCTTTGGAGGTCTCAGCTTTGGTGGCACCCTTGGAAGCCTCGCCGGAATTCTCAATAACGGATTAGGGCTATGACAACACCCGACTACAACCACAACGCTGCTCCGGTCAACGGCCAGAGCAGCACCACATCTTCGACTGCCAACCCGGTTGGCAACAACTCCCATAGTAATTACGGCTCAGTCTTTTTCACGCCGCTGAACCCTCCCAACATGAAGACCTTCGTGTATGCACCGGAGGTCAGGGTGGTGGTTGACTCTGGTGGCAAGCAGTACGACATCTCCAAGGACATCGTCGGGGGATCTGTTGTGCGACGGGAGAATTCGGCCAGCAGCCTGGAGATCAGGGTTGCGAACAAGAAGTCCCGGTACAACGGCAAGTTCGGGCGCATGGATCGAATTGCCTGCTACCTCAAGAGAACTGAGTGGCTCCAGGTCTTTACTGGATATCTGGACGAGGTGCCGTTCTCCCAAATGTACCCTGGCGTAGTCACTCTCAAGGCCACATGCACCATAAAAAGGCTGATGCATACGTGGTGGAATCCTGCTCTGCCAGCGAGCAATGCGCTGTTCGACCAGACACTGCTGGCCGGTGGCATCGGTGGCATCTCTATTGCCGACTCTGGCTTGGGCAAGCTGCTCGCAAGAATCCTGCATGAAGTGGGCAAGTGGGATGCTCAGGACATGCTAATCCAAGAATTCCCAATGGAATTCATGAACTTCTTGGAGCGGCAGTACGGCCAGATCGAGATGAAGAATCGCGACATGGTCTCTAACTTCCGACGCATGCTACTGGGTGATGACACCAGAGGTGGTGTGGGAGCAGATGTTTCGCGTGTCTACAGCAGTACTGGACCGTCTCCCAACCAGATGACAATGGGTGCTTGGGGAAAGGGCCAAGCCTTCTACGTTTCGGAAATCATAGCCGCCGTTGATGCCCGAAGAATGGGTCCGCAGACATCTGATCTCGTCCAGTCAGCCAACCAGCAGACGATTGGTCAGGCCGGTTCCAAGGACCGTGAATCCAAAGAGGCATGGACGGCAACGGACACTGCCGGTACTCAATTCCAAACCTACGCAAGGGAATCCGACGCAGCCATCCTCGCTGTTGCCTGTGCCCTAGCGGAAAGCGGAATGACGATGAAGGCCAGCCTGGGCGAGCCGACATCAGTGAACTTCGTTAACGATGGTGTTGAAAGTGGTAGGGAGGGAACATCTATCGGTCTCTTCCAGCAGACCTCTTGGAAGGGATCTGTCGCTGACCGCATGAATGCGCGGATGAGTGCTGGTATCTTCCTCGATGATCTCCAGAAGCTTCAGTGGCGCAACATGGACCCCGCCGTGGCAATCCATACCGTCCAGAACAACTCCACCGGAACGGCTCCCTACGCAGCACATATCGAAGAGGCCAAGCTTCTTGTCCAGGGCATCCGCGAAGCTCAGGGATACTACGGTGCAGCAGCGGTTCCCGGCGGGACCACTCTCGCCAATGCTGCCGGTGGTGCAGTCCAGGCCGCATCGAGCGCGAGTCCTATTCCCATTCCTGGCCTTACGAGTGACTGGAAGACATCAGATGCCACAGGAGCAGTAGCCTTCGCAATGGCTCAGGCAGGAAAGCCCTATAAGTGGGGTGGTGTCGGGCCGGATGGCTTTGATTGTTCTGGCCTGATGGTGGCAGCTTTCCGTTCTGTCGGTGTCGAATTGCCTTATCGCACAACGCAAGACATGCTCAACATGCCATCCGTTCCGCCTAGTGCTCTTCAGCCCGGTGACATGATCGTAGTCAACGGCGGCGAACATGTAGTCATGTGGTTGGGCGGCGGCATGATTATGGAAGCATCCGGTCCAGAGAACGGCGTGCCCATTGCTCCGCCACACCCAAACACCTACAACCTAGCCAGTTCTCACATCATCCATGTGCTGGACTACAAGGGCAATCCGATCTTTAACCCCACGCCGATTGGGCCAGGTGTCAATCTGTACACCGGCCAGAACCAGCGTGAGGGCAAGGTGTCGGAACCCATTGCGCGGAACCTCTTTTCGTATCAGTTTGAGCCGGGTATGTTCGCTTCCCCGGTGGCGAATATGTTTGTGGGAGAGAAGTCTTTCATCGATGCCCAGCCGCTCATCCAGGTGGTAACAGCGATCTGCAAAGCCGGTTTGCGAAACTACCAGTCGGCTCCCACCGGAGAGTTCTGTGCTTACTACCCAGACTGGTTCGGCCTCGATGGCAAGTCGGCCTATCTGGATCTGGAAGACATTGAGTGCAAGGATGTTCGGGTTGTCTACAGTGACGACAACCTGACCACACACGTCTACGTCAACGGTGACTTCACCATGCAGGGTCAGTCCAGGGGTGTCATGGGTTGGATCGATACCTGTGGTGTGGTGACCGTTGAGGATCAGTGGCTCTACGAGCGGCTTACGGCTATCGCTCCCAGCACAACTGAGAATCTCGATCCGGTGAGCCTGGTGCAGAGGTTCGGTGTCAGGCCGTATACCCAGGAGTACACCCTGGCCGGTAGTCACTCTCTCGAATTCCTCATTGCCACACACCTTTTCATGCTGAAGTGGGCAGAGCAGTACAAGACAACCTGTCAGTTCACCTTCATGCCTGAGCTTTACCCCGGCATGCGGATCAACCTGAAGGGCCACAACCTGCAGGTCTACG
>ERZ724514.155-NODE-155-length-30843-cov-4.512310_pt1 | contig 30843 bp, 20 predicted proteins | sample MGYA00376047_ERZ724514 | MGnify/ENA primary metagenome ERZ724514 (study PRJEB28724, sample SAMN07190883) | activated sludge metagenome | isolation source: activated sludge of sewage treatment plant in Hong Hong | place: Hong Kong | collected 2016-03-17 ...
TCGTCAATTATTTTTAAATGCCTCCATCCATGTGTAAACCATAACTGTCCGGGAACCCCATGTCCAAAATATTCTAAGCGGCCTATTTTTAATTGTTTTCTCTCGCCCTCGGTTGCTCCGTTGTTCATAATATCAATAAAATCCTTTGTGCTGTCAACAAATTGAAGACGAATAGCATTGGTTCCCGCTTGATGTTCTCCTTTTCGGTATTTACTTATTAATAAACTGTAAATATCCGAAAATTTCGACGGCATCGGCTTTCCGGATTTTGTCGATTCATCCGATATCTCTTGTACAAGTGTTTTGTATACTAATGCATTCCATTTATCTTGTAATTTGGTAATTGAAACATTTTTTATTTTATCAATATAACTATCTCTCGGTTCTCCGTCTTCTAATGCCCTATACTGATAAGGCGGGCTCATGACGACCCATGTAATTCTATCCTGTGGTGTCATTAATTTTTGATTACCAAAGGCACTTTCCATTAACCGCTCAATGCGTACCCTTGCCGCCGTAGCATAGTTCAATGGGTTGTCATCATGCTCGGCATCCTGTTTGTTGCTCATTGGCCCTCCACTCATGATTATTACTTCATGTGGCTCCCTTTTAGGAAAAGCAGGGAGTGATGCCTCAACCTGCTCCGGTCCTTTTTCTGTTGTTTTTGTATCCCTTTGAATTTTTCCGTTTGTACCCCCCCCCTGCTGCACCGTATGCGTCAACTCATGCGCCAGCAACTTCTTGCCGCCTGTACTTCCCGTATCATACTTCCCCGAGTTGAAATAGATATCGCTGCCGTGCGTAAAGGCCTGCGCCCCCAATTCCTGGCTCATCTGCACCGCTTCGCTGCCCGTATGCACGCGTACACCGCTGAAATCGGCGCCGAAGGCGGATTCCATGGAACTGCGGGTGGCGGCGGGCAAGGACTGACCGCCGCCTTTTGAACTGTTCAGGCGGGTTTGCAGGCCGGGCGTAGCATCGGGTGAAGAGGTATCGGATTTGGCCTGTACATCGGGCTCCTCTTCCGCACAGGCAGCACACTTGGCCTGTACATCGGGTTCTTCCTCCGCCCCGGGTTCTTCCATCTTTTGTAATTGCTCCTCTTGCTCACAGGTAGCGCACTTTGCCTGAACAGGTGGCGCTCCCGAAAGTTTGGTTTGCACATCGGCAGCCGGCAAGTCTTCGTTACTTTCAAAAATGGCCTTGCGCTGTACTTGACTAACGGTAGACGGTAGACGGTAGACGGTAGACGGTTCTGCGTCGGGCGCCGGAGATTGCGCCAGTCTCTGCACCACTTTATCTGCCATCGAATCCGCTTCCCGCTCGTACTTGTCGCCGGGCTTGCCGATAGTCAGTTTGGGCTGTATGGTTTGGGGACTGAAAAACGGCTCCCCGGCCTGGCTGGTTTCCGAAAAAAAATCTCTCTGCCCGTCCTTTTTGAAGAACGGCTGCCGGGTCTGCTCCTGTGTTTGGGCAGATCTGGCGGCAGTGGTTTTATTTTCGGCGGATTTCATGTCAGTTTTTCCAGAAATTCGTCCGCCAGGGCGCGGTAATCTGCCGCGCCGTTGGCGTTTTTGTCGAAGGTGAAGATATCCATGCCTTTTTCCTGTGCGGTGGCCAGGGCAATGTTGGTTCGTATTTGCGTGCGGAACATCTTGTCGGAACCGTATTTTTCAATCAGCTCTTCCATGACCTGACGGTTCATGTTTTTGCGCGGATCGAAACGGGTCAGCACGAAGCCCAGCAGGTCCAGTTTTTTATTGATCTTGTTGAGCAGCAATACATGGTTCATGAAGCTCGTCACGCCGCGACGGGGCAGAAATTCAGCCTGGAGGGGCATCAGGTACCAGTCGCTGGCCACCAGCGCGTTCACCGTGAGCATGCCGAACGATGGCGGGCAGTCGATGAGGACGAAATCGTATTTTTTTTCCAGTCTCCCGAGCAATTGGGACAGGATATGCTCCCGACCGTAGATACCTACCAGTTCCATCTCGGCGCCGGCCAGTTCGAGCGCGGCGGGCGCCAGGTCCATGCCGTGGACGCGTACCACGATCGAGGCGAGGTCGGGTGTTTCGCCGAATGCCTCGTCCCGCAGCACCTGGTAAATGTTGTCTTCCGGCTCGTCGGGTATGCCGAGGGACTGGCTCAAATTAGCCTGCGGGTCCATGTCGATCAGCAGGACTTTCTTGCCGCGGTCGCGCAGGGCGGCTGCAAGGTTGATGGCGGTGGTTGTTTTGCCCGACCCTCCTTTCTGTATCGCTATGGAGATGATGTGCATATCGTTTATCCCAGTTCACCGTTAAAATACTGACAGGCCTTGTTCCACACGGCAAGACCTACCTTTTTGCCCAGTTCGCGACCTTCCATGTCGCCCATTTCGAAGTGTATGCCGCCGTATCGACGCGACATGCCGGCCTGGTCTGCCGCTTCATGGAAAGTGCGCCAGGTAAGCGTAACTTCCATTTGAGGGGTGCAGCGGCCCTCTATTTTTGAACTTTTAGGCGGAAAAACAACCGACTCACCATAGGTGCTGTTGCCACAGAAATTGGTTAAAACCTCCGCAACTGCCCGGCTGAAGGTGCTGTGCCCCGAAACGTATTCCGCAAACGGCGGCGAGCTGATCATATAGGGCGTCCAGCTGTCGCCATTGATGGTTCTTGTGCCCTCGCATGGACCGCCCCAGGCCTCTATTTCCTGCTCGTTGAACAAGGCGCGGATCAACGATACCGGCCGTATGTAGTCGTAATGCGTTTTGCAGTCCCAGGCTGCGATAGAGGCATCGAGCATGGCGTTGGACAGCAGGAAGAACATCTTGATATCGTTGGCGTTTTTGAACTTGTTCTTCCGGGATACGTAGCGCCCGATGCGCGACAACTGCGAAGGCGGCACACACCAGTAACCCGGAATGAGAGGTGTTGCTGTGGCGTCGGCGTGTTTGTCTTCGTGCATGCCGGCCCAGTATTCAGCGATAAGTTTTTGCTCGTCGGTCAGGCATTCGCTGATCTGGATGAGGTCGCAGGCCTGCTCCTGGAATGCCGTGTCGCGCTGTCCGGCTGGCCTGGGCGGGCGGAACTGACCACCCCAGGTCAACGCGAAAGGCTTTACCACACCCCAATGTGCAGTGAGGAACGTTTGTGGCTGGCCGTCGCCCATGAGTTGCGGCTGCCAGCGTTCCCGGTCGCGCAGGGGCTGGGGTGGCGGCGGATTGACCGGATGGTAACCTGTGAAATCCGAATAGTTGCCTGCGTGCAATGTGCCGCGCTGGTTGGCAGCATCGCCCAGGTGTTGTTCAATCACCAGTTTGGCGGACAAGTTGCCGATGCCTTGCGGGGTATTGAGCTCAAGGGAACGGTCGTCGGGATTATAGCCCAGTTCGCACATAAAATCGCGGAACATGCCTTTGCGTTCCGGAGGCAGACTGGGACAAAACAGCTCCTTCAGCGCACTATAGGCGGCGAAACTGTAGGTCTTGACCCTGTTCTCGGGCGTGCACTCGATATCCGGCCGTTTGAGGCGTGCGCCGGTAGTCGTGCTTACTTCACAGCCGCCGTCGTTATAATTGGTCCAGGCATCGTACATGGCCGTATGCACGATGGCAAGCGCACGCGCCGCAATGGTGGGCGGAGTCTTGCTAAAATACAGGGCGTCGCAGGCAAGGCGATTCCAGCGGTGTGCAGCGGTGGGTGTGTATGCGGTCGGTGTGGACATTGGTGGCTCGATTTAATTGTTATTTTTTATGGTATCTGTTTTCGGGGCGTTTCAGGGGTTATCGCCATTCTACACGGAGCAGTTCCGGCATCCACGGCAATTTGATCATGCCGAGATTCCAGGGTAGCCGGTCCAGCAGTATATCGATGGTGTTTTGCTCAACCTGCAATCGCCAGCCGGTATCGGTATGCGATAATTTTCCGGGTCGCTGCAGAAATCCTTCTCTCAACCCGTCGGGCGAGGTGGCGCCCAAGGCACCCCAATGCGCGATGGCGGCCTGAAGCAACTGCGTGGCCTCTTCCTGCTCGTCCGGTGTAGGCTCAATAGTGTGATCGAGTGGCATATTGACGGGCATGGCGCACAGGAACTTGGGCAGAACCAGGTTATAATCGGGTGTATGCGATACACCGGTAGCGAGAAAATGCAGCAGTACGACGGCCCGGTGCCTTGCGGCCTCGTTTTTGAATGCCTGTTGTTCGAGCAGCCCCAGGTTTGAAAAAAAGCGCGGCAGAAAGGTGTGCAACAATACGATCCCTGCATTTTGTATAAAATACTGATCGGTTTCGCCGGCGTCGCGGGAGTCGACGTCAACCCGGCGATCTGGTATCGCCGGTTTTTGTTCGGGCATTTGTTGATCAGCGCGCTGTACGGGCTGCTTCTCCCGTTCGCTGCCGGGGGCATCTGAAAGTATGTTATGAATTGTTTGCTCGGAAGTCGCAGTCTGGTCCGTTTCCTGAACCGGAGATTGAAAGGATTCCGGCGATGAAGCATCGGCATCTGTCGCTCCGGGCGGGTCTGGTTTAGCAGTCTTTTTTGCCGGCAGGCCGGGTTTTTCGATAAGGCCGGTCTGTTCAAACAATCCTTTTATTTCAGTGAAACCACCGTTTTTTTTGCGGAACAGTTTTTTCAGGGCTGGTATTGCCGGCATCAGCATGGTATCGTCGCGAAGCAATTGGATAAGGGAGGCGCGATCCCACTTTCTTTGAAACTGGATTGTTTCGCGGAGGGCAGTTTCCCAATAACGGATCTCCAGTGCGCGGATATCATTGCCGTTAATACCGGAATCAGATGTTGCCAGAGCGGATGTCAGTTCCTGTATTCCTCGTAAAAAAGCAGCCTGCGGTTGACCGGTATGTAATTCGAGGATCGCTTTCAGGAAGGTTGGTTCATGCTGTAATACGATCCTGCGAATCACTTCCGGGTGCTGCCGGGCGAGTTGTCCAAGTTTGTCGACTGCCTTTTGTTCCAGGCCTAGCGTTTTCAGCACATGCCCGAACCAGGCCGCATCGGGTGCTGCTGAATACCACGGCAGGCTGCCGTGTTGCAACCACCACAACCACAGATCGAATTGATGCAACGCAGTAGGTCTGCCTTCAGCCTGGTGGGGAGGCAATCGACGGATGGCCTCCAGCAAGGCTTTTTCCACTTTTTCCGCGACCAGGCTTTCGAACTCGACCTTTTCCAAGAGGGTAAGGTCGATGGGCCCCAGGTCGATCTCGAGGGAGTCGAGCCGTATCCATACTCCCGGCCCGGCATGGCGATCGAAGACCCGTTCGAGTACCGGCACCACATGCTGCCAATATGCCTTGCTCACGGCTTGCTGCACCTGATGCGCGCCCTGGTAGCGGTCGGTCTGCAACCGGATCGTTTGACGGCCGATGATGTGGCGAACAGACATGGGTTATGTTTTATTCAGGATATTTAGAATTTGGTCTACCAGTTCCCGGTCGGGTTGCGGTTCTATCTCTCCGGGTTTCCATATCTGGGCGACTGCCGAGCGATGGATTCCTTTTTCATCAAAATTCGCCAGTCGGCCGTCGAGGCGCTCCCAATCCTTTTTTGACATGCGCTCCATGTCGAGTGCTATTCGGTCAAAAAGGCAGCGCAACACGTTCTGCAAGGGCAGTTGCCAGGCTTTATTGTCTTTACTGTTGCTTTTCAGGTAGTTATCGCAGATCGTTTTCGAAAGTTGCATGAATCCGGTGAAGGAACAGCCTGCTGGGTTCCCCAGAAAACCGGCGATCAGGGAGTATGCAGGCGACTGTTTTATCGTCTTCGACTTTATGTTCATGACCTCCGCGAAGTATTTTTCTTTTCGCTCCTGTAGATTGGAAGTGCCGGTTTGAGGCGGAATCACCGGGGTTAGGACTGCGGCTTTTTCAGAACGCCTTGGTTTCTGTTTTTCGCTTTTGGGAGGATATTGGGTTTTGCGGGCGCCGGCTGAAGCCGGCGGTACCTGAACCTGAACAGGTGCGGGCGCCATTGTTATCGCTGCCGAAACTTTATTGGATGTGTGTTTATCCGCCAATTCTTTGGCGCAATCCGCCCAAAAGATGGAACCGGCAGGTACGTCGTTTAGCGGACAGCACGTATTGGAGTTAACCGGCTCTGCGACTTTGTTACACGCGCAGGATTGCGCGGCGTCTTCCGGCGGATCGCAGGGAGCATCGATTTCCAGGCTCTTAATACATTCGACCAGCCCACATTGGGCCGGCTGATTGTTGGGGAAGCAACCTGGTGTCCCTTGCGGGACCGGGCATTCCAGCCATTCCAGCCAAAGCCGGTAGCTGTCTTCGAACTTGCACATGTCGCGGGGGCTCAGCCAAAGAATATTCAGTCCGACCAGCGCGGGCGCTTCCCGGTACAGCATATCTTCGAAAAAACGACGGTTGATGCTCTGCCGGAAACGTTTGGTCCAACCCGGCATAACCACGGTTGCCCAGAAAGAATAGGGATCGGCGCCCGGTAAATAATGAATTACCGGCGGGTCGCTCACCGCACACGGGTCGTCCGGATCGAAATCGGGTTTCCAATCGATGTCGCAGCAGTAATCTGCACAAATGGGCAACAGGCAGTTGTGGACTACGTCCACGCCGTCGTTTACCTCCACATAACTGCCGTCCTGAGCAGTTCTCGGCCGCAATAAGATATGTTCCAGCAGATGCGTCCCTTCATTATCCAGGCAGATTTTGGTATGCTCGATTGCCGTTTGCAATTCGGTTCGGGTCGCATATCGCTGCGGGTGAGTAGCCAGTACCTTTTCCTCGTCGGTCAGGGTAAAGGAATAAGGGCCTGATTCCGTCTCGGCGGTGGGCCAGAAACCGATCATCCCTTTGCGGATGAACTCGCAGAACTCCATAAATGCCGCTTCCGCTCCTTCACAACAGGCAAAACAGCGGGCGCTTTCAAACGGGAAAGGATTCGGACAGGCGTCGACGATACCTGAATCGGACGGTGCATCAACCGGGTCGCAGCCACAGGGACCATCGCCAAGGGGTTCGACATTGGTTTGCTCCCAGTAAAAACGGAAACAAAATCCCGCTTCTGTCTGGAAAACAGGGTAAAAGGCAGCTATTCTGTTGAGCCGGGCAAATGCGGCAATAACGGATTTTTCGTCGCCCTTCACTTCCATTTGGCCAATGCCTTTGAGTGTAGCATTAAGCTGATTAAATTTCGTTGCCCAATCGACCACCATCATTATCGGATCGCACTGGTTTTGGAATACGCGCACTTGATCCATCAGGGCGCACAACCATTCTTGCGACCGGTCTTTTCGCCCGCCCCGCGTACGGGTGAAGGCACTTGTACTGCGTATGCGGGCATCGACACCCAATTCAAGCTCAAGGTAAAAACTCGCGGACCCGTCTGCCTTGACCTCCTTGACATCGGGAAAATAATCTGCCCAGTCTACATCCTTCAGTTTGTTTAGCCATGTTGCATATGCCTGGTCTCTCAGTGCCTTGGAATCGTAGGTGCAGCGGTGTTTTACAACAAAATACGAGGGCGCAACGACCTTGAAACGCCAGAACCCATTTTCCTTATAGGGGATAATATTGGAAGTGTCTTCAGCTGCCTCGGTGAAAGCCCTTACCCCTCCAAACGAGCAGGCGCCGCAAGGGTCAACCTGGCGCGGGTCCGTTTCGTCCCACGCCTCTTCTTCCGAATGGTAACTGCAGTTGCTTTCCGCAAGTATTTCTACCAGCCCGACATAAAAATTACCCTGCCGGCAGAATATGCGGCAACTTTTGGGGTTCTGGGAAATGGGCAGGAAAGTGTAATAGGCTTCAAGAGCAATTTCCGGTGTCTCAAAACAATCGGTGCTTTCCCAGATATATCTGTCTTTTTCATCATCTACGAAGCACGTGCCGGCAGGCAAGGGTATTTCAGAAACCATCCTGAACCTGAAGCAGTCGTCTTCCTTGTTGCTGCCGGAAGGCAATACTTCGAAAACGGGGAACAGGGATGCCAGCCCCGCAAAATATGCGACCAAATCCTCGTCGTTGGAAAAATTCAACTTCGATTTGAGATATTCGGGTATAACCGCAAGAAAACTGCTGCCCTCACATTCGGATTTGGAACTTGCATACCCTTCGGTCAGTCCGATCGATTTGCCGTATTGATTCGGATTCTCCGCCAGTTGAATCATGCTGAACCATTTGTCCCGATAGGCCTGCTCTGCTTCTGCCTCGGTTTCATAACCTGCATAACTGTATAACTGGAATAATTTGCCATCGATGGTCCTGAACTGCACCACATAGTGATAATAAAGCGGGTCCTTGGCCGGACAAATGATATGCGGCAGTTTTGGACAGTCTTCCGGGCCAACCGAAGGCGGCAAACCGCAAATCGCTTTTAATAAGTCCTGCGCATCGCTTTGGCCTGGACAGGTGCGCGGGCTGACCGCAACGGGTTCGTTTTTCTTCAGGAACCGCCACTGATACAACTGCCCGTCCGGATTGAGCATGTTTTCCTGAACAAACACGTCCTGTATGACATTTTGAGGGGTGTAAATGGACTGTATGTAATACACCAGTGTCTGAGCGGCAGCGAAGCCGGCTCCCTGGCCCGATTCGTCGAAGTATTGTACCGCAACCGGGCGTGGCCGACTGCTTCCGGTGAACAGGGCAAATTCATATTTCGGGTCTTCCAATTCCGGATTGGACACCAGGTTCAATCCCGGAAGCGCCTGCATGAACCCGCTATAGGCTTCGGATGCGGTGTTTGGGGTAGGGTATTCCTCGTAGCTCTGGAACAGGGGCAAAGGTTTGGAATCGACACCTGTCACCAGGTAAATGTGCCGGTACCTGGCCGGGGCCGACAGCACGTGTACAAGATATTTGTAGGGGGCAAAAACGGTGTTGCCCTCTTTTCCCGCTTCTTTTACGATTGTTCTCTCAAAATCTGTTCGCGCCGCTTTATCGGAATTGAATTCGGTTGAAGCGGATAAAACCGGGGCGTTTTCCAGTTCAAGCGACCAGGTATAACGCCGGGGCTCTTCCAATACCTGCAATGGGGCAGATGCGGCAGACAATTGCTTCATGACCCGTGTCATGGCCGCGTTGCGTTCCGGCAGGGTTTCGAATGAACCTTCCGGACTGGCAATAAACAGGCCGTCTGCGTTTTTTATCAGGAAATTGTAGTCCGGGTTGGCCTCATCGCCCGTCAAAAAATAACGTTCTTTCTTCACACCCGTTTTGAATACCTCGCCCAACTGAATGGCTGCTGCTGCCGGACTTTCATATGCCTGGTAACTGTTCAGTATGACCATCCCTTTCTCATCCGGGATGACAAAATGGTAAAAACGGTCCGATTGCTCGTAATCCGGTTTTGCATTTTTGTTCTGTAAAAGTTTGCTGCTGATGTCGAGGAATACCTCTGTTTTTGTGTTTTCAGTTTTAGAAATCGGGTCGGTTGCAGCGATACGTGTGTTCTTTTCGTCGTACAATTCGAGCCAAAAGACGGATGCGTCTTTGGCCTCATGGATCACATAATTCGATTTGTTCAGACTTGCCGCCTTTGCTGCCCTGAAGGCTATAAGGGCACGGGTGTTTTCCGGGAACCACTGGGTGCTTTTCCAGTGTAAGTCCAAGTCGTGCGCCGACAATTTCCAGCGCCAGGCGGCTTTAACAGGGGTGATGTAGCGTTTTGCTGCCGTGGTTTCCGCCAGTTCCGACCATGCCTCTGCAGCATTATCGAAAGTTTTTTCGCTGCTTCGCTCCTGTCTGCCTTTTGATACGATATGCCATTTCCAGGTAATGATGGGCTTTATGTCCAGCGGAAGCGCCGCTACATCGAGGTATTCTTTTGCGACCTCATTCAGGCGCAAAAGTTGAAGTTTGTTGTTTGCCGATTGTCCTTTCGGGATAGGTTGTTTGTTGATCGTTTTTACAAATTCCGGGATTAGGGCAACTGCTTTCGACTGGTCCGGAATTTTGGTATCCGTGCTGACCCTCACGGTCTGGTTCCGGGCGTCAGTCAGCTCGAGCCGGTAGTGGTATCTGGAAACAACCAGGTTTTCTTCGGCTGCCGAATGTGAAAACAGGCGACGTACGGATTGGGTCTGAAAACCATCCAGTTCCTTTTCCAGGGCAGGATAGGAGGCAGGTTTTTGAATTTCATGGAGAATCTCCCCGGCCCGCGTTTCCAGTTCCTGGCGCGTCTGGTCATCAGATTTGCCTGTAAACAGCAATTGCCCCTGGTGATCTTTCAGTTTAAATTGCAGGCACTCGCTTACCTCGAAGTTACACAGATTCCGGCGGCGCCATTGCTGGATTCCCGCAAGCAGGGATACCCGTTTTTCAAATCCGGATACATTTTCCGTATTCCAGGATGGCGCAAAATAGTTAAATGCCTTTCCTCTGTTGCGCCCCACATCTTCGTATTCACTGAGGAAGAGCGACTCTTTTTCAACGACCTGCTTTCTGTTCTCCTGTTCGGATACTTTTGTCTGGTACCGGAAAAGGGCATAATCGTTGAATTGCTCTGCAAAACGCCCCAGGAGGTGATCCAGGAATGCCTTGCGCCGTTGTGTATACAGCGTTTCGTCTTCCACCATTTCCTGTAAAAAACGCAAATAGGCGACGGGGCTATAGGAAAGGTCGAACAAGTGGGCGTCCTGGCCGCCCGGACCGGCGCCTTCCCGGGTGGTCAGGATAAAATTATCGGCCAGTGCAGCCAAAAAGGCGGCCTGCTCTGCTGCCTCCCGGGCCTCAATGGCTGATGTAAACCGCTGGCTTCCAATAAATACAAGGTCCGTCTGGGTCTCCGGCCTGAGGATGAAAAAGCAGCCGTATTTATCCTGAAGTATCTCGATAGAATAGCGTCCGGAGGCAAACGTTTCCGACAATTGGTGGATATACGCCGAGCGCAATACCGCCGAGCTGTGGATGTAGTGCTCTACCAGCCCTTTGGGTTCGCCGCATACGTCATTTCTGATCGTCAACTCCGTTCTGGAGTTGGTTGATAGTAGTTTCAGGGCCTTTTCCAGGTCGGCGTTGTTGAAAACGGCTTGCGCCACGACAGCAGCAGCGCCACCGGCCAGCCGGTCGTAAAAGCGGACCAGGCGATCCAGTCCCGGCACAGAGTCGGGTACCTGCGAGAAATAGGTTCTTTTTTCCCGGGGTGTGCGTTCCGTTTCCCGTTTCATGGAAAACAGGGGCCGGATATTGGATAACTGGGCGAGATAATCGGCAAGTAACTGGTCGTAAAAGAGCAGGTATCCTTTCAACTGCAAGGCCTGGGTCTTGCGTTCGAGCGATGCGCTATCGGGCAGTCCGTCTTCTCCTATACCGTATACATTCGGGAAATCATGTTGAATGGAAAAATAATCGGCCAGATCAGGGCGAAACTGTCCTTCCAGAAGGCTCCAGTCTAATAAGTCGCCCGACAGCCGGGCCTTCTTCTTGACACCCAGTGTTTTGTGTACTTTTTCCTTGTCAAAATTGATGATTCCGGCGTTTTTACGGAAGTCGATACATGTACCGTCCAGGCTGAACACCGGAACAAACTTGTCGGGTATCTGAACGCCCTCCTGCCAGCTACTGCCGGCGGGCTGAAGGGGCAGGCCGCCGTCGATCTTCAACCTGCGCACGGTGTTTACGCCATCTGTCGCAAGGATCAGGTTGTAAAGGTCTGATAAATGAATCTCTTTTCGCCGCGGCAGGTGCTCTATCTCCTCGGTATCGATGAAGCCAAAACTACTGTCGAGGCGCGGCCGGCCGGCGAATACATCCTCTATGGCTTTGCCTTTGTCCAGCAGCGCTTCAAGCGAGTACATTTGAGGCACCGGCTGGATAAAACCACTCAGTTTTTCCAGCAGGACGGCATACACCTTTTCTGCCTGCGCGTCCGGGTGGAGGTCGATCTCAGCGCAAATACCTATCGGCGCGGGGCACAGAATGGTAATATCCATAAAATCTTCGCACAGGTTGCGGTGTGCGGAGAGCAGGATACGTACGGCATCCCTGACGTGGTCGTCGGAAGCCCAGGCTTCTTTCTCGATCAGGACGTGATATAGGCCGTTGAGGTTGATCTGGAGGTGGGGGCCGGGACTGGAGATAACTGTTCCGTGGTCGGTTGTCTCCTTGATGATCAGATCATCCTTGCAGGCTGTGCTGCCGCCTTTATCCACTCTTGGTTCGGACAAGCTCAGCGCTTCTACGTCCATGTCTACCCACAATTTAACCTCCTGGTGTGCGGCTGGCTCCAGCCAGGCATTGCGCACACAGGCGATTTCGAGCAGCAGTTTCCGGTAATCGGTGATGGTGACGGGGTTGACGGTGAGCGCCTGCAGCGGAGTAAGGAAGTTGTCGTCCGTTTCCGTTTCCGGGTTTTTGCGCGCGATCAGGTCACGAAACGGCAATTGAACGCGGTACCCGAGATCGAGCAAAGCATAACAAACTGCCTCAAGAATTGTAATGCCCGGATCGTGTACGTTGTGGTCCGTCCATATCTTTCCCGACAGGTTGCCGATATGCAACAACCCTTCCCGGCGCAACACCTGAAAATCGAGGTGCGGCGGTAGCGTCGGGTCATTCTGTGGAATGACGTTGTAGGTTGTATTGTCGAGTTGGTCTGTCATGGCGTCATACAATCGTCAGAGTCGGCAATCCGGGGTTTGGAGAAAAAGGTATCGGTTGTGTCACAATCCCAGTCGGATTTACCTGCAAGGGCACGAGGATTGGCACTGTCCTCCGGCTTAGTCTTATTTGTTACCGTCGGACAATTCTCATCGTCGATCTTTACGCATACTGTTCCACCGGTGAGGATGGAGCGCGCCGTCAGCGGCCGGATGATTGACCCGGTCTGATCGCAGGGCCCGATTAGTTCCAGTTCTGCAATAAAATCCACGTAGTCAAGACTTTCTGTAAACTTGACGACGTCCGAAAATAAGAGGTTCTGACCAAAGGCAATCTTTTCGGAATCGCCCAGGTACCAGGGCGCCAGGAACTGAAGCAGGTCGGTCTTCAGTTGTTTGGCGTAGTAGTCTTTTGGCTTGCCCCGGCGCAGTCTCACGGAAATATTTACGTCGACCTTTTCAAAGCGCGGGTTCAGCACCTTGAGCCGGGCGAAGGGCGAAACCCGTTGGCGCAGGTAGTCGGCAATTTGTTCGAGCAGGCTTACCGGTGCGCGGGGCTCCATCATATTCCCCGGGATCAGTTTGGTCAGGTCGGGGATTACGGCGATGACGACAAAACCGGGGGCGATTTCCAGGTCGCGCACATACGTGTGGGCTGAAAGCCCCATGGTATGGCTGATGCATTTAACCTTGTATATCTGTGGAAAGGCTTCCATCACCAGGTGTTCGTAGTCGAACAACATCTGACCGCGGCCTTTATGGCGCAGGTGTTCGCTGACCCGGGTGTACAGATGGCCGTCTGCCTCAGGCGTTTTTCCGCCGAAGGAGGCATAGGGTTGTTCCACTTTTTTGATGCTGAAATCCGCCGCGTCCAGTTTGGCGATACTGCCGGCGGGCAGTGCCTGTGCAAGTCGCTTTTTATCGGCCGTTTTGGGTAGAAGCGCCGTTGCGCGTGCCGCCTGGGTATGGATACCGATGGTTTCGGAAACGGCCCGCACATTTTCTGCTGCCGATACCCTGATCCAGAACAGGCCTTCCGGTAATATGGTATTGTGCCGATCTGAGATATCGTCGGGTACTATTATCTGAACGATGCCCGAGACGGTCAACCCGTCGGTATTGTCGGCGATGACCTCGAAGCCCTTGCGCAGCGGGAGCCAGTGGTTGCCGGTCAGGTAGTACCACCGGACATCGGCGCGGTCCTGTTCCGTATCGGCGGTGGCTTCGGCCAGTTGGAAGAGCAGGTTGAGGCTGCCGCCCGGTTGCAGTTTGTTGAGGCCGATAAACAGGGTGCCTTCATCCCGGAAGGTGGGCAGGAGGCAGGGTGTTTGGGTGATGTCTTCAACCTTGCTGGTATTCTGATAGGGGTATAGGTGGACGAAGTCGATGTCGTCCATCTCGGCTATGGCGGTATAGTCGATGGAGAGTTCTTTGATGGTGGGGGTGTAGGGTTCTTTGGGAAGGCCAGACTGTAAGGCTGCATTGGCTGTCAAGGAAGATTCTATTCCCTGGATTTTTGTTTCCAGATCAACTAATAAAGATTCTAAACCGCTCGGACCCGTTATCATGATTTTCAAATCACCTAACCATTGATTTAAAGTTACAATGTGGGCAGCATATGGACCATCATTATTAGGGAAAGCTACTTTAGGCCATGTACCCAGGTTCGCTACTAATGCATTTGCTGTGGGCTGAATAGCAACAATTATGGCCAATGCAGTATCGATAAGATCGCCATCAACAAAATTATCTGCAATATAATCTAAATTGTTTTTTAATTCATTCACCGATTCACGGATATCATCAAATTCCGGAAGTACAAAATCATTCAAGAGATCTTCAATATCATTGCACTTGTCAATAATATCGCCTTTGAGTTGAATGAGCTGGTCCTTTACCGCAATTACTTCACTTAGTTTTCCCAATGCCGAGCCAAATGAAACTGTATCAATGGCTTTGGATAAAGCTACCATGTGGCGCGTCAATACATAAGTATATCTATCGTGCTGAAAACTAACTCCGGCCAAGGTTAATCTTGCAAAACCTTTACGAGAATTAATGTTATATGAGGTTAGTTCATCTAATGAAAGGTTTTTAGGAACGTAGGATAATTTATCTAGAAAGTAGTCACGCTTAATTTCATGACAATAAGTTGATGCGCCCTCTTTTTTGTTTAAACAAAAATTATTGCAAGTTTGATTCGGAGGGTTTTCAGGAAATAGCTCAAATAAATCATTCGTAGCTATGTTTGCATTTACATCTATTGTCCGGATATGGTCCTTATCTTGTATCCATGCTCCCTCGTAAAGCATGCTGGTAAGGAACCTGAAACTATTATTCTCGATGACGCCGGATTTATCTTCATAAGTGGCAAAATCATAAAATTTGTAATGATCCTTTAAGTCGCCAGGTTTGCCTTTCCAATTAATATTGATCCAATATGATTGCCAATTTTTGCAGAATACCTCTTTACTGCCAATATAAAAATTAGATCCCAATGGTACTGTCGGATCAAGCCCAGGGGTAGTTGGAGTTTTTAATTGAGTGAGATTACCAACATGCGGCCTTGTCCCAAAAGGTAAAATAGGACTATTGACATCCTGTAAATTCTCGTCGTTCTGTACCACTAGGTTGCGCACGCCGCAAACACGCACATCAATCTTGGCTGAGGCAACTTTTATTTCCCGGAGTATATCATAAAGCGAGACGGATATTTTCTCCCTTGCTTCATTTTGTACAAGGCAACAGGTAGAATCAATAACATTCAGATACAGGGTACACGGGTCGGCCTGATCATTGGGTTTGGAGTTTTTGTCAATATCCATCTGGATGTTGATATCGTCACGCAATTCGATTTTAACAGCCGGAAACCGGTGGTCAAGGTGAAGATCTTCTTTTAAGGCATCCTTATCATAGAAAGTCACGGCCGGTAATTCCGGGGGAAGGCCGACAAATATTTTAAATCCGATCAGTTGGCCATCATCGTTGCAAAGCAGTGTAGTCATGACGCATTCCGGCTCTATCCATTTCTCCGCTCCGCTAAATGCAACCCGGAATATTGAACCACCCTTTAAAAGGGCATTTACGTCATCCTCAAAATCCGGTGAAACCTGTAAGGCATTAAAATTTACATACCGGATCGGATTTTTGCCATCCAGTGTACCCACGACCACATCGTCATCGTCGAACACATGACCCAACTTTTGAAGCACCGGATAGATATCCGATGTCACATCATTGCTGAGTAGTGCATTATCGAGATCTTTTTTTTGCAGGAAGCATTTATGGATCGTTTCTGAAAATGCTTCCAGCAGCGGATCCATCGCATCTATCTCGATAGCCTGTTGCTTTTTATCACTATTACAGTCTTCATCATACAGCAGTTCGTATAACTGAGACTGCTGAAACCCGACCGGATAAGGGTTTTGTCGGGCCAGCAGTTGGTTCAGGGCATCGACCGTTTGCTGGGATACCTTTTCGTTCCGCTGAAGCGCCTCTACCACGTTCTCCGTCAGCCAGTAATATTTTCCCCACATAAACCCGGAGGAAAGCGGGTCGGCGAGCTTTTTCAGGCAATCCACCCCGGCTTTATCAATCGGCGGATTGCACTCGATCGTAAAAATAACCTCCCGCGTGCCTTCCTGCAGTAACAAGGCCGGCGAGGCCATGACAAATCCGATGCGCGCTTTGGGGTGCTCTTCCGGGTCGTCCTGTCCGGGGAGTATGCATTTGCTGTATTTGCCCCCCAGCGTAGGCCAGTTTTTGGAATCTTTTTCCTTGAAAGCCTTGCCTTTGCCGTCGGCTGAATTGGCAACCGGAGCGATGTACAGACCTTCGACGAACGACTGTTCCACCGCATCTACGGTGATTTTTTCCGAATTCAGGTACAAGGTGCGAACATCGGCTACAGCGGCCTTGTCGAGTACGATCTCGTCATCGAGGGCAAAAAGGATGTCCTGGTTGTTGGCATCCTTGCCGTCTTTCAGTTGTATGCCTCCGTTCAGGGCATACTGTTCGAGGTGATTGGCCAGCTCGAAGACGATGTGCGCTTTGTCCGGAATGGCCTCTTTAGCCTTGATATTCAATACTTTGCTAAAGAAGAAGTCCAGGTGTTTTTGCCCCAACTGGTTCAGGTCGCCCTGAAAATGCCTGAATAATTCCAGGAAAGCGAACAGCAGCCCCAGGTGTGGCTGGTGGAGTTTCTGCAAAGCCGTTTCCTGCGGGAGCAGACTTTCCTGTATATAGCCGGGTGCTGCGGCAGCAATTTGCTTCAGGCCGCTGAACATCTGGTAGAATACAGGTTTGAGCAACCTGTTGACTTCCGCTATCGCGCCCTGCTTGCTTGTATTTTGCTTCTTGATACATGCGTTTATGCCGAAGGTGTCCTGCACGGACAGCTGCCAGGGGTAGGCCGTATAAGCACTGAAACTTTGCTTTCGGGTGCAGAGGTGCCGGGCCGAGGCATTGAACAGGGCGATGTACTGCATCAAAGGTTCCTGCAGCGAAGACTTGATGATGAGCGACAGATCTGTGTCAAAACTGATGCCTGCCTCATCAACTGTCCTGTAGAGTTCAGAGACGGATTCTATTAACTCACGGTATACAAATGACAGCAGCAGGTCGAGGTTTTCTGCGATGGGCTGGTCGTTGACTGCGGAACTGAGTTCAAGAAATGTTGTTTCGATACGTTCCAGATCGGTTTTGCTTACCCGCGCCAGCAGGAAGGGGGTGCTGTTCCGGAAAAAAGAGCGCCAGTCGCTAAGTTCTACGTATTCGCCGTCGATATCGTCCTTCTTGTAGTCGTGGAAATTGACCTGTCCGGCGTATTGGCTGATGAAATATAATATATCGGCCAGGGAGCGTCCGTCGATGGGAGCGGCTCCCGGCTGCAAGGCCTCCATGACCCGGTTGCCCTGGCTTGAGCCAGTGCGCGCGCGAAGCGGATGTGCTGTTTTGGCCGGATTGGGCATTTGTTGTGTTGGTTTTTTTGCCGGAATCCCCGGAATTTGAGTAGTATGAGTAATTTAAGGCATTGATAATCAGACTATTGTCATGTACTATTCAGTTTAAATTTCGCGATCTGATTCCCGCAGGTAGAAATCGTACACGTAATTGAACCTGGAGTTGGTACCGATGATGGTGTAGTCGACCGAAATATGCAGCACCCCTTCCAGCAACTCGAAAGACTGTGGTTCCGTAATGTCGATCTGTTCCACTTTGATCCGGGGTTCGAAGTAAAGGATCGAGCGCTCCACGAGTTCCTTGAGGTATCCGATCAGGGAATTATTGGCGGCCTCAAACTGGTAGTCGCTCAGGTTGCACCCGTATTCCGGTTGCATCACCCGCTCGCCGAGGCTGGTCGACAGCAGGATGTGCAGGCTTTGGTTGATGTCCTGTTCCGCTTTCACCAGTTCGACGGTTCCTCCCGTTTTGTCGAATTTCGGAGGAAAAGACCAGCCGGTGCCTAAAAATGAATTTTCCATGATCATGTAATTTTAGCCTCCAATCATTACTGTTGGAAATCCCTGTACTACTACGCCGCCATGCGCGGTCAGATCGCTCATGCGCGCCGCCGGCTTGCCTCCTATGAGCACTGTCGAAGAGCCCTTTACGATGACATCAGGCGGGCCGGCGCATACACAGAGGTCGCCCACTACCGCTGCCGGCTGCCCTCCTATCAATACGGTGGGTACGCCGGGGCCGATCACCGGGCCACCGACGTGCGGCGGTGTTCCGGGCACCGGGCAGGTATGAAAATCGGTAATTCTTGCTGCTGGAGGCATATGTCAGTTGTTTTTCAATGTGCCGTCTTAATTTATTTTTACCAGCGACCCTGATATTTCGGTAATGCCGGGCGACGACAATTTGGCCGTCGCGCCTTTTACTTCCATGGGGCCCTGGGCAGACAAGGTCATTTGAGCCGCGCTGATTGTGAGCGCTGCTCCTGCCTTGATATCGATCTTGCCAGAAGCTTCGATGCTGATATTGCCCTTGCTTTTCATCTCGATGCCGGCGGGTTTCATTATAGTTGAGTTGCCGTTTTGATCCTTTATGGTGATCGACGATCCTTTTTCATCCAGTTCGATACTGTTTCCTGCCGGTGTGTCGATGGTGATCGTCTTGGTCTCATCGTGAAAATGGACACGCATCTTGCTTCGGGTAAAGAAGCCCTTTTCGTGGTTGGTATCCTTGACTGTGATCGGTGCGGGTTTGGCGCTGCTGTTGAGCATGCCCAACACCACGGCGTCGCGGGGATCGCCATTGATAAAGCCCACAACAACTTCGTCGTCTATTTCCGGGCGAAAAAATGCACCACGGTCATTGCCGGCATCCAGGCTGGCCATGCGGGCCCAGGTTCCCTGGGCGGCATTGTCAACCACAGGGAGGCGGACGAGTATCCGGTGTTCGCCGTCAGGGTCGTTTTGCAGTTGTACAACTTTTCCGATCTGCAGGCCATGTACCCCCGGCAGCAGGCCGGCGGCGCTCGAATCCAGTATGTTTTCCGTGGTCAGGTGAAAGCAATCGGGACTCAGGCCAAACTGGACGGAGGTATGCCACGAACCCTGGAATACATCGTGCCGGACCGCGCTGATAAATGCTTTGCCGTTGAAACGGTCGCCGACACCCTGCAACTCAACCATCTGGCCGGGTTTGATATCGGGTAGTCCGACAAACCGTGCGCTGCCCCTGACCTTTGCCAAACGGCTGCGAAGCATGACCGATTTTGTCCACTCCTGGAGTTCAGCTTCCAGAACCTGGCCGCTGTGTCGCAGCTCAAAACTGGAGATATTGACCGAATCGGCCAGCGCTGCGCCGTTTAGATTGCCGGGTTCCGCAACGGGTGCAGAATCAGACTTATGTTGGAAGAGTTGCTGGCCGCCATAGTCCCATGATTTGGCTTCCACTGATTTCAGTTGCGTTCTGGCATCCATCTCTGCCTCAAATTCGAGCATGGTAGAGCCGTGCAGCAGGGCTACGGAGGGTGATGAACCGGTATCAGGCGCCTTGATCTGTATCTTGCCGTCATCGGCAACGACCAGTTTCCCATTGATATCTGCGCGGGAGAGCATAAAGTCCCAATCGGTGCAATGGAACTGTACCAACTCCTTGTGTTTCAGGCTGGTAGATTCCACGTCGGCAGAAAGTCCGGGATATTTGCGTATCAATTCTTCCATAACCTCGCTGTCCTTGCGCTCTTCGAAATACCCGTTGTGACGGCCAATCGTCATTCGGGTGCATTCGTCGCGGCATTCGAGCGACAGTTCGCTGGCGCCATTTTCCCGAAGTCTGATGGCATGTTTGGTGATAATTCCCCGAAAAAGCATCGTGTTTTTGCGGTCGCGTCCCAATTTTACCACGATTTTTTTCCCGGGGGTATAGCTTTCTTTTTCGCTGATGGCAAACGTTTCGGCAGCGGGATCCCCGTCGCGCAACACAATCTTGGCCCATGGTACCCGGTTAACCTCCTTCATAATAGCAATGGACATCACCTGATACGCGGAATCAATAGCCTTGCCTTCGATGAGCAGATCGAAAGTGACCACGTTAAACGTCGAATCTATCGGCAGCGTTCTTTCTTTCATGCCTCCTGAGTTTTGTCGATTGGCGGAAAAACGATCTCTTTTCCGGTGGCAAGTTTCCGGATACTGGTCAGGTTGTTGGCTTTCCCGACTTGCAGGAAAAATTTCGAGTCCTTGTAGATATTGTAGGTCATCAGATCGAGCCGGTCGCCTGCTTTCGTTTGCCGCACGTGGGTAAGGTCGGGTGAGGTTTTGCCTTCTTTGGCTGTCCGTTCTTTCGGAGCGACATAGGAAATAAACGTGGCGTTCACTTTTACGCGCAGCGGATCGCCGTTTGCCTCAAACAGGGTATAATTCAGGTCCAGATTAGACAAGGTCCCCGAAAACACAAACTGTCCCCACTGAATCTGGAGAAAATTGGGCCGGTGTATGGTACCGTTCATATTATACACGGCATCGATAAAGTTCTTCAGTTGCTGTTTTACCGGCTGTTTGAGATAGGAATACCCCTGGATTGTATCCGTACCATCGAAGATAAATTCGAGGCGCAGTTCCTCAGGTGTTGCAGCCACGAAATTGGGATTGGTGCCTTCATTGCCGATGCCCTGCTCCATATTGTTCATGATCCGCAGCGACCTGGAGTAGGATTCCGGGTTGACGGGCAGCGGAAAAGGGTTTGGGCTGATGCTGCTTTCCTTTTCCTTAAAGTTTTGATCCTTAAATACCCGGATCATTACTTTCTCCAGCTTTCCTTCGGTTGTCATTATCGTTCGGTTTTTTCTTTTAGGATTTGCAGGACCTTCTCTACGATCATTGCGATCTCCTGTTCCTGATTTGCGCCGGAGTTACCGGGTTGACCCGGCTGCTGGGTATTGGTCGATCCTTCGCCCGACACCGTGGTTTTAATGACTAGTTCTCTTATTTCCAATGGCATAATCCAACGGTTTACGGTTTTTCAAACTTAAAGTAGTTGTAGTTAAGGTCAAAGGTTTCGATCAGCACCTCGCTCCTTTCTGCGTTGAATTCCGCGATTTTCCAGCTCTTGGGCCAAACGTGGGAAAGCGTCCATTTCAACAGTGGAAGGTGTGCTTCATCAAGCAATATGACGGTCACTGTCGGCAGCGGCGTGATCTTCATTTTCTGAAAGGCATCGAGACACCAATTGGTCAGCGGCGACTGCTTTGGCGTAAGGATACCGCGTTTGAGTTGCAGGGTCCCGAATTTCCGCCTGCCCGGAAGTGCATGTTCAAAGCGATTCTCGCCGCCTTCCTTGAGCGGTTCGGTCTCGACATCGACATCAAGGCCCGAGACCGATTGAAAACCGACATCGATATCCTCACCGCCGGGTATCTGGAGAAAATTAACCTGAAAATGAAAGCCAACCATCTGGTAGGCGTATTCCCTGGTCGGGTCCTTTAGTTCCATGCGGCTTACTATTTAGCTTCCAGAATGGTAAGGCCTTCATGCACCAGTTCCATGGTCTCGATGGCGACCTCATTGCCATCAGCCTTCAGATCGGTGGATTGAACCTTGCTCGGCCATGCGTTTTCCAGTTTCCACGTGATGATGGGCTCGTGCGACTCGTTGAGCAGTTTGATGGTAACGTCGCGGCGATACTTGCTGCCCGTTTTGTTACCCTCCTGGAAATAGTAGGTTTTCTGCCACTCCTTGAAGAAGTCAAAGTCACCTTCAAATGTGCCGCGTTTCAGCGTGATATTGCTGAATTTGGTCAAGCCGGGCTGTTTTGTCTTATTATATTTTTTGCTGTCGCCCGCCCGGTATTCGATCACTTCGGTTTCAAAATCGAGACCGCTTACTTCTGTGAAACCTATGCGGAAATCCTGTCCCCATTCAACCTGAAAGTGAAACTTAGGCAGTGGATAATCTCCTTTTGCTGGCATAATGCGTTGATTTTAAAAATGGAATTATGAAATGGAATCGGGGTTTTAAGAGGTATTACTGCCTATTTGCCTGTTTCAGCGGCTTCAGCAGCTTTGATAGCATCCATCAGGCTGTTTTTGCGTGCGAGCAATTTGTCGCGTTCGATGCGTTTGGCATCCCACGCAACCTTTAGCTGATCAGTAATCATTACTGCACTGTCAAAATCTGCCGAAACCTGTTTGTAGAAATCGCTTTGTCCGATCGGCATTTGCGGCTTTGGCTTGGTGGCGCCAATGTCGCAAGGAAAAATATCGAGTCCGGTACCCGTGCTCACGGGTGGCTGATTCGGATCCTGCTTGACCAGTTCAGTGGGGAATTCCTCTTTCAAAGCATTAAGGTTACTGCTCAGGCCATCCTCTTCACATACGGAAGCGTACAACAGGTTGATGCATTTGTACATGTCGACCAGCTTTTTGAGCAGGTCGTTTTGCAGTGCGCAAACGGCCTTGTTTTTTGCATCGTAATCGTCAATACACGCGAGTATTTCCGTCTTGATGGCCGGGTCGAGGTCCTTCAGGCAATCGACGTTCTTCCGAAGTTCGGCGACCTGGTCTTTGAGCCCCGTCTGGTTGCTGTAGGTATAGAAGCTGTCAAAGATTGATTTTATCTCGCAAAGCAAGGCGTACACAGCTTTGGCGGTACATTCTGTGTTGAAACAGGTATTGTTCACCTGTTCGATGAAAATGGTTACCTCGGTGGAAATATCAAGTGCCGATTGATTCGCCTTATCCAGGTTGGCCAGCCAGGTCTTGAGTTTTTCTTTCCAGGCAAACGCATTTTTGTAATTATCCTCGGATCTGTCGGCCTCTGCCGAAACGTTGTTGTACTCGTTGGCAACTGTTTTCAGTTCATTTTTCCAGGAGTCAACACAATCAGATCCCTGCGTACCTCCGCTGGTAGGATCGGTACAGCAAGCATTATTTCTGAGTAATTTGATCATGATGAATAGAATTCATTCAGGTTTAGGAATTTAGTTGCGGTCGCGGCTTGATTTGGACGACTTGAGGGCCGTGGGTCGGGCGCCCGGGCCTCTGCTGATTTTCAGACAATATGTTTCTACGGAAACGGTACTGTCACAACCGCCCTCACATATATCCTTTCTGGTGGTTTCAAGTCCTGTTTCTGCGACTTTTTCCGAATAATATGCAAAACGTGCCTGTGTGAGTTCTTCCAACACTTTTGTCAATTCGGCCTGTGTATTCTTTACATCATCGGCGGTGCTCTTGATATTGGCGTCGACCTGTGCCTTGAATGCTTTGCTGGTATCTACCAGGCTTTGGCCGAAGGGCTTAAGCCCGGCAAGATTCAGAAAGGTCTGTATGCCCGATATGGTGACAATATCGTCGAAGGCAGTTTGTCCGGCAGTATCGAGTTCTGAAGCCAGGGATTCAATCGTATCGGCCTCCTGTTTGATGGTAGTCGTCTCGGTGGTCGGATTTTTATTGTCGGGATCAATCCGGTTGTTGATGCATATCTTCATGGCGCAGGCCGATTTGTGGGCCTCCTCCAGTTTTTTCTTCAGATCGCCAATGATCTTGGAGGTCTCCTTGATCATTTTACCCAGGTCGGCGTCTTTCTTGATATAGGCATCGATGTTTTTCTGAATAATTTCGGAGCCCTTGGCTGTTTCAAGGGCAATACAGTTATCCAGATCGAGGTACAGGGTGTGTATTTTTTGCGCCTTGTCGAGGCAACATATCTTGTACCGCCGGGAATCGATTTTGGAATCCCAACGGGTTTTGCTCCCGTTTTTTCTTCCGGTGGCGGCGTTCCGTTCATCCCTGATGGTTTGGATGCTTTCACAAAGCACATCTTCAGGCCCCGGCAGCCCGCCGGCATTGCCGTTTGAATTTACATTTGCCATGTTAAAGAGTTTTTGATTGTTAAGTTATCGGGGTTCAGGATTCGGACAGCATTTTATGGCTGAAACGGAGGATAATGAATTCGGCGGGTCGAACGACGGCCATGCCGATTTCCACGATCATCCGGCCTTCCCAGATGTCGAGTTCCGACATGGTTTCGTTGAGACCAACCTTTACATAGAATGCCTCCTCCGGGGTAGTGCCCATGAGTGCCCCTGCCCGCCATTGGAGTACCAAAAAGTTGTCTATCATGGATTTTACCCGTGTCCAGGTGTTGCGGTCGTTGGGCTCGAAAACGAATTGAAGGGTGGCCTTTCCGACCGATTCCTCTACCATGTTGAAAAAGCGGCGTACGGGTATGTAGCGCCATTCATTGTCATTGCCGGCCAGGGTGCGCGCACCCCAGACAATAGCCGGACCGCGTCCGGTAAACGAACGTATGACGTTTACGGATTTTCCCGCATTGTCGTCGACATTAAGGGTTTCCTGCTCCTTGTCGGTAATCTTCAGCATGGGCCGGATAACGTAGTCCATGTTGACATTGGCCGGTGCCTTCCATACACCCCGGGAGGCGTCTACATCGGCATAGATACCCACCATTGCCGGCGACGGGGGCATCACCAGCGGCATATTGCGGATAGCTGCCCGCGCCTGGAAGTAAAGCGCATTGTTTTTGCCTTTTAATTCTGCTAGCGTGCCATTGAGCGATCCGTCGCCGCCCTGATGTACGATCGTAACATTGCCGTCGCCCGCACCTTCTCCGCCGTAGTAATAGTCGAGAATAGTTTCTACGTTAGGGAAGTAGGAGCAACCGTACTTCAGGGTGTCCGTTTCATTCGGCGTTTTATCCCTTAAAGTAGCAATGTTGGCCATGAGGTCAGGCTCCTGCGGATCAAGCCATACATCCATTACCGTAAACCTGTCCTTCATATCCCGGCACAGGTCCATTGCTTCACCATACAGGGTGTAATAGTCGTCCACACTGGTAAGGCTTTGGGCGTCAGGAAAAACGATAAGGGTGATTTCGTCCACCTTACGGGTCAGTTCAAGACCCGCCACGAGTTCTGCAAATCCCACAGTGCCTGTTGTATAGTCACCCACCGAGATAATCCAGCAGGACCCACCACCGTTGGCAAAAAACATTTGCAGGGCGTAATGCATCAGGTAAACGGAGCGCACGCCGATGGACGATTGTACATCAGCAGGCCGCCCCGAAGCCTGTGTAATAGTTACCGAAATCTGTGTTTCCGGCTGTGGAAGTCCGTAAAACCGTTCGTATTCCAGCAGTGAAGAGATGCGCTTGGGCTCATTGAGCAATGAATTGCCCCGGGCGTCCAGGGCAATTTGCGTATATCCAATAAAAACGGGTATCGCTGTCTGGACCTGGGCGATGGAGGGAGGAAACTTCGGTATCTCCTCGATGTAAACTCCAGGGGTTTTGTAAATCATATGCGCTGATTTTTAATGGTGTGGAAGAAATATGGTTAAACCAGGTCAATAACCCCGGTAATGTGTCGGGTAGAGTATTCGGAGTACAATTGATCGGGCGGTTTTGGCTTAATCGGCGTCGGCATAGGTTGCGGAAATTTTGGTTCGACCGGATTGGCATTGTTTTCCGGCCTGACACCAATAGGCAGGTACGACATAGGTTGCGGCAACAACGTTGTTACACTGTTTCCTTCCTGCTGTACATAATCCAGGTATGGGCCGCCGGGCTTGAACTGCTCGCCGCGGAAGATTGGTACATACCGCCAATAGGTAATCCGGCTCCTCAACCGGACCTCAAACAAGGGAGGAATGGGGTTTCCGTTCGGATCGGGGATGGTGCGGAATGCATTGTCCGGACCCAGTATCCGGTAGTCTGCATCTGTTTCGCCGAAATTGATATGGATAATCGCAAATGCGCTTCCGACATACGCATCCGTCAGAAATAGTGCTCTTGTCTCCTGCACAGGGCCTGCATTTACGTCCAATTGATAAACTCCGTCCGGAGGCGCCATGGTTTTGGCCGGGTCATTGGGGTTGGGAATGGCGGAAAAATCCAGCACTACCCGTTCAAGGGGTTTTGCAGATTGTACACTAATGGTTTTTAAAATATCTCCGCTGCTGTTTTTCAAGGTAAAATCAGCCTGGAGGATGTTCTGCGACTTGCTCAAGGGATAAACAAATCTTTTGGGAAGCGCTATCCGGTCTCCGGCATGTGCATAGCCCAGACCCTGTCCGTTGCCGACTGTTCTCCATTGTTTTGCCGGATCGGTGTGCGCAGTGTATTCCTTAATATCCGGACCATGATTCGCCAGTTCACCCATTTCGTATCCATCCCCGGCGGCGAATGGCGGTACCGGTACCGACACGGAACGGAAACTCGCGTTATGCACCGCTATCGGGCGGTTCGAAAAATAGTAGATGGCCGGCAGGGCAGGTTTAAGGAGCGGCAGGGCCGTATAGTTCAGGAAAAGCGGGCTGTTGCGTCGTACGATAAAATAGAGGCTGGTCTGGGGTAAAGGCTCGATAGCGGGTTTGGTTACCAGGTTATTGCCAACCGGAACGTCTTTTGTTGAAGCCGCTACGGTAAACCCGGTAGCAGTCGGCACGAAGTGCCATCTTAATCCGGCTAGCGTTGTCTTGGTTGATTCCGTCGGCTCAATCCTCAGGTCTTTGCGCAACAAATACTGGTTCATCAGCAACCGCTCCTGAAGAACAGTCAAGCGGTCCTGATCTGAGAGGTCAAAGTAAGTCAGGTTCGACTTGCTGAGCAGGTAGTACTCGTGCAGCAGGCGCACTTCAAACAATCGGCGATATGTTGTGATCGTTGCCATAATGCTCAGCAGTTGTCGTCAAGGTGGTTAACAGAGGCTTCAATCGTCTCAATCGGAGGCCCTTCGGTGCCCGTACGGCGATCGTAGAGACTGACTAGCCGTACTTTGTACATCGCGAAGGGCAACTGGCGTCCGCCCAACGCACCCCAGAGGTGGTTGATCTGTTCGAACGTAAGCGTATATAATTCGAGGGTAAGTTTCAGTTGAGAGAGGTCTTCTGGTTCATTGCCCGTAATGGGCGCCGTCAGGTTGGCTGCCGTACCGGTGGAAAATATGTTCTGAATCTGGAAGAAGCGGATAATGCCGCTAAGGCGATGCAAGGCATCTGCATAGTTGCCGGGAAAGTTGGTGCAGAACAACACATACAAATTCAAATAAACAGGAGGATTGATGTAATCGACGCCACCAAGGGCATTTGGGCGGACTGCCTTCACATTCTTCAGGGTACTTTCTTCTTCAATATTGACCAGCGTTATGATTATACCTTCCAGATCGGCATCCTGGTTGCTTTCAAAAAGTGCAATATTCTCCAACAGGACCGTTGTGCCCGGCGCTACTGTTGAGTTAATATATGCTGACAACTCGTCTCGTAACAGTATTAAAGCGGTGTCTATCATTTGTTTTTGGACAATAATGACCAACCCTGGATAGTTGCTGCTATCCGGTAGCGACCGTTAATTATTGATAAATCAGCCTTGTTGTCGCCTGAAATATGTCGCGTAATACCGATCAACGTTGCGCATTGGGATGCAAAACGGACCGTGCTCCTGCGAAATGTCGCCAAACGGCTTTCAGATAGCAAAAAGCATACGCCATCACCGGCGTGCAATCATGTAACGAAATGTAAATTCAAAGTGGGTCAGAGAGACCCTGCAGATGGTATCGGCGCAACGCGTTTGCGCGGGATCATTGGTTTTACTAGTGCGTAGGTAGGGTTCTGAAATTTCTGGTTCGGAGTGGCGTTCAGGTAAACACTTAAACGTGAAGATTCAAATTTGGCTCAGTAGTACAAGGGGGAAAACATAAGTGGTGCGAATATATTCGTTCGGATTCAAACGGCCAAATTTTTCCAGCAAAAAAGAGGAAATTCAGGAGATTTTGAAAGCCCTGCCAATATGACCAGCAACGGTACGCAATTTGCTATCCTCTTAAATCCTTACCTTTACATTCCTAATTGACGAATCATCATCCATGACTAAAAAACGCATACTCATCGCCGGTGCAGCCGGCTTTATTGGCTCTCACCTCTGCGACCGCTTTCTCGCCGAAGGTTACTCCGTGATCGCAATGGACAACCTGCTGACCGGCGATCTGGCGAATATCGAACACCTGTTCCGGGAAAAGGACTTTGAATACTACCACCACGACGTTACCAAGTTTGTACACGTGCCGGGCAAACTGGACTATATCATGAATTTTGCCTCGCCGGCCAGTCCCATCGACTACCTGCAGATGCCTATCCAGACCCTGAAAGTGGGCGCCCTGGGCACACACAACCTGCTTGGCCTGGCCAAGGAAAAAGGCGCCCGTATCCTCGTGGCTTCTACTTCCGAGGTCTACGGCGACCCGCTTGTTCATCCCCAGACGGAGGAGTACTGGGGCAATGTGAACCCTGTCGGTCCGCGCGGTGTGTACGACGAAGCCAAACGTTTCCTCGAAGCCATCACCATGGCTTACCATAATTATCACGGCGTGGAGACGCGCATTGTTCGGATTTTCAACACTTACGGCCCGCGTATGCGCGTCAACGACGGCCGCGTGCTGCCCGCATTTTTCTCACAGGCCATTCGCGGTGAAGGACTTACTGTTTTTGGCGACGGCTCCCAAACACGTTCCTTTTGCTATGTCGACGACCTCGTCGAAGGCATGTACCGCCTGCTGCTGAGCGACTACCACCTGCCCGTCAATATCGGCAACCCGTCGGAGATCACCGTAATGCAGTTCGCCCACGAAATACTCGATCTGGTGCAAAACCCAAAAGCGTATATCGATTATCGCGAATTGCCCGTCGACGATCCGAAACAGCGCCGTCCCGATATCACCAAAGCGCAGACTATCCTCGGATGGGAACCCAAATTTGACCGGGCTACAGGACTCAAACTGACGTATGAGTATTTTAAAAAGGCCGTCAAAGTCGATGATTTAGTGTTGAGTGATAAGTGATAAGTGTTGAGCCGTTATCGTACATTTTCGTAAAATGACGATAATGACGAATGACGATAATGACGACATCAGCCATACCATGACAAATTTCACCCTCCTCATTACCGGCGGCGCGGGCTTCATCGGCTCGCATGTGGTCCGGCTTTTTGTACATAAATATCCGGCGTATCGCATTGTCAACCTCGATGCGCTCACGTATGCCGGCAATTTGGAAAACCTGCGGGATGTTGAGCATGCATCGAACTATGTGTTCGAGCGTGCCGATATCACCAGCCCCGACGAAATAAAGGCGCTTTTTGAAAAATATCGTCCCGACGGGGTCATCCACCTGGCTGCCGAAAGCCATGTGGACCGTTCCATATCGAACCCTCTGGCGTTTGTCGAAACAAACGTTATGGGTACGGTAAACCTGCTCAATGCCGCCCGCAACATCTGGAAAGATGACGCTGGCGGCAAGCGGTTTTATCACGTGTCTACCGATGAAGTGTACGGCTCGCTGGGCGAGGAAGGTTTTTTTACGGAAGAGACCCGCTACGACCCCCGGTCGCCCTATTCCGCTTCCAAAGCGGCCAGCGATCATTTCGTCCGGGCGTATTTTCATACCTACGACCTGCCGGTGGTGTTGTCCAACTGCAGCAACAACTACGGCCCCAACCATTTCCCCGAAAAACTCATCCCGCTGGTGATCAATAATATAAAGCAGGGCAAGCCATTGCCCGTTTACGGCGACGGCAAATACACCCGCGACTGGCTTTGGGTAAAAGACCACGCCTCTGCAATCGATACCATATTCCACAAGGGGCGTACCGGCGAGACGTACAATATCGGCGGCAACAACGAGTGGAAGAATATTGACCTGGTGGAAAAACTGTGCGACATCATGGATGAACTGCTCGGCAAACCGGTGGGCACCTCTCGCGGACTGATCACTTTTGTAAAGGATCGCCCCGGCCATGATCGCCGGTATGCCATTGATGCCTCAAAACTGAAAACGGAACTCGGCTGGGAGCCATCCATCAAGGCGGAAGCGGGTTTCCGCGAAACAGCCCAATGGTACCTGGACAATGACGCATGGCTGCAACACGTCGTTTCAGGGGCATACCAGCAATATTACGACCACCAGTACCAGTCGGCAGGTAAAGAGGTTTAATGTGTACCTGATACCACCACCACTTATCACTTAACACTTATCACTTACCACTTATCAATAAACCTTCTTCCCCTTTTTCAGCCAAACACCCCAGGTGCGGCTGTAGGCGTGTACTTTTTCGGTAGGCCCCTTGTCGTTGTACACAGGATTCTCCTGGTTGACCCATTCAAATATCCCGCCGTACAGGTTGGATACATTTTTATAGCCGGCGGCGAGTAGTTTTTCCGCAACTTTTTCGCTGCGATATCCCACCGAGCAGTAAACCACAATGCGGCTGTCCCTGGCCAGGTCTGAAGGAAGTTTGGTCACGTCGAAGTTGTCGTAGCCGACCTCTATTGCGCCATTGATGTGGCTAACGGCGTATTCTTTAGGCTCACGGGCATCCAGGAAGAAAATGCCCGTCGAATCCCGCGCGGCCTCCTGCACCTGGATTTCCGGTACGCTGTGGCTGAGCAGCGTTTTCAGCATGGCGCGGTATGTGCCGCTTTTCACCTGGCCAAAGCAGGCCTGTGCAGAAAAAAACAACCCGATAAGGAGGGCCAGGAGTTTTACATTGTTGAACGACATGGCGATTGGTATTTTTACCCCGGTGACACGGCAAACCCGGCGAAAAAATACGCCAAGGTGCTTCGCGTCGTTGTGATGCACACAAAATTGTACACCTTAAGAACGTCGTTCCGAAGAAATCGTTACAAAAAAAATTGAAGATGGAGAAGGATGGGCGAGTATTCCGCACCCGGCGCGGCGATCCGTACGCCGCGCCAAGTGCCAAACCGAAGATTATATGCGGGAGCCCTCGTTTAAAAAAAATCCTACTGCCAGA
>ERZ724514.171-NODE-171-length-29174-cov-4.764175_pt1 | contig 29174 bp, 25 predicted proteins | sample MGYA00376047_ERZ724514 | MGnify/ENA primary metagenome ERZ724514 (study PRJEB28724, sample SAMN07190883) | activated sludge metagenome | isolation source: activated sludge of sewage treatment plant in Hong Hong | place: Hong Kong | collected 2016-03-17 ...
TGGCCGTCACCAGAATACGACCGGCTTCATTTCCCGTCAGCAAGAGACGAACCATCAGTTTGTCCCCCGGGTTCATGAGTGGAATGCGGACCTCATGCGAATCAGCCTGGCGGGCCTCGATTTTAGGCCCGATCGCCAGAGCAGACGACGAACAGTGCGCATGCAGGACGGTGACTCCGGCGGGAAATGTGAGGTGAACCGATTGCTCTTCAATATCCTTCATCCCCAGGTTTTGAATGACCAGCCCCATGATCCGACATCCGCTCAGATTCTTGCCATCGAGTGACATTGAGAGTCGCCCATCAAGGTCTGGATGTCGGAGGTTGATCATTGGTTCGTTTTGGGTAAGGGCATAGCCTAAAACCTTCTTTTGCGAGCCGATCAAATACATGATCAACGGTGGTATCAGACCGGTAAGAATTGCTCCGGCATAAGCGAGCCAATTGGGCATCACATCCTCCTCGCAAGTGTTACAGGAAGTATAGCTTCCACCATGGAAACCGCAATTCAGACCCCTGGTAGGACCGTCTGCCTCGAAAACATTCTTCGCGGTTAATCCCCGTTCTTTTAATTGCCTGTAAGGTAATTGAGTGTTCTTTCGATGATCCTGTCCTCCGTATCTCGAGCATGTGTGCATCCTCCGCGCGGCGCGTCATGTCCGATCGCTTTCCCAGCATAAGACCCCTTCAGCCACAAAAACCCAAGGCTTTCGGGTTCGACGACTATCTCTTATCGAGGGGGGCACTAGGGATTGTTCTAGTCCGCTCGGTTTTTCTCCACGCTATACTGCGGATAAATTTTCGGAAGAATTTTCATATGGCCGTGATTGATCACTCACTCTTTTGAGGCTGGACCATGACTGATCCAACCAGGCAGGCCGATAGTCGCTGTGAAACGGGCATAGACGGACTGAACGAAATCCTTGGCGACGGACTACCGGCCAACTGCATGTATTTAGTGCAGGGAGACCCGGGCTCGGGCAAGACCACGCTTGCGCTCCAGTTTCTTCTGGAAGGCGTGCGCTTGGGGGAAAAAACCCTCTATATCACCCTCTCCGAGACGAAAGAAGAGCTGGTCACGGTTGCCCGTTCGCATGGCTGGTCGCTGGACTCCATTTCGCTCTTCGAACTCTCGGCCATCGACTCGCTTGTACGGCCTGAGGCACGGACGACGGTGTTTCATCCTTCGGAAGTCGAGCTCACCAAAGTCAGCGAAATGCTGCAGTCGGAAATCCGGCGTATTCAACCTGCGCGCGTGGTGTTCGACTCGCTGTCGGAGTTTCGCTTGATGGCTGAAACCGCGTTACGGTATCGGCGGCAGCTGATCAACCTCAAACAAGAACTGGCGAAATACAACTGCACTGCACTGCTGCTGGATGACAGGATGGACAATAGCCGGATCGGTGGAGATCCCCATGTCCTCAGCCTCACCCATGGCGTGATCGAAATGGAGCAGTTGTCGCCCGATTACGGCCGGTCCCGGCGAAGGTTGCGTGTCCTCAAGATGCGCGGAATGAAATTCCGCGAAGGCTACCACGATTACAGTATCGAGAAGGGGGGCCTGCGAGTGTTCCCCCGGATTCTTGCCTCCGATCATCGGGCTGATTTTTCGCCCCAGGCGGTCTCGAGCGGCAACCAGGAGTTTGACGAGCTTCTCGGGGGCGGGCTCGATCGTGGAACCACCACGCTCATCATGGGTCCGGCCGGAACGGGAAAGTCCACGCTGGCCATGCAGTATGCAGCACAAATGGCGCAACGAAATGAATCGAGCGTCCTGTTTGCATTCGATGAAATTCGAGGCATTGTGCTGGCGCGCGCGACTGCTGTCGGGTTAGATGTCGAGCGGCATATCAACACGGGTCTCATCGATGTGCAGCAGGTGGATCCCGCCGAACTTTCTCCCGGCGAATTCGGCATGCGCATCCGCGAGGCTGTGGAGGGTGGCTGTACCCTCCTGATCATCGACAGTCTGAATGGATATTTGAATGCGATGCCTGGTGAAAAGTATCTCGTCAACCAGCTCCACGAAATGTCCGCCTATCTCAACCAGAAAGGCGTCGTCACCATCCTTATTTTGGCCCAATACGGGCTCATCGGGCAGGCCGAGGCTCCGTTAAATCTGAGCTATCTCGCTGACACGGTCGTGAGCGTGCGATTTTTTGAGGCAGCCGGCGCAGTTCGGCAGGCGTTGTCGGTGATCAAGAAGCGAAGCGGGGGGCATGAAAAAACCATCAGAGAATATCAATTGGTGTCAGACGGCGGGTTGCGTATCGGCCCACCCCTGAAGCAATTTCAAGGTGTCCTGACGGGGACCCCTTCCTTCTACGGCGCCCTCGAACAGGTCATGGAGCGCCCTGATGGTGCGAACTAGGCTTGAGGAGCGCATCATCATCCTTGCCCCCATCGGTCAGGACGCTCCGGCCATGGCAAGGGTGCTCATCTCGCAAGGTGTGGATGCGATCGTCTGCGCAACGGCTCTGGACACCTGTCGTGAGCTGGCTGTGGGTGGCGCCGTCCTGCTCGTGACGGAAGAATCCCTCGAGCTGCCTCATATTTCCCAGTTGCTCCACCATCTCAAGGCGCAGCCGCCGTGGAGCGAATTGCCGATGATTGTGTTGACGCGAGGCGGAGAATCCCGCTTGGCACGTCTCCTCGATCTGGTCGCCGAGGCAGCCGGCAGCATTACGTTGCTCGAACGGCCCATTGGCGAGGCGACGTTGATGCGCTCCATCGAAGTCGGATTGCGATCGCGGCGGCGTCAATATCAGGTGCGTGATCTTTTGGAGCAAGAGACACTGTCGCAACAGCAACTGCGGGAATCCGAACAGCAATATCGGACGCTGTTCGAATCCATCGATCAGGGCTTCTGCACGATAGAAGTGCTGTTTGACGAGCAGCAGGAGCCTGTCGACTACCGCTTCCTGCTCGTCAACCCGGCGTTTGCCGTGCAAACAGGGCTCCGCGATGTGGTGGGCCGCCACATGCGGGATATCGTGCCACAACATGAAGAGCATTGGTTCCGGATTTACGGGAACATCGCCACGACTGGTGAGCCATTGCGGTTCGAGAAGGAGGCGAAGGCGCTGGATCGCCATTACGAGATATATGCCTGGCGCATCGGCCTGCCGTCCGAGCAAAAGGTCGCGGTCCTCTTCAACGATATCACGCAACGGAAGGCTTCGCAGTTCCGCTTGGAGCAATTCGCGGAGGAGCTTGAACGCAAGGTCTCCGAGCGCACGTATGAACTGGTGGCTTCGCAACAACAGCTCCGGGCGTTGGCCACGGAGCTCAATTTGGCCGAACAGCGGGAGCGCACACGGCTGGCCGCCGAGCTTCATGATCATTTGGCGCAAATGCTGGTGCTGGTTCGGCTGAGATTAGGCCAGGCCAAAGTCGGCCCTTTGTCTCATTCCATCCAAATGATCAAACAGGCTGAAGACGTCGTCGACGAATCCCTGACCTATACGCGCAATCTCGTGGCGGAACTCAGTCCGCCCGTGCTTCATGAGTTCGGGCTCTTTGTCGCCCTCCGCTGGCTGGGCGAACAGATGCGCCGGTATCACTTGGAGGTCAGCGTCCGTATCGACACGCCGGAAGAATTGAAATTGCCCGAGAATCAGGCCGTGCTCGTTTTTCAATCGGTTCGAGAGTTACTTCTCAACGCAGTGAAACACGCCGGGTCCAAGAAAGCGTGGATCGCGGCAGCCAGTGAAGATGGAGTGCTCAGCATCGTCGTGGAGGATCGGGGGGTGGGGTTTGATCCCATCACGTTGTCGTCACAAAAACTCGCCGCGATGTCGTCCAAGTTTGGCCTATTCAGTATTCGCCAACGTATGGAAGCATTGGGCGGCCGCTTGGAGCTGCGTTCAAAACTCGGCGAAGGAACCAAAGCCACGCTGGTGTTGCCGATCACGCAGCTTTCGGAGCAGGCGACTGGGATCTCATTGTCCTACATTGCACCGTCCGCGCATGTCGCGCGCGCACCCAGCACCGGTCATTGCAAGTCCGTTCCCTATCGGGTCCTGGTGGCGGATGATCATGCCATGGTGCGGCAGGGGCTCTGTCTGATGCTGGATGCCTGTCCGGATATTGAGGTGATTGCTGAGGCTGCCAATGGGCAGGAAGCGCTGGAGTTAGCGCGGAGATTGAAGCCGTCGGTGGTGGTGATCGATATCAATATGCCGCTGATGAACGGGATCGAAGCCACTGCGCAGATACGAACCGCCCTTCCGGACACCATCGTCATTGGTATGTCGGTGAATGCTTCAGTAGACAATCAGGAGGCCATGCGAACCGCGGGGGCGTCAGTCCTGCTCCCGAAGGAAGCCGCCGGTGATCAACTGTACGGCGCCATTCAATCTGCGATGAAGGGGCTATCCGAACATACAGGCCCGTTGATCCGATCACAGGAGACACGGCTGTAGACTCCCGGTTCTTGGGTTCATTGACCTCCTTCCAGGGGATTTTCCTAGTCTCTGCCTGCCTAGATTCCCAGTACCTTGTGAGACATCTCACAGAAAGGAGCGCTCCATGCCTAACATCGTCCTGGTTATTCTCATTCTGTTGCTTGTGGGTGTCCTGCCGACATGGCCGTATAGCAGTGGGTGGGGGTACTATCCTTCAGGCGGACTGGGGCTTCTCCTCCTCATCGTGCTCGTCATTGCCTTGAGCGGTCGACGAGGAGCGTTGAGAAGTTAGGCGAAGCAGGCTGCCTGCGCGTGGATACATCCGGACTGTGAGTAATCAGCGCCGGTCGACGGAGGGCAGAGGAATCTCGTTGCTTTTGGAGCACGGCCCCTGAATGGTTCGGTTAGCAGGATGTAGGAGTTCATCATTATGACAGAAGTGCTCGAAGGGCGCCCCACGCCTCGGGGTGCCACATGGGACGGACAGGGGACCAATTTCAGTCTGTTTTCCGCCCACGCGACGAAAGTTGAGTTGTGCCTCTTCGACCCAACGGGAGAAAAAGAAATCGACCGCGTGTCGTTGCCTGAATACACCGATCAGATCTGGCATGGATACCTGGCCGGGATCCACCCTGGGACGCCTTATGGCTATCGTGTCCACGGTCCCTATGACCCTGACGCCGGTCATCGCTTTAATCCGAACAAGCTGCTGCTGGATCCCTACGCCTATGCCCACATGGGCGAACTGCAGTGGAATCCGGCTCTGTTTGGCTATCAAATGGAGTCCGGCGATGATCGAACATTTGATGAACGTGACAGTGCGCCATTTATGCCGAAGTGCACCGTAGTCGATCAAAACTTCGATTGGTCAGGACCTCGAGATCGGCGTACGATTCCGTGGGATGACACCGTTGTGTACGAAATGCATGTGCGTGGGTTCACGAAACTTCATCCGGCCGTGCCGTCCACTCTCCAAGGTACCTACGAGGGGCTCGCGACGAAGGAGGTTCTGGACTATCTGCAGTCGCTGGGGGTCACATCTATAGAGCTTCTGCCGATCCATACGTTTGTCAATGACAGTCATCTCCTTGAAAAGGGGCTGACCAATTATTGGGGGTATAACAGTATTGGATTTTTCGCGCCGGATCCGCGGTATGCCGCGAATCGACCGGAAAGTGTTCGTGAATGCAAAGAGATGATTGCGCGGCTGCATGATGCCGGTTTCGAGGTGATTCTGGACGTCGTCTACAATCACACCGCCGAAGGCAATGAGCTCGGTCCCACGCTATCCTTTAAAGGGATCGACAACTCAAGTTATTACCGCCTCCAGCCTGAGCAACCACGCTATTACATTAACGATACAGGGACGGGGAACACTTTGAATCTGAGTCATCCCCGCGTCATTCAATTAGTCACCGATAGTCTGCGCTATGCCGTCCAACAAATGCACGTGGATGGATTCCGTTTTGATCTCGGGACCATTCTTGCGCGCGAGCCGAATGGATTTGATAATCGAAGCGGCTTCTTGAAAGTCTGTAGTCAGGACCCCTTGCTGGCTACCGTGAAGCTGATTGCCGAGCCCTGGGACTGTGGGCCTGGTGGATATCAAGTGGGGGGATTTCCTCCGGGGTGGGCTGAGTGGAACGATAAATTTCGGGATGATGTGCGCGATTTCTGGCGCGGCGAACTCGCTGCTACCAATCTTGCGGATCGACTCTGCGCATCCGCCTCCGTCTTCAATCATCAAGGCCGGCGGCCCTGGTCGTGCGTCAACTTTGTGACGGCGCACGACGGCTTTACGCTACATGATGTGGTGGCCTTCAACGAGAAGCATAACGAGGCGAACGGGGAGGATAACCAGGACGGGTCCTCTAACAATCGCTCATGGAATTGTGGCGCCGAGGGACCGACGGAAGATGCTTCAATCAACGCGCTTCGTGACCGGCAAATGCGAAATCTCATGGCGACGTTATTGATTTCTCAAGGGACGCCCATGGTGTTGGCGGGCGATGAATTTGGCCGCACCCAACGGGGTAATAACAATGCCTACTGTCAGGACAACGAGATTAGTTGGGTCGATTGGTCGTTGCTCGAAACACGATCATCGCTCTTTCAATTCGTCAAAGAATTGATTGCGTTCCGTCATCATTATCCGATTTTACGCCGCAATCTCTTTTTGACCGGACAGCTGGCCGAGGATTCCGGCGTTCGAGATGTGACCTGGATCAATGCCAACGGCGGGCCGATGGAAGAGCATCACTGGACCGATACGACGATCCACTGTTTTGGAATGCTCTTGGACGGCCGGGCGCCGACAACCGGACGTCGACAACCGGGGAAGGATGTCACGGTACTGGTCCTGATCAATGGCCACCATGAGCCGGTCCAGTTTACCTTGCCCCCTTGTGTCGGTGCGTCAGAATGGACACTGCTGCTTGATACCAATCTGCCGGATCGCCCTCAGAACCAAACCTTCCAGATGGGAACCCAATACCTGCTCACGGATCGTTCGCTGGTGTTATTGGTATTAGGAGCCAAGCGAACGGAAGAGATCATTCCGGTATAGCGGGCCCACGTCGCGGCAATCCATGCGAGGCACAGGTAAGAGAAATGGCCTGATGCGACGGCAGAAGAGTTTCGTGTGTCGGGGAAGGAACGTCAGGTGGTGAATCGCCTCCACGCAGGAGGACATCTCTCTTACACTCGGTCTCCGACAGGATCCCAGTCGTGGTCTCGCTCGACGGCGCCGATGAGACGTTCAAAGACATCCGGGATGGCTCCGGTGACGCGGCTCCAGTTGGAAATCATGGGCACGCCGAGCGGGTCTTCCAGAAATGCTTCGGTCGCGATCTTCATGCCTTTCAGAAAGACCTCTACGGCCATCCGCTCAGCGTGGCGGTCGAACTGCAAGCTATTGATGGCCGCGTCGTTTTGGTATCGCGTGATGGCTTCCTGGGCCGACTGAAGATACGTGGCGCGTAAGGTCTTGAGCACGCCCTCCGACAACACCACACCCTCGCTAGCGAGATTTCGGAACAGCGACTTGGTGATATCCACGCACATTTTCTGCAAGCCCTGTTCGGCATTATCCGCGGACAGTCCCTGGTGTTTGTGTTCGTAGGCGTCGGCGATATCCGCCTGGCAAATCCGCCTGAGCGCGCAATTGCGATAGATTTCAGACAGCACGCCGACTTCCAGCCCCCAATCGCCGGGCACACGGTTGATCCAGGCCAAGTCGCGCACCATGGCAAATTCCCCCGCCAGCGGGTAACGGAAACTGTCGAGGAAGGTGAGCAGAGGGTGAGCCCCGGCCACTTGCTGGAGGCTTCGAATCAGCGGCGTGAAATACAGTCGTGTCACGCGGCCGTGAAGGCGATTGGTCACCCGGCTGTAGTAACCTTTGCAGAATTCGTAGCCGAGATTGGTGTTGACGATCGGGTAGCAGAGTCTGGCCAGGTATTCGCGGTTGTAGCTGAGAATGTCGCAGTCGTGCAGCGCGATCACATTGCTTTCCCCCCGGGCCAGGACATACCCGAAGGCCATCCAGCATCCCCGGCCTTTTCCCTGCAACCCGGTGTCGAGTTCGGCTTGGGCCAGCAATTTCAAGATGTCCTGGATACCGGCTCCGTCGTTCCAGACGATTCGCACTCGTTGCGGCACCACGGCAAAAAACTGTTTGGCCAGCCGGAATTCCAGTGCCGATGCGCGATCCAGCGAGATGACGATTTCATTGACGTACCGGATGTCTTTCAACACCTGGACGATATGTTTCAGCGCAGGGTTTTCCAGTTCGGAATAAAGGGAGGGGAGGACGAGGGCGATCGGGTTCGATGCCGCGTGCCGCTCCAACTCCTTTTCCAATTGCTCAAGGTTGGAGCCGCCGAGGCGGTGCAACACGGTCACGAGACCGTTCTGATGAAAATCCGACATGGTCCCTCCTGTGCGGGGCGGGGAGAGGGTGGCTGTATTCGTTTATGCCCGGTGCGGTAGGGAATGATTCCATCACTGGAGGCAAACACCAACCGTGCCGAGCGGGTGAATGTGCTGAGAGGAGATCGCCGTTACTGCGCCGGGGGCATAGCCTTGCTCGTCACGACCGACTTCACGATCTTGGCTCGTTTCACAGACTCCAGAAAGCGATCCGGAGGCTCGGGATTGGGCAGATTCACTTCGACGGAATACCACCCCGACTTCATCGGCCCTTTCTTGATCCCGTTAAGTTCCTGGACCAGATCTTCAATGCTTTTTTCGGTGGTGCCGTCCTGAAAAGCCACCCAGAACATGAAGGCCTGGCGATCCGCGTCGCGAAGGTTGTCCGACACCGCGACTGCGGTCGGCGCAGGGGTCTCCTTCGGCGGCTCGTTTTTCGCGACGACGACGGGCTTGGATGCCGCATTGGCTTTGGCGACTTCCAATGAGGTCAAGGCCAGACGGGCATGCAACTCCCGATTGCGGCTCTCCAGCAACGCGACCTGTTTGACCAGCGTTTCATTGACCGACTTCACCGCTTGAAGATCCTGTCGCACGAGCTCGCGGTCGGCTTCGACCGCAGTCACGGCCACGCGCATGCCGGTTTGCACTTCCTGCGCAACATCCGTTTTCACGGTCTTGAGGTCTTCCTGAACGGCGACGACTTGGGTGCTAAGGCGCTGCTGCGTATGGGCGACGGTGTCGATGAGGGTATTTAATTGCGCAATGCGATCCTGCTCGGCGCGCGACACGGCCACCGCTGCCGCTTGTGACTCGACCAGCTGGGCGAGCTGCTGGTGGACGTGATCGATCTGATCCTGCGTCGATTGTCGCGCAGCTAATTCTTCTTCCAACTGATGGGCACGATCTTCTGAGCCCACCCAGGCCGGAATCCGTTCAGCCAACAGAGCGACCACGCCCACGGCCAGGACGACCTGCGCGAAGGCGGTGGTCATGCTCCACACGGGGCTGCCTTGCGTCGAGGCTACGGCGGCGCCGGCGGGCAAGCCAATGGCTGTGGCCAGATGTGACCACCAACCCGGCGCGACCTCGTACTGCACGTTGAGCGAACCGCCGTCGAAATGGTTTTGAACATGGAGCGTGAGGCTGCCTTTGCCGACCGGGATCCGCACGCTTTTCTGGCCGGCTTCGGGTGCCACGCACCCTCCGATCAGCACGCCCGACTCGCTTCGGAGTTCCAGGTGTTGAATACTGCGTTCGCGGGCTGTATAGGCGAAGGATGGATCGGTCTGTGCGCAATTCAATGTGCCGATGCGCTCGTGATTGACCAGGACCTGGAGAAACCCAGGGCGTTCTTCCGCCGCGCGGCGCGGCTGGTCATCCAGCGCGTCAAGCAGATGTGCGCGATAGTCGTTGAGCTCTGGTGTTTCCATGGTGCCGTCCTCCCCGATCGCCGCCAAAGAGAGCCAGGACGCCTCCCTTTTTCAGCGGATGTATATGGAGATTGACTTGCGGCTTCACCCCGCTGCTGACGTCGGCTTGCCGGCGATCTGCGACTTCCAGAAAGCAATCGCGGCAAAACGCCAGGTGCCAGACGCGGTAGTCGTGGCCGTAGTCATCGTGAAAAAGTTGCCCCCACTTCTGTTCGGACAAGCAGGGATAATGTTCCGGTTCGCTCTTTCGATAATGCGATTGCAAGACGGGCATCAGCCGATCCACTTCGTTATTGAGGTGGTCCGGCCTCGTGCGCAATTCCTGCTCCAGGATTTCGATTTCCGGGCCGCTGAGTCCCGTTTCGTTCATGGTGCGTTGCCAGCCCGATTGGCGCCACCGCTCGAAGTTCTTATAGACGCGCTGGCTTTCCGCCTGGCCGAAACCCAGCAGCTTCACCACATGGGCCTGGCTGAACCCGTAGAAGTGATAAAACAGCGCGATCAGCGCATCGCGGCTCACGACGGCGCGGGAAGCCAACCCATCGAGAAACCGCCCCACCGGCGTCAGCAACTCCTTGTGGTAGCACAGGGGATCTGGCTGGCTGAACGATTTCGCGATCAGGCTATCCAACAGAAAAAACGGCCTGCAGGGAACTTCGGTGCGGCCGAAGACCACAAAACGCTCCACTAATTCGTAACCCCAGCGAAGCGCCAATTTTTCATGGGTGATATCGTCGCCCCATTGATTCGTTTCACGCAGGAAGCGCTTGGTCTGACCGGTGGCACGGTCCAACAATTCCGGCAGCGACTTCGTGACCAACTCGTCGAACTCCCGTTCGGTGGTCACGACATTGTTGAGTCGTGAAGAAAAAGGTTGGCCGTCGCGCATCGTCTTTCCGTCCGGCATCTTAGGAGACATAGTGGCGAATTCCCCAGCAAATGACAATTCGACAAGTCCGCTCCTAGGAGACCACATTTGTCCATGAGGGGTCAATGGGGGAGGCGGGCGATCCCCGCATTGTATCAGGGTGAAACAGGCCTGGAGGCAGATGGAAAACGGTGCGGTTCCTCAAGCAGGGGCGGGGTGGCTTTCGACGGGAGAATCCCCCTACGGACGGTCGGTGGAGAGACGCTTGGCCAGCCGTCTGGCGAGACGCATCATGGCCGGGGAACGGTCGGAGGGATCGAGTAAGACGTTGATGACATAGGGCTGGCTGGGATCGGCCAGTGCCTTCGCCAGCGTATCGACGAACTCACCATGAGTGGCGACGCGCGAGCCCTGCCCCCCTCCAATGAGGTCGCAGATCCGTTCGTATCGCCATTCGTGAATATCGTTAAACGGTCCTTCCAGAATCTCGCGTTCGGTGGAATAGCCGTGATTATTCAGGACGATCACGACAGGCGCTTGCCGGTATCGGACGGCGGTGGAGAGTTCCGAACCGGTCATCTGAAACGCCCCGTCGCCCACCAGAACGATAGGGCGCAAGGACGGATCGGCAAACGAGGCCCCGACGGCCGCCGGGACGGCGAAGCCCATCGACGTATAGTAGGCCGGCGAGAGAAATTCAAAGCGCCGGTGAACGTGCAGATCGACCGAGGCAAAGAGCGATTCGCCGACATCGGCGATGACCAGTGTTTTCTCCTGCAGCACCGTATCGAGATGGCGGAATACGCCGTGCAGACTGACCGAGGCGTCTGCCGGAGGCATAGGTTCTTCCGGAGCACGCGGCGCGGGCAGCTGTGGTTTGGGAAAGGAGGGCAGCGGGGCATTGGCGAGTGCTTTGACGAAATCCTCGAAGCGGATGGAATCGTACCGATGGTGTTTGATGGCAACGCGATCCGCGGTGGCGTGGATGGTATGGCCATCGGAAAACAGGGCGCTGCGGGCGTCGAGATCCTCAACATCCGACAGGATCGAACCGAGGATGAGCAGGCAATCTGTTTGGTTCACAAATTCCTTCACCTCGTCACGGGCGACCAAGCCACTATAGACGCCGACATAGAGCGGATGGTCTTCGCGGATGATGGACTTTCCGAGGAGGGTGGAGGCGATCGGCACGTTCAACCGTTCGACGAGTTTCGTCAGCTCGTCGTGGAGTCCAAAGCGGCCCACTTCAGCGCCGGCTAAGATCACCGGACGTTTGGCCGACTCCAACATCACGCGCACCTCGGTCACCGCTTCACTTAGGGCGGCCTTGTCTGTTGGTTCGTCTAAGATGCTCGTTTTATGAGACGTGTACGCCAGCGGCACATGGACCATGTCGCGCGGGATCTCGAGATAGATCGGACGTCGATAGCGCAGCAAGGCGGCAAACGCGCGATCCATTTCGCGCTCCGCCGTCAGCGGATCGTCCAGGCTGACCGCCGCCACCGTCATTTTTTCAAACACCTCACGTTGGGTCGAGAACTCCCGCACCATATGGTGGAGATAGGGATTGCGCGCGCGCTCCGAGAGTCCTGGTGATCCGGTCAGCAACACGACAGGTGATCGTTCCGCATAGGCGCAGGCAATCGCATTGACCGTGTTGAGTCCTCCGACACAATAGGTCACGCAGAGGGCCCCGATGCCGTTGATCCGCGCATAGGCGTCGGCAGCAAAGCCGGCGCAATCTTCTCGCGTGGTGGCCACATGTTGAATCGGCGAGGACTCCATCAATTTATAGAGGCTCAGCACATAGTCGCCGGGAATGCCGAACATATGGCGGACGCCGAGGCGATGAAGCCGATCTAAAACTGCCGTGCCGATCGTGTGTGTCGTCATAAGGATGGACGCTCCGTTACCAGGTGGCGAGGCGAGGGATCTATTCTCGCAGCAAACCATAGGTGCCTGGGAAGGTCAAGCGCGCGAACAATCGTGACGCACGGTTGCTTCAGGGAATGATTTCAGGCACCCTCGTGAGCCATTTGCACCGGGCCAACATGCCATTGAACACCTGTACCCTGGATACATCACCATCATGACACAGCCTGTGACCGGTTCTACCGCAAGAGTTCGCCTGACCGCTGAGCGTGCCGGGCCTCGTTACTTCGGTCATCTCTGGGTCTTCGACAACAATGTGGCCGAGGTGCTGGGCACGCCGGCCGCGGGGGATTTGGTCGATGTGTACACCCATCAGAAACGGTTTTTCGGACGCGGGTTGTTCAACCCCCACTCAAAAATCCGCATCCGGCTTCTGACCTTTCACGAAGAACCGATCGACGAGGCGTTTTTTGCCGCGCGACTTCGTGCTGCTGCGGCGCTTCGGCGTACTGTCACCCCTCACGCGAACGCGTGTCGTCTTGTCCATGGCGAGAGTGACCTGTTGCCGGGCCTGGTGGTGGACCGGTTTGCCGATGTCGCGGTGATGCAGGCCCTGGGGTATGGCATGGATCTGCGAAAGGACCTGTTGGGTGACCTCCTGGTGCAAGAAGCGGGAGTGAAGAGTGTCTATTTGCGCAATGATGCGAAAAGCCGGACGCTCGAAGGGCTGCCGTTGTCGAAGGGATTCCTGCGTGGCGAGGGACCGACGACGGTGCCAATCCATGAAGGCAAGGCTCAGTTCACAGTCGACATTGCGGAGGGGCAAAAAACCGGCTGGTTCTGCGATCAGCGGGAGAACCGCCTGGCAGCAGCGGCCTATGCCAAAGGAAAGCGCGTGTTGGAGGCCTTCTGTCATACCGGCGCCTTTGGAGTGCAGGCGGCCTTGGCCGGTGCGCAATCGGTCGAAGGCCTGGATGTGAGTGCGGCAGCGGTGGCGTTAGCCCAAGCGCATGCGGCGCAGAATCATGTCGCGTCCATCTGCACCTATCGGCAGGCCGATGCCTTCGATGAATTGCGAGTGCTGGAACGCAATCAGCAACGGTATGATCTGGTCATTCTCGATCCACCTGCCTTTGCCCGGAGCAAGAAAGCCCTGCCCCATGCGTTGGCCGGGTATAAAGACGTCAATCTGCGAGGCTTGCGCCTTCTTCAGTCGGGGGGCGTCCTGGTGAGTTGTTCCTGTTCGCAACCGGTGAGTGATGACGATTTCTGGATGATGCTCCAGTCGGCGGCGCGGGATGCCAATCGCCAGATCCGTCTGCTGGAACAGCGGGGGCAGGGGCCGGACCATCCGGTGCTGGCCGGGATGCCGGAGACACGGTATCTGAAATGTTTCATCGTGCAGGTCTTCTGAGGCGATGATGCACGAGCCTGAACGGCTGTCAGAGCCTGTCGATGCGCCGCTTGTGCCCGCCTCCGTGTCGCTGCCGGAAATCACTCCCAAAGCCGTCCTGCTCTCGGTTCTACTGGCTGCCGTCTTGGCTGGGGCCAATGCCTACCTGGGCCTCTTCGCGGGGATGACCGTTTCCGCGTCAATCCCAGCCGCTGTCGTCTCGATGGCGGTGCTGCGCCTGTTTCGCCAGTCCAACATTCTAGAAAACAATATCGTGCAAACCGCCGCCTCTTCGGGTGAGGCATTGGCGGCGGGTGTGATCTTTACTATCCCTGGCCTGGTCCTGATCGGCTATTGGACGAGCTTCGACTATTGGCAAACCTTTACCGTATCGCTGGTCGGCGGAGTACTGGGAGTCTTGTTCACGATTCCCTTACGCCGTGCCTTGATCATTCACGCGCGGCTGCGTTTCCCTGAGGGAGTTGCCACGGCGGAGGTATTGAAGATCGGCGCCACATCAGGCGGCAATGCCGGTCGCCGGGTTCGCCTGTTGTTGAGCGCGTCAGCCTTGGGGGGCGGGTTGAAGTTTGCCGAGGGCGGCTTAAAACTTTGGAGTGAATCGTTGGAGGGTGCGCTTGAGCTGGGTCGAATGACGTTTTACGGAGGCCTCAACCTCTCGCCGGCGTTGGTCGCAGTGGGATATATCATCGGGCTCAATACGGCGCTGGTGGTTTTTCTCGGCGGCGCAATCGGCTGGCTGGTGCTCCTGCCCTTGTACCAAGCTTTTGTGGGGACGCCGGCTGGTGTGACCGGTGTGGCGGCGGCGAAGGTCGTGTGGAGCGGGCAGATTCGCTACATAGGGATCGGCGCCATGCTCGTCGGCGGAGTCTGGACGCTGATTCAAGTTCGAGGGCCCATCCTGCACAGTCTCCGGCAGTTGCTTTCGCTCTATGCTGCTCGTCGCGACGATCGTGGTGCGTCGGCGCCACTCCGCACCGAGCGGGATGCGGGCGTGGTCTGGCTCATCGGTCTGACGGTGGCTTCGCTGATCCCTATGGTATTCCTGTACCGCCACCTGCTGGATCACAGCCTATTCGCTGGCGCGGGATTAACCGTGCTGATGGTGGTGACGGCGTTTCTCTTTTCTGCCGTGGCCGGGTATATGGCAGGCCTGGTCGGCAGTTCGAGCAATCCGGTGTCGGGTGTCACGATCGCCACGATCATGCTCGCGGCGCTGCTTCTATTGGCCATCCTGGGGCGTGAACATCCGGCCGGTCCGGCGGCCGCCTTGCTGGTGGGGGCGGTCGTGTGTTGCGCCGCAGCCATGGGTGGCGACAATCTGCAGGATCTAAAAACCGGACACCTGGTTGGTGCGACGCCGTGGAAGCAACAGGTGATGCAGGTCATTGGAGTGGCGACCGGTGCGGTGGTGATCGTACCGGTGCTGTCCTTGCTACAGGCGAAATATGGAATCGGAGTGGCGACCGCCGCGCATCCCCATCCCCTGAGTGCCCCGCAGGCGACTTTGATGGCCAATCTTGCCAAGGGAGTGTTCGGCGGGTCATTGCCCTGGCATTTGGTCGGCATCGGGATGGCGCTCGGCGTGGTGATCATCGCCTTGGATCAGCGGCAGGCCCAACGTCAGGCTCAGCTTCGTTTCCCGGTGTTGGCTGTCGCGCTGGGTATGTACCTGCCTCTCAAATTGTCGGCGGCGATCATGTTCGGCGGGTTGCTGGCCGAGGTAGTGCGAAGGGGCAGACCGGCTTCCGAGACTCCGACTGACGATCAAGGGCTCCTATGTGCTGCCGGGCTCGTCACCGGGGAAGCGATGGTTGGTATCCTGCTGGCAGTTCCCATTGCGTTGAGCTCTGTGTGGCCGTCGTTGGCAGGAGATCCGTTTCAGTTGTTCGCCGATCCGCCGTTGGGCGGCTGGCCGGGGCTTCTCGCCCTGGCATTGGTCGGCCTCTTCTTAGTGCGAGCCGCACAAGCCGCAGGAGGTGCAGGCAATGCTGACGCCACCCCTAGGGGCGTGTGACGTCGCGTGAATGAGGAGGACGGAAGCTAGTCGCTGGGTGGCTCAAAATGTCCCGGCGGCCGGGATTGCCATGGGACGGTGGCCTGTTTGGATTGTTTCACGAGGCTCCGCAGGCTGACTTCGGCGGCACGGAGAAGTTTCGGGTCGCCGCTCTGCATCAATGCGGTGAGCAGCACGAACAGCGTTCGATCATGCCCGGCTGCCAGGAGCAACCTGTCCAGCACGGGGTCTGCCCCGGTTAGCGTGGAGAGCGGAGCCGGTTCCTCCTCGGCGTCTTTGCAGAGGAGGTCGAATTCCGTCGGGTGAATGAACAGCCAGGAAAGGGGAATTTGCAGAGCTTTGGCGAAGGCTTCCAGCGTTGACGCAGTGGGATCGAGCTGTTCAGACTCCAATGATTCTAAGAGATTCGGGGTGATTCCAGCTCGCTGGGCAAAGGCCTGCTCCGAACATTTTTGAGACACTCGCCATGCGCGAACCAAGGCTCCGATGTGTGGCATGGCGCCGATCATACTGCATCCCTTTTCGGCACTGCAACGTCGCTTTTTCTCATGTTGAGGGATACTTGTCTGCAAGATCAATACGTTATGATCCATTCTCCTAGGTAGAACAAAGGCATACAAATCGGGTAGAATGAGCCGTTCTTATTGATATCCCCAGCGAGGAGGATCAGCCGATGTTAGGAACCGACATTCGCGGCATTATGGCCGAAGAGGAAGAAGTCCAGCGGCGGCAGGAAGCCTTGCAGTCTTTGATGTCGATGCGCGAGAGGCTGCTGCGTGAATCCTTGGAAGCGCGGATCAAGCGGGCACGTGGAACGGGAGACTGGACCAACCTGTCTCCTGCTGAATGTGCCAGTATTTACAAAGAGGAACGCGTGCACCTCCGGGCTCAATTGGAACGATTGAAGGCCGAGCGGGACCGCACACGCGGCAAGCTGTCGGCTCTCAAGCGGGCGAAAGTGCGTGCGCAACGTATCCGTGCCGCGGAAGCCGCTTCGGGGAAGAAACGTAAATAGGATAGATAGCGGGGAGGTGGTGCTATTCCGCACTCCTCCCCGCAGTGCCGCAGACCTCCAGGTATCTGTTGACCTTCTCATCTCGCACCGTCTCTCGCAACTTTCTCTCCCATATCAGGGATGTCGCTAAGACGAAGCGTACGCGCGACCGCGAACGCGTCTTTGTGCTCGAAGGCACAAAGCCGATTCTTGAATTAGTGCGATCGGCCCCTCGCCAGATCGTCTGTCTCGTTGTCGCTCCGACGTTTCTCGAACGCCAGTCACCGGATGATGTGCAGGAGATTGTCCGCAGCGGGTGCACCGTGCACACGTGCCCGGAACATCAGCTGGCCCAGTTGTCTGATGTCGAAACCTCGAGCGGTGCTCTCGCCATTGTGCATCAACCGACCTGGGATCAGGCTGCCATGCTGGCGCAGCCCAGAGTGTTCGGTCTCTACGGAGACATGTTGCAGGATCCGGCGAATATCGGAACGATTATCCGGACAGCAGCGGGACTCGATGTGAGCGCCTTATGGATGGCACCCCATTCTGTCGATGTGTTCAATCCAAAGGTTGTGCGGGCCACGGCCGGCACGCTGTTTCAACTCCCGATTTTCTCTCATACCAGCTTTGAGAACCTGCTGTCTTTAGGATGTACGATTCTGGCAGCCGATGTCGGGGCCCATTCGAACAGCGTCCCGATCCGGTCGATTCAGTCCATTCCCGCTCGCACCATCGTGGCGATCGGCAGTGAAAGTCGTGGCTTGTCGGATGCCGTCCTTGACGCCGCCGCGATGCGATTTACGATCCCGCTCAAACCAGGGGTCGAATCACTCAATGCCGCCACGGCGGCCGCCATCGCCCTGTTTCATTTGTCGGGATTACCGGTAGAATCATAGGCCGCTCATCAGGCGCGCACGGCGTTCAAGACCGCTGCGGTCCGGTCATCGCCCTCGCGTGGGATGTTCGCAAAATCTCCCCGCATCGCTTTCAGGGCATATCGTTCCTGCTCGATTTCCGTCTGAGTCCGCATTCCCAATCGACGAAAGATCGGAATTGGTGGGCACCATCCTTGAACGGCATGTTGGAGTAAAAATCCTCCGACGACGGCCGGGAGGAGAAACCAGCGCCGGTTCACCAGACTTCCGAGACAGAGGCCGGTCAAGGCGATCGTCGCCGCGTTGGCCTCCAGCAGCCGTTCCACGTCCCATTCGCGGTCCAGTTCGCGTAGGCGTTCACTGATGGCCTGTGCTCCACCCTTTGCGAAATAGGCAACATTGGCTTCTGTTTGGCGGCGAATGCGCGCATTGATGTCCGCATCGGTCCGGTCAGCCACCCGTGACGTCGTCGGCGGAATCAGATCGGTCATCGAGAGCCTCCTTTGTTTCTGTGTTCGGCACGTCATCCACTATGAGATTCAGAGGGCAACGATGTGGACTAGGCATTCCCCGCGGAGGCCTTATATCGTCTCCAGATCTCCTTCCTTTTTCTCGTCCGTTTCTATTACGATGCCGGTACACAGGTGCTGAGCCTGAGGCGAACATCAATGAAGGCGAAGACGACATTTCATTGTCAGGCATGTGGCCACCAAGCCCCGCGCTGGCTCGGACGCTGCCCCGACTGCGGGGGCTGGAACACGCTCAAAGAGGAGCGCCTGCCTGCCGCTCCCAAAGGTCGCCAGGCCATGCCGCTTACGGCCATGGCGGTTGCCACACCCATCTCTGACATCGAAATCGTCGGCGAGCCGCGGCATAGCACCGGAATGGGCGAATTCGATCGGGTCCTCGGCGGCGGCGTCGTGCCCGGGTCCGTGATGTTGATCGGCGGCGACCCGGGTATTGGCAAGACGACGTTATTGCTGCAGGCCTTGCCTCTGCTGGCGGAGACAGGCGAGCAGGTCTTATATGTCTCCGGTGAGGAGTCTCCCCGGCAGATCAAGATGCGAGGGGAACGCCTCGGCATCGGCGGCAAGCATCTCCTCATTCTCGGAGAGACATCCCTCGAACAAATCCTCAAAGCAATTCAAGAAATCAAGCCGGCAGCGGTCGTCGTGGATTCGATTCAGACGGTCTACACCGAGCAATTGACTTCGGCGCCGGGGAGTATCAGTCAGGTGCAGGAAGTTGCCGGGCAGTTGATGTGGTTCGCGAAGCGCAACAATGTCCCCGTGTTTATCATCGGACATGTCACGAAAGAAGGCGCCATTGCCGGACCACGCTTGCTGGAACATATCGTCGATACGGTGCTGTACTTCGAAGGCGACAAGAGCCACAGCTTCAGAATTTTGCGCGCGGTGAAAAATCGGTTCGGGTCGACGAATGAAATCGGCGTATTCGAGATGAAGGATGGCGGGCTGGAGGAAGTCAGCAACCCCTCGGAGTTGTTTCTCGCCGAACGCCCGCAACGCAGCACCGGGTCCGTCGTGGTGTCCAGCCTCGAGGGGACACGACCAATTCTTGTGGAACTTCAGGCGCTGGTATCGGGAACGAATTATCCGATGCCCAAGCGGATGGCGAACGGAGTGGAACCAAATCGGTTGTCCTTGCTGCTGGCCGTGATGGAAAAACGGTTGGGCATGCACCTCTCGGGACAGGATGTGTACGTGAATGTAGTCGGCGGAATTCATATCGATGAGCCGGCGATCGATCTGGGCATTGTGGCCGCCGTGACGTCGAGTTTGCGCGAGAGCCCGATTGATTTCACGACTCTGGTCATGGGCGAAGTGGGCTTGGGCGGCGAGGTCCGGGCAATCAGCCAGGCCGAGATGCGGATTCGCGAGGCGGCGAAGATGGGTTTCAAGCGTTGCCTGTTGCCTGAGCGGAACGTGGCGAAACTCGATCCGGTAGATGGGATTGAACTGGTCGGCATCCGTGAGGTCGGAGACGCGCTGGATGCGGTGTTGGCATGAGGACCGTGGCTACGAAAACCGTACGCGTAAACCAAGTGCGCCAATTACTGAGTATCCTCCTGCTCTGGGTCTTCACGCTCCCCGGCTGCGCGCTCTTTGGTCCAAAAGACACCACTCCGCTCAAAGAGGCGACGGCGGAGCAGTTGACCGCGCTCTTAAAAGAGCAGGCGGGAGAAGTGCGAACCATCAAAGGCCTCTTCAGTGCCAAGATTACCGGCGGCATCTTACCCATCGGCCAACGAGTCCAGGGCACGGTGTTTTATCAGCGGCCCAACGCGATCAGGCTTCGTGGCTTCTCGGCGGTGGGTAGCGAAATTTTCGAGTTCGTCCAACTGGAAGATCAATTCAAGCTGCGGCTGCCGACGATGGGCCGTGAAGTGACCGGTCGATCTTCTGAAGCCGATCAACTGGGACAGCTCACGCGTCCGTTTCAGTTGAGTGTCTGGGCTATGAGCGGCGTGACGGGGACGCAAGCCATTGGCCCGCAGGAGCAGGTTCGGTTGTCGGAGGACGGTTCTCGATACCGCTTGGATGTATTGACGGCACCAGGAACATCTGGGGCGGCTCCTTACATAAGCCGGCGAATCTGGTTTGACCGCCGGAATTTGCTGGTGGTGCAGGAAGAACGGCTGACACCCGCCGGCGAGATCGAAGCGACGATGCAATTCGATGACTATCGGGCAGTCGGCCCGTTGTCGCCGGCCACCTTGGCCTCCAATGGACAATCGCCAGAGACCGTCACGCGCATCATGCGTCCCTTTACCATTCGCATGACCGATGGGCAGGGATCCGGAAGTCTGCAGGTGACATTCCATGAACTGGTTCCGAATGAGCCGATTAAACCGGGTGAGCTGGGACGCGTATGAAAGCGCAGCCGGATCACCACCTGTTAGCAATCGATACGGCGACGGCCTGGCAGAGCGTGGCCCTGTTGAGCGGTGAGAAGGTGCTGGCCCTCGTCGAGCAGGATGCCGACGGGTCGCACGCACGGTCGTTACTAGGCGCCATTGATCGTGTGTTGCGTGAGGCGAGCATCACGCTGAAGCAACTTCAGGGTCTGGCGGTATCCATCGGCCCAGGTTCATTCACTGGCTTGCGGGTCGGGCTCGCGACCATGTTGGGGTTTCGTGCGGTATTGGGTCTTCCGATTGCCCCGGTCCCCACATTGGAAGCCATGGCCTGGAACCTGCGTGACGCGAAAGGGCTCTTGGTGCCGGTCCTGAAAAGCCGGCACAACGAAGTCTATTGGGCTGCCTATGAGTGGTTACCGGAATCGGGCCTACGGACCCTCATCGCCGAGCAGGTTGGGCCGCCGGGTTCGGTAGCTCGAGCCTTACAGGGGAGCAATTCCTGCACAGTGTTCGGTGATGGATGGCAGGCGTATGAGAACGATATCAGGAATGCTATCGAGGCCGTCGGCGGGCAAGTGCAGGAAGTCAGCGAGGAAACACACCGTCCTTCGGCCGTGAGTGTGGGGTTGGCGGGCCAACGCCGTCTGGACGGGGGACAGATTGCGGAACAAGAATTGGTTCCCCGCTATGTTCAACGCACGGAAGCGGAAGTGAAATTTGACGAACAGCAGGGCGTCTCCGCGCTTGAGCGGCGACGCCAGCGAGTGGCCAGTAAGCTGACGCAGCGACGAGCTCGACCTGTTCCAAAAGGCAGTGATGTCCGACGCAGGACGTAGTGTGCCACATGGAGCCTGTTCTCTGAGATGACATCGACGTCGATCTTGATTGAACCTGCGACACCAGCCGTCCTCGATGAGGTGCTTGCCATTGAACAGGCTTGCTTCTCAGCCCCCTGGACGCGCAAAATGTTGGCAGCCGAACTCTCCGGCAACCAATTTGCGAACTTTTTGATCGCGAAGTGCCCCGACCCCTTGTCGGGATCCTTTGCGGTGGCTGGGTATTTTTGTTTTTGGGTCGTGTTTGAGGAAGTGCGGCTGATGAACCTGGCGGTCTTGGAACCGTTTCGGCGGCAAGGCGTCGCAACGAAGTTGGTCTGCACCGCCCTGCAAACTGGAGTGGAACGTGGTGCCTCCAGGGCGATGCTGGAAGTGCGGGAATCGAATCTCGAGGCACAGACGCTTTATCGCCGGCTAGGGTTTCGTCAGACCGCCAAACGATCACGGTATTACAATCATCCCGAGGAAGATGCGGTGCTGATGGAAATGACGCCGCTGCAGGTGAGTGAGGTGTGTCGGCAGCCCGGAGTGTGAGCTCCGGGAGCCGGGTAACGCGATGGTCATCCACGAACGTATGTAGTCAACCAGGAGGTGCGACATGCAGACGGAGACGGCGATTACTGAGCGGTTACGGCGATCCAACACAGAATTCCGCGCACTGGAAGAATCTCACCATCGCCTCGATGAGAAATTAGCCGATCTACAACGGCGGCACGTGCTGACGCCGGCCGAAGAAGTGCTGAAGAAACAGCTGCAGAAAGAAAAACTGGCCACGAAGGATAAGATTGCCGAACTCATTCGATCCTCACGGTAACGAAGATCGATAGGAGTTCTGCGCCGGGCTCTTCTCGCGGACGGATGGGGCAGAGCGGAGAGACCGAGCGCGGAGGCATTGGTTCAGACCGGACATGCTCGCACCACTGGCCGCCCATATTCAGTCGCTGAAAAAGCGGTTGCTGATCATCGCGGTCACCTTGGGGGTCGCGTTTGCGTCGGCGTTTGCCTATTCAACGGAGATGGTCGCGTGGCTCAACCGTCCGTTCCCCAACCAGCTGGTCTTCTACGGACCGACCGAAGCGTTGTTTGCCTCCATCAAAGTGTCGTTTCTGGCTGGCATCATTCTCAGCCTGCCGATCGTGTTTTACCAATTCTGGAAATTCATCGAACCAGCGCTGCTTCCAAAGGAGCAGCGCTGGGCAATTCCGATTTTCCTGCTCGCGGCGCTCCTGTTCGCGCTCGGCCTCATCTTTTGTAATCTCGTCATCCTGCCGCTGGTCATCGACTTTTTTGTCAGCTTCGGTATGGATCGCGACATCACGCCCGCGCTCGGTGTCGGCACCTATATCGATTTCAACGTCAAATTCCTCCTGATCTTCGGTTGTGCATTTGAACTGCCACTGGTGCTGACCATTTTGTCCCGGGTCGGCGTGGTCTCGGCGGCGGTATTGGCCCATTACCGTAAGCATGCCATCATGGCGGCCTTGATCATTTCGGCCATCGTGACGCCGGATGCCACCCTGTTCACCATGTTGCTGATGGCGGTCCCGCTCATGGTACTCTATGAGATCGGGATCATCGGCGCGAAGATCTTCGGGCGGTCGTCAGGACCGGCGCCCGACATGAATTTGCCCCTCGACCCGGATATACCCATCGGTACCGCCGGGCATCGCGTCCGATAGGCCGGCGTTCACAATTTTTGAAGGGTGATCTCCTATGCTGCGTCACATGTTGGTGTTGACGGCGTTGACGGTCGGCGGTTTACAGGGATTAGTGCATGCCGCTCCCTCGCTAATCGTGAATGAGGGGGGAGGCTCGCTGAAGCTGGAACAGGGACATCCCGGGCAGGATCCTTCCTCACCAGCCGATATCGGCAACACGAGTATTCAAGCCCTCGCGTCAGGTGCCGGAGGCGTGATCTACGCAGGCTCATTCGGCATGGGCATTTTCCGGAGTACCGATCGGGGCGGCACCTGGATGTCGGCCAATGAGGGACTGACCGATCCCTTCGTGCTCTGCCTCACCACCGCCAAAGACGGCGCGATCTATGCGGGGACATTTCGTGGCGGCGTGTTCCGCTCCCGCGATGCCGGGAAAACCTGGCAGCCGATCAACAAGGGCTTGAAACGGTTGGAGATCAAAGTCCTGATGATGGACGCCAAGGGACTGTATGCAGGAACCGGCGACGGTGTCTACCTGTTGAATGCGGCGCAGGATCACTGGAAAGTCGTGACCACCGGCCTGGATGAGATTCTGGTTCATGCGCTGGCGAGGACTGATGATGGCACGCTATATGCCGGAACCTCAGGCAAAGGGGTGCATAGTTATAAAGAACGCACGCCGGGATGGACGCGCCTGCGACAGGGCCTCAAAGATCACGAGGGCTTGGTAGAGAATTTTATCCGCGTGCTGGCCGTCGATAAGGAGCAAGGGGTGTACGCCGGGACATTCGACGGTGGAGTGTTCCGCAGCGGCGATGGTGGCAAAACCTGGTTGCCGATCAGCCGTGCCCTCCCGAATGACTCCATCCGCGGTTTGATCAGCAATGAGCGCGGCGTGTATGTTGCCACGGGACGGGGGATTTTCAAGACCGTCGATAAGGGGCGGCAATGGATGCCGTTAAATAAGGGCCTCAGCAATCTATCGGTACAAGTGTTGATCGAGGGCGATAAGGGCGGTTTTTATGCCGGGACCAGTTCCGGCGTGTTTCGCAGCGATGACGACGGCCTCACCTGGACGGCAGTCAGCCAAGGGTTAGAAGGCGAGAGCGTCGCGCCCTTCAAGTTTAACTGAGTAGGAAAGGACACGAGATGACGGCACAAACCGGTTCACCACAAGCGACCATTACTGTGACATCCAAGAACGAGCCGTGGGGGCAGATCGTGCTGCGCTTTTTCCCCGACGTAGCGCCGAATCATGTGAAGAACTTTACGGACCTGGCGAAGAAAGGGTTTTACAACGGCACCACCTTTCATCGGGTCATTCCAGGCTTCATGATTCAAGGCGGCGATCCCAACAGCAAGAATCCGGATCGCGCCTCGCACGGGATGGGTGGACCCGGCCACAATGTGAAGGCCGAATTCAACAGCAAGCCGCATAAGCGGGGAACGCTGTCGATGGCGCGCGCCAATGATCCGGACAGCGCGGGTTCGCAGTTCTTCATCTGCGTGAACGACGCGAATTTCTTGGATTGGCAATATACGGTGTTCGGGGAAGTGCAGAGCGGGCTCGACGTCGTCGACAAAGTGGTCGGAGCCAAGCGTGACGGACGGGACAACCCGCTGGAGCGCGTGGAAATGACCGTGACGATTACCGAATAATGCGACGCACCGTTGAAGCGTAAGGAGACGACTGCGTCATGACCCCGGTGCTTCGGTTCCTACGCGTCACGGTTCACCTTTCACAGGTCGCGGTGTTGGCCGCAGCGGTGTTCACCGCTGCGGGCTGCGCCATTCCTCAGGTCCCGTCGCGGACCGTCTACGAAGACCCCGTCAATTTCGTCCGGTTGGAATTGGATGCCAATGTGCTGCCGGAGTGGCCGCCCGGGCATTTTACGCATCCGGCCCGGTTTTCTCAGGAGCAGGTCAGGCGGGTGCTGATGGGGCTCACGGTTCAGGAACACCGGACGATGGTCCAGCGCTGGATCGGCGATGACTCTCGACGATTGCCCATGTTCCGCGATGCGGAGATCATGATTCTCGTGCCTCAACTGGTCGAGGCCCTACGGTTAGCACGAGAAAATGAGCGAGTGACCTACTACCTCAGCCAGCCTCAAACGTCGGTGAAGCGGACGATCACCTCTGGAGGGATGTATATCCGGGGTACCGAACTGCACTTTATTTTGGGGAATTGGCAGACGCTGTATGGCATTCCGGCTTACGGGATGATTTACGATCGACGGTACCCGATGAATCCCATCATCTCCAAAGGATTCGATCTGTTTTTCGACCTCGACCAGGCGTTAGTCACTCAAACGACCAGCATCTGGGATGGGCTCCTCGCCAATACAAAAGACGAACTGGTGATCGATCTCGCGATTGTCTTTCCCGGTCAGAATATCTGAACCGCCCGTCGCTCCTGAAACGGTTCCTGCAGTCTGTGGAAGCCTCACGACGCCCTAGTATGCCGCTGCGGGTGGTCCTTCCGCCTGACTCCCTGCATCACCAGGGCGGGAAGCCGTCGATGCGCGGCTCATCAGAAGAATCCGGCCGGTATCGTCGCCTTGGGAAGTATAGGCCAGCGTAACTTCTGCGATCTTATAATCGTACTGCGTGTCAGCGAGTCGTGTTTGCGCCGCTGTGACTGCCACTTCTGATTGCGTCACTTCCACGACCGTGCCCAACCCGAGTTTGTACCGCTGTTTGGACAACTGCAACGCCTCTTGTGCCGTCTTCACCTGTTCTTCCGCCAGTGTGATCTGTTGCGCGAAGGTGAGAGTGTCGAGGTAGGCATTCGTCACTTGCTGCGTCAGCGCCTGCTCGATGTTACTGGTTGCAGCGGAAGCGGCCTGCCGGTTGGCGTTGGCTTCCACGACCTGGTTTTCGATCAGGAAGCCGGTGAACAGCGGCATCGAGACCATGGCGCCGGCCATCCACCAGCCGCCGGTCTGCTGGTTCTGGCGCGGATCGAATGGATCGAAGGTGCCGCCGCTGGCGATCGCCGACACGGTCGGGAGGTATTGGCGTTTGGTCGCGGTGAGGCGCGCATCGGCCGACGCCGTCTGCTCTTTCGCCCGTTTGACTTCCGGATGAGAGAGGCTTTCGTTGATCAGGGTCTCCAGCGTTTTCTGCGGGCGAACGGCAACGGAAATATCCTCAAGGACATAGTCATCGGCGCCGGCGATGCCCATCGTGCGGTTGAGGTCGGCGAAACTGGCTTTGAGGTCGTTGCGGCTCCGCACCAGCAGGGATTGGGCATTCACGAGTTCGACGCGGGCCAGGTCGAAGTCCAATTTGGATTTCAGTTGCTGGCGATAAAGCGTTTCGATCTGGCCGGCGATGATGCCACGCTCGCGAACCGTTTCTTCCGCGATCTGCACCAGACGATGCCGCTTCAGACTATTCAGGTACGCGCGCTGCACATACAGCAACACCAGCGCACGTCTTGCATTGACATCCTGCCCCTGCGCGCGTTCGGCGAGTTTGTTCGACTCGATGAGGTTGCTGGTATAGCCGAAATCGTAGAGGCGTTGGTTGGCGATCACGCCTCCGGTAAAGGTGGTTTGGTTCTCGCGCAACAATCCTCCTCCGATCAGGAACCGTGGGTTGCTCACGCCGGCACCGGCGACGGTGTTGGCGTTGGCGTAGACCTGGGGATAGTACAGGGAGCGTGCCTGTTCCGTACGCGCCTCCGAAGCCTTCAAGTTGGCCTGGCCCTCGATCAGCATCGGATGGTTCTTGACGGCAATTTCCACCGCTTGCTGCACGCCGAGGAAACTGCCGCGTGACAATGGCACCGGCTGTTCTGCCTCGGCGGCATAGGTACCGGAGGCTGATGCTGCCGCCAGGGACAGGGCGGCCAGCATGAGAGAGGTGCTGCGTAGCAGTAAATAAGTCATGGGCGATCTCCCTGTGTCTGGGCCGCTCGGTTTGTAGGGGGCGCGGCGGTCGGCGGTGGAGGAGTGCCGCCTGGCGCGCGCCGTTCAAATTTCTGTTGGGAAAGTTTGGCGTCCGGCAGATTGAATGGCGAGGCGACGACCGGCATCCCTTCGAGCAGACGACGTTTGCCAACGGCCACCACATCTTCGTCCCCTCGCAAGCCGGAGCTGATCTCGATCCACCGGCCGTCGCTGATGCCGGTTTGTACCGCCACCGGTTTCGCCTTGCCATCTTCGACGACGAAGACGGACTTGCCCTTCGGCGTGCTGGTGATAGCCTGGGGGGGAACCACGAGCGCCTGCGGAATTTCACGCAGACCGAGGGTGACTTCGGCGAAGGTGCCGGGACGGAGTGCGTGGTCCTGGTTAGGTAAATCGATTTCGACCAGCAGACTACGCGTGGCCGGATCGAGCGCCATGGTGGAGCGGGTGACGAGACCGGTGAACGAGCGGGACGGCAGTTCGGTCACCTTCACCGTGGCCTGGGTCTTTCCCGGCACGATCCAGGGGCTGTCGTCCTGGGGCACATTGGCATAAATGCGCACGGTGTTCAGATCCATGATCGTAAAGAGGGGAATCGCGCTGGTGGCCGAGGACGTGGCGATTTGAATCAAGGCTCCGGGGTCCGCGAACCGGGCCGTCACGATGCCGTCGTAAGGGGCGCGGACTTTGGTGTAATCCCGCATGACGACGCGCTGTTCCATCAGGTGCCTTGCTCCCTGATAAGCCGCTTCGGCCACGTCCACGTCCTGTTTCGCGATGACGTCCGGCGACTCTTTCCAGACTTTCGCCAGCCGTTCGTAGGTCAGCTTCTTAATTTTGTAATCCGACACCGCCTGCTGGTACTGCTCTTCCACTTCCGGCGCGTCGATGACCGCGACGACATCATTCCGCTTCACGGCATCGCCCTTGTCCGGGCCAATCCATTTGAGATAACCGGACACTTTGGCGTAGAGCGTGGTTTGATAGAGTGGAGACACATTCGCGGGCAGTTTGACCGTATAGACCAAATCGCGTCTGGTTGGCTTGGTCACCTGCACGTCCACGGGAGCGCTGTCCGGTACCGCCACGGATTCCTCGGGCGGTTGTGGCGGGGTGGGCACTGCGGGAGACGCAGGGGGAACCGGATGGCCCACGTCATGGATCTCTCGCCAATACAGAAGTCCGCCGATGACAAGTGTCAGCACGATGGCGAGGGCGATCCAGCGGATTTTCCGGCGCGTGGCCCTGACGGGGCGGAGAGTCGTTGACGGTTCGTCCATTAAATGTCCTCCGAGGTCGCGGGAGCCGTGGCAGAGAGCGGCGCGCGTTCCCGACGAATCAATACCAGACTGTGCATCACCGGTACGACCAGCAGCGTCATGATCGTACTGACAGCCAACCCGCCGACCACCGCGCGGGCCAACGGCACCATGGTTTCGTTGCCCTCGCCGAACCCGAGCGCCAGGGGCAACAGACCCAGGATTGTGGCGAGCGCCGTCATGAGGATCGGCCGGATGCGCCGCCGCCCGGCTTCCAGTACGGCATGCGCAGCGGTCGAGCCGTTGCGCACCATGCGATTGGCGAAATCGACGAGCAGAATACTGTTCGACACCACGATGCCCATCATCATCAGCGTGCCGATCATGGATTCCACGTTGACCGACGTGTTGGTCACGTGCAGGGTTAACACCGTGCCGATCCACCCAAGCGGCACGGCCACCAGGATGATCAGCGGATCGATAAAGGAGCGGAACAAGGCGACCATGACCAGATAAATCAACACCACGGCGAGCGGGAGCGCCAGGGCAAAGTTTTGAATCGCCCCGCGCATGTTGGCCACTTCGCCGCGCAGCTGCACGGTCACGTCCTTCGGCAACTGAATGCCCGCCAACACCTGCTCGATATCCTTCGCGACATGGCCGAGGTCGTTGCCGACGGGGGTGACGAGCACATTGATCAACCGCGACAGATCGTAGTGGTCGACCGAATCGGGGCCGGTCTTGAACTTCAGTTGAGCCACATCGCGAAGCATGACGGGCGGCCCGCGTCGGTCGTCGCTGGATGCGTAGTAGCC
>ERZ724514.174-NODE-174-length-28975-cov-8.528562_pt1 | contig 28975 bp, 30 predicted proteins | sample MGYA00376047_ERZ724514 | MGnify/ENA primary metagenome ERZ724514 (study PRJEB28724, sample SAMN07190883) | activated sludge metagenome | isolation source: activated sludge of sewage treatment plant in Hong Hong | place: Hong Kong | collected 2016-03-17 ...
TTTCCCCACTGGTCGGATCCACCGACCTGCAGCCGACACCCGTGGTCGCGGTACAGCTGCAGGTAGTCCATGGATTGCAGGAGCATGTAGCTGAACTCCGTGTAGCTGATGCCGTCACCGTTCAGGCGCGCCGAGATCGATTCCTTCGCGAGCATCGCGTTCACACTGAAGTGCTTGCCGACATCACGCAGGAACTCGATGGCACTCATCGGCTCGGTCCAGTCGAGGTTCGAGACCAAGGTGGCCGGGTTGTCCCCGTCGAAGTCAAGGAAATGCTGCAACTGCCCTTTCACCCGCTCCACCCAGTCAGCCACGGTGTCATCGGTGTTCAGGACCCGTTCAGTACTGCGGCCACTGGGGTCGCCGATCAGACCTGTAGCACCCCCGACCAGAGCGATCACCTTGTGTCCAGCCATCTGGAACCGGCGCAGCAGCAGCAGTGGCACCAGGTTGCCCACGTGCAGGCTCGACGCGGTCGGGTCGAATCCGCAGTACAGCGTGATCGGTTCGGCCATGGCTTCGGCGAGCGCGCCGAGGTCGGTGGAGGAGGCGATCAGGCCGCGGGCTTCGAGGTCGGAGAGGAGGTCGGTCACGCCCCCATCTTGGCACCGACCGATGGATCCGGGGCGACCTCGGTCCAGCGGCGCATCGCCAGCACCACAGCACCCGTGCACATGGCGATCGATGGGATCTCGCCGACGACCGCGTAGAACAGCGCAGCGACGAATGCCGGCCCGCCCGGGACCACGACCACGTTCACGAAGGCATCCAGGAAGAACAAGACGATCCCCATGGACCCGAAGGCGATGGCCGCGGGTGCCCTCCCCGCCCGCAACGACAGACCGAGTCCGAGCAGTGCGACGACCTCGGCTGTGTCGTAGAGGACCACGAGAAGACGCAGGTGATCCGCAGCCATGCTGGTGCCGGTCGCCGTCAGGGTCAGTGCGAGGCGCGCGACAAGGACACCGGCCACCAGCACCAGAACAGCCGGCTGCCATCGTGCCGGCGAACGCTCGGGATCACGCAGGACGCCCCGGGCCGCAATCGCCGCGACCACAAGGCCCGGGATCGTAGCCAGAATCACGGGCACCGCGGATAGGGTCAGCGGGAAGAAGAGATTCGCTCCCATCCACGTCCCCGTCATGGCCGCCACGACCGCGGCGAGGCGGTGGGACCTCCAGAGCAGTGTCGCGCTCCACACCGCCAAAACCGCACCACCGCCGGCCAAACCCAGGGCCGCCAGATGGGTGTGTTCGGCTGTGCCCGTTCGCGTCTGGAAGAACACCAGATAGACGACCCACGGGATCTCGAGGACCCCGAACGCCAGGATGACCCAGGTCAGCCAGCGGGGGCCGATCGGTGTGCGCACCGCCCGAGTCTATGGCCGGTCAACCGGACCGCGGCGCCGCGTGGCGGCGCCATGCGAACAGCGCGGCACTCGTCGCGATCAGGACGAACCCTGCTAGGAGCAGCGCGATACCGGCGTTCACAGCCACCATCGACCACAGTCCCACCAGCATCGCTGCTGACAGTGCCGCGCCGAACGCGAACGTCCAGTCGCCGCCCTTGGCGAAGATCCACGTCCCCACGCCCAGAAGCACGAGGGCGCTCGCACGGCCGGCCCAGCGCAACGGCTCATCCGGAGCGTCGGGATAACCGGTCACGGCGGTCAGCAGTACGAGATCGCCGATCAACCACAGTCCCAAGCCCATGATCTGCGTCAACCAGTCGGGCGGTAGGTACCGCGCAAGGAGCAGACACAGGAGGGCGCCCAGGATCACGAGGAACCCTGCGACTGGCCACGGCGATTCTCCGACCGCCAAGACCACAGGCTGCAGCCAGGAGATCCCGGTCATCACCGTGAGGAGCACCAATGCGACCGAAGTGATGGCGCCGGCCGACCAGCGCGATGCGACGAAGCAGACCAGCAGACCGACCGTTCCCGCCACGGCGAAGTGCCAGTCCCAGTCCCCCTCGTATCCCTGCACGGGTGGGAAGAGCATGAAGGTCGTGAGGACCGCCAACACGGCGGCGACGACGCCCATGACCTGAACCAAGCGGGAACGCACCGGGTGCTCCGACAACACCGGCACCGCGCGTGCGATCAGCCAGGCGCCCACCAAGAGCCCCGCGCATGCCACACCGGGCAGCACCGCACGGATCAGTGTGCTGAAGTCACCCCACACCTGCGCGCCGATGACGATCAGTCCGACCGTCGCGAGCCCAGCGCCGGCATAGGCGGCCAATTCAGCGAGGCGCTGTTTGGCGTCGCTCCGCGGCGGATGCAGTTCCCTGCTCAGTTCGGCAGCGAGGTCGGGCGCGAGTCGCCCGTCATCCACGAAGTGGGTCAGTGTGCGATCGAGGCGATCAATCATGACAACCACCCCTGCTTCAAGTGTACGCCCGCGAGCCGCTGGGACAGGTGGCCGACGGAGCCTCAGCGGTAGGCCGAGAGCTCCTCCCGGGCGCTGTGCACCTGTGCGGCGACCGCCTCCGGCGCCGTGCCTCCTGGATGCGACCGTGCGCTCAACGCCGACGCCACCGAGAGTGCCTCCTGACCACCGTCGAGGGCGGGGTCCACGCCGGCCAAGTCCAGCTCCCATAGCGCAACGCCGGCCTCGTCAGCGGCCTTCACCGCGCGACCCGCGACCTCATGGGCCTGCCGGAACGGCATCCCCCGACGGACGAGCCAATCGGCGAGTTCGGTGGCCAACGCATGACCGTCGGCCGTGGTGGCACCTGCCACATCCGGCCGGAAGGCCAGCGTGGCAACCGTGCCGGTCATGGCCGGCAGGACGAGGCGCAGCGTGGCGATGGCGTCGAACACCGGCTCCTTGTCCTCCTGCAGATCGCGGTTGTAGGCGAAGGGCAGGCCCTTGAGCATGGTCAGGACCGACACGAGGTCCCCGATCAGTCGCCCGGACTTCCCTCTGGCCAGCTCCGCGGAGTCAGGGTTCTTCTTCTGGGGCATGATCGAGGAGCCGGTCGAGAACTCGTCGTGCAGGCGCACCCACCCGAACTCCGTGGTCGCCCACAGGCAGATCTCCTCGCCGAGCCGGGACAGGTGCACACCCACCATGGCCGCCACGAACAGGAATTCCGCCACGAAGTCACGGTCGGTCACGGCGTCGATCGAGTTCGCAAAACTGGTCGAGAAGCCCAATTCCGCAGCCGTTGCCACCGGATCGAGACCGAGTCCGTTGCCCGCCAACGCACCGGCGCCCATGGGCGACACGCTGGTGCGTTCACGCCAGTCGGCCAGCCGCGAGAGATCCCGCAGGAACGGCTGGACATGCTTGGCGATCTCGTGGCCCAACGTGACCGGCTGCGCGTGCTGCAGATGCGTGAACCCTGGCGCCGGATCCGCGTGGTGACGCTCTGCCTGGTCGAGCAGCGCATCGCACAACGCCACCATTTCGACGCGCAGGCTGTCGGACACATCAAGCAGAAGCAGTCGCAGATCCGTCGCGACCTGGTCGTTGCGGCTGCGCCCTGCCCGCAGGCGTCCCCCGACGTCCTCCCCCGCGATCTCGACCAAACGGCGCTCCAGAGCACCGTGCACATCCTCGTCGGACGGTGCCGGGAGAAAGGTGCCTTGGGCGACCTCCGCGGCCAGCGTGTCCAACCCGGCGATCAGCGCCGCATACGTCGCGTCCTCGAGCAGACCCGCACGGGACAAGGCGGCAGCATGCGCCTTGCCCTGGGCGATGTCGTACGGCGCCAACGCCCAGTCGAAGTGCGTGGAGCGGGACAGTTCCACCATGGCCTCGGCCGGTGGCACCTCGAACCGGCCGCCCCACAGGCTCCCCTCGCCGGTGCGGCCCTCAGCCATTGAGACGGTTGTCCCGAGCGTGTGCCATCCGGCTGGGCAGACCCCACAGCTCGATGAAGCCGTGCGCCAGCGATTGGTCGAACGTGTCACCGGAGTCGTAGGTGGCCAGCCCGTAGTCGTAGAGACTGGCATCACTGCGACGGCCGGTGACTGTGGCCTTGCCCGCGTGCATCACCATCCGGATCTCCCCGGTGGCCGCTTCGTTGACCTCGTCGATGACCGTGCTCAGCACATTGCGCAAGGGACTGAACCACAGGCCGTCGTAGACCAACTCGGACCAACGCTGGCTCACCCCGCGGAAGTAGCGCAGAAGTTCGCGCTCGGTGGTGACATGCAGCAGCTCGGAGTGAGCGGCGATCAGCGCCATGGCCCCGGGGCTCTCGTAGATCTCCCGGCTCTTGATTCCGACCAGGCGATCCTCGACCGTGTCGATGCGGCCGACGCCCTGCCCGCCGGCGCGCTCGTTGAGGATCTCGATGGCCTGCAGCATGGTGACGTTCTCCCCGTCGATGGCGACGGGCGCGCCCTTGTCGAACGTGATCACCACCTCGTCGGGATCGCGCGGCGTGGCCGGGTTCTCGGTGTAGGTGTACAACTCCTCGCTCGGGCCGTTCCAAATGTCCTCGAGGAAGCCGGTCTCCACCGCGCGCCCCCACACGTTCTGGTCGATCGAGTACGGGGACTTCTTCGTGACGTCGATCGGCAGGCCTTCCCGCTCTGCGAACTCGATGGCCTTGTCACGGGTCAGTGCCAGGTCACGCACCGGGGCGATGCAGCTCAGGTCCGGGGACAGTGCCCGGATCCCGACCTCGAAGCGCACCTGGTCGTTGCCCTTACCGGTGCACCCATGGGCCACGATGTTCGCCTGGTGCTTGTGCGCCGCCGCCACAAGGTGCTTGACGATGATCGGCCGGGACAGCGCCGAGACCAGCGGATAGCGGTCCATGTACAGCGCGTCAGCCTTCAGGGCCGGCAGGCAGTAGTCGTCGGCGAACTCGTCGCGGACGTCGGCGACCTCGGCCTCCACCGCACCGCAGGCCAGCGCCCGCTTGCGGATGACCTCCATGTCCTCGCCACCCTGGCCGACGTCAACGGCCAAGGCGATCACTTCGGCCCCGGTGGCCTCCTTGATCCACCCGATGGCCACCGATGTGTCCAGACCGCCGCTGAAGGCGAGCACCACTCTGTCTGACATTTCTTCGTCTCCTATCGACGGTTCTTTATGAGCTGTTGGAGGCGGTCCGCGACCGCCTCGCCGGAACTGGATTCGGCCACCACGAGCAGGATCGTGTCGTCACCGGCAATGGTGCCCACGACGTCGTGCAGGTGGGAGTGATCGAAAGCACTTGCGAGGTATTGCGCCGCGCCGGGCGGCGTGCGCAGGACCACAAGGTTCCCGCTGTAGTCGACCGAGACCATGGTGTCCTCCGCCACGCGGATCAGGCGGGCGTTGATGTCCTCGGACTCATCGACCCAGAAGCGGTCCTCCCCGCCTTCTGCCGGGACCGCGTACAGCAGCCTGCCGTCAGCGGACATCGTCTTCACCGCGCCCATCTCGTCGAGGTCGCGGGACACGGTCGCCTGTGTGACATCGATGCCCCGCTCCCGCAGCGCCTCGACGAGTTCGGACTGGGAGGCCACGGCGTTGTTCCTGATGATCTCGATCATCAGTTCCCGGCGTGCGGCCCGGGTGTTGAGTTTCATGCGGTCACCCCCGTTGCGATGGCATCCATGGCCCGGTCGGCCAGCTCGAAGGACAGGGTCAGCGGTGGAGCCAGGCGGACCACCGTGTCCCCGATGGCGTTGACCAACACGCCGTTGTCACGGCACGACATCTCGACGGCCTTCGCGATCGGCTGGTCGAGCACGACTCCGAGAAGGAGCCCCGCGCCGCGGACATCCGTCACTCCGGACAGCTGGGACAGGCCACTCTGGATGTGGGCACCGAGGTCCGTCGCGTGCTGCAGAAGTCCTTGGGTCTCGATCTCGTCGATGACCGCCAACGCCGCGGCACACGCCACAGGACTGCCGCCGAAGGTCGACCCGTGCTGGCCGGGCTGCAACATATCGGCGGCCGGCCCGAAGGTCAGCAGAGCCCCGATCGGCAGCCCCCCACCAAGCCCTTTGGCCAAGGTCACCATGTCCGGTGCGACAGCCTCGTGCTGATGGGCGAACCACTTCCCCGTGCGCCCGATCCCCGTCTGGACCTCATCGACGATGAGCAACGGCTCAAGTGCGCCGAGAGCGGGCAGGTACCCGGCGGGAGCGGGGATCACGCCCGCCTCGCCCTGGATGGGCTCCACGATCACAGCTGCAGAATCCGCACCGACCTGTGGCATCTCGCCGAACGGGAAGTACTCCACACCCGGCACCAACGGCTCGAACGGCGCCCGTTTGGCAGGCTGCCCGGTCAAGGTCAGTGCGCCCATGGTGCGACCGTGGAACGCACCCTCCGCCGCGTGCACAACGTGGCATCCGGACAGCCGTGCCACCTTGAAGGCCGCCTCGTTGGCCTCGGCACCTGAGTTGCAGAAGAAGACCCGGCCCGGCCTGCCCGAAAGGGCGATGAGCCGCTCGGCCAGTTCGACCCCCGCAGGGTGGATGGCCAGATTGCTCGTATGGCCGTACTGCGCCATCTGGGTGGCCACGGCCTCCTGCACGGCGGGGTGGGCGTGCCCGAGAGCGTTCACAGCGATGCCGGCGACCATGTCGAGGTACTCGCGTCCATCGGCGTCCCAGACGCTGGCGCCCTGACCGCGCACGATCACGATCGGCGGGGTGCCGTAGTTGTCACTCATGACCGCGCGCCAGCGGTCGGTCCATTGCGAGGAGGTCATCATTCGTCCACCACCATCGTGCCGATACCGGTGTCCGTGAAGACCTCCACCAGCACTGCGTGCGGGATGCGCCCGTCCACCACATGGGCCCGGGTCACCCCGCCGTCCACCGCCTCCAGGCAGGCCTCCATCTTCGGCAACATCCCGGCATCCAGGGTGGGCAGGATGTCGCGCAGCTGGTCCGGAGAGATCTGGCTGACGAAGTCGGCGCAGGTCGGCCAGTCGCGGTAGAGGCCGGCCACGTCGGTCAGCACCACCAGTTTGACTGCACCGAGCGCTACGGCCAGCGCCGCCGCGGCGGAGTCGGCGTTCACGTTGTAGACCAGGCCGTCATCGCTACGACTCACGGTCGAGACCACGGGGATCAAGTCGTCCTCAAGCAGGGTGTGCACGAACTCCGGGCGCACGTCGGTGATGTCACCCACCAGCCCGAGCGCCTCGCTACGCGCCTCCGCGGTCAGCAGGTGGGCGTCCTCCCCGCTGAGCCCGACCGCGAACGGCCCATGCTGATTGATCAATCCGACCAGTTCTCGTTGCACCTGCCCTACGAGGACCATCCGCACGACGTCCATGACCTCCGGCGTCGTGACCCGGCGGCCGTCGACGAACTCGGTGGGCACGTCGAGCCGGGACAACATGTCAGTGATCTGCGGGCCACCGCCGTGCACGATCACAGGCTTGATCCCGGCGAGTTTGAGGAACACGACGTCCTCGGCGAAGGCCTTGCGCAGGTCATCGTCGACCATTGCGTGACCGCCGTACTTGATGACGACGGTCTGACCGTGCCAGCGCTGTAACCACGGCAACGCACCGGCAAGAGTTGTGGCGATCTCGATGTCGTTCATGTCGAGTACGCCGAATTCTCGTGGACGTAATCTGTCGTGAGGTCGGTGGTCACGATGGTCACCGTGTGCTCCCCGGCGTGCAGATCGATCACGACCTCGATGTCACGGCCAGAGAGGTCCACCGTGTCGCGCGGCTCCCCCGGGCCGGAGTCCCGGCACACCGTGACGCCGTTGATCGCGACGTCGATGTGCAGCGGGTCGAACTGCGCAGATGTCGTGCCCACGGCCGACAGCACACGGCCCCAGTTCGGATCCTCTCCGAACATCGCGCACTTGAACAACGCGCTGCGCGCCACGGCCCGTGCGGCCTCCTCGGCGTCGGCGACGCTGGCCGCCCCCACCACGCGGACATCGATCAGTTTCGACGCGCCCTCCGCATCAGCAGCCAGCTGACGGGACAGATCGGCGCACACCTGGTGCAGCCCCCCGGCGAAGCGGTCGTCGGCTGGCACCCCGCTGGCACCGTTGGCCAGGACGATCACCGTGTCGTTGGTCGACATGCAGCCGTCCGCATCAACCCTGTCGAACGTCGCCGCGACGCACCCGCGGAACGTGGCATCGAGATCGGCGGCATCGATGACCGCATCGGTCGTGATGACAGACAGCATCGTGGCCATGCCGGGCGCCAGCATCCCCGCGCCCTTGGCCATGCCACCGATCCGGTACCCGGCCTCGAAGGTGCTGGTCTTCGGAACGGAGTCGGTGGTCATGATCGCCTCTGCAGCGGCGGGCCCGCCCTCGGCGTGCGCCGTCCCGAGGGCGGCACGCACGCCGGCGAGCAACTTCGGCATGTTTAGGCGCTCCCCGATCAACCCGGTGGAACACACAGCGACGTCGATGGGGCCGATCCCCAACTGCTCAGCGACCGCCTCCGCGGTGTGGTGGGTGTCGGCGAAACCTTCGGGCCCGGTGCAGGCATTGGCGCCCCCGGAGTTCAGGACGACTGCCCGCAGCGCGCCATCGGTGAGCACCTGCCGGGACCACAGAACAGGGGCAGCCTGGATCCGGTTGCGGGTGAACACACCCGCCGCGTCCCAGCGAGGACCATCGTTGACGACCACCGCGACATCCGGCGCCCCAGAGGTCTTCAGACCCGCGACCACGCCAGCCGCACGGTAACCCTGCGGATACGTAACACTCATGGTGCGACTCCATTCACTGCCAGACCGGACGCTTCCGGGAATCCGAGCATGAGGTTGGCGTTCTGGATGGCCTGGCCGGCGGCACCCTTGCCGAGGTTGTCGATCGCACTGCACACGATCACCCGACCGGCATGGGCGTCGTATGTCCACTGCAGCGCCACACTGTTGGTGCCCAGCGTCATCTGCGTCGCGGGCCATTGGCCTTCGGGCAGCAGGCGCACGAACGTCTCCGCGTCGTACGCGTTGTGCAGGGACTGTGCGACGGCGGCCGGATCGACACCCTGCAGCAGCGGTGCGGTGACGGTCGCGAGGATGCCGCGTGCCATCGGCGCCAACATCGGCGTGAAACTGATGCGCGCGCCGTGACCGATCGTCTGCTCGATCTCGGGAGTGTGCTGGTGCACGCCGCCCACTTTGTAGGCCCGAACACCCGACGTCACTTCGCTGGCCATCAGGGGCACCGACGGGGAGCGACCCGCCCCACTCGTGCCGCTGGCCGCGACCACCACGATCTGCGTCGGGTCCACCAGCCCCGCGGCCACCAACGGTGCCGCAGCCACGGCGATCGCCGTCGCATAGCACCCGGGGTTGGCCACCTTGGTCGACTCTGCGATCTTGGTCCGCTGCCCCGGGATCTCGGGCAGGCCGTAGGTCCAGGTCCCAGCATGCTCACCGCCGTAGTAGGCGCTCCATGCCGCGGCGTCCTGCAGGCGGAAGTCCGCTCCGAGATCCACAACCGGGACCTCGATCTCGGCGGCGTACTGGGCCGACTGTGAGTGCGGCAGGGCCATGAACACGAAGTCGACGTCGAGCTTCGCGGCGTCGAATGCGGCAACCTGCAGGTCGGCCATCGTCGCGAGGTGTGGATGCAGTTGCGCCACCGACTGACCGGCCGAGGCGTTGGCCCAGACCTGCCCCACCTCGAACTGCGGGTGGTCGGCCAGCAGGCGCAGCAGTTCGCCGCCGCCGTAACCGGAGGCGCCGAGCACTCCCACTGAGACCATGAACGGAACTCTATACGCATAAACGCATAGATGCGGTGCCACCCCCCTTGTACTGCGGGTGAAGAATGGAGCCATGCGTCCCCTGGACCCGTTGCGTAACGTCGCTGAAGCGGCCGACATCGCACGAGCGGGCACCATAGGGGCAGTGCGCTCCGGCCTGGCCAAGCCGCGCAACCCCTTGGTGGCCAGCCGCATGGTGTCGGCACTTCGCAAGTGGGGCACGACGCCCGGCCTGGGCTTCGCACTCGGTGCGGTCAGGGATCCCGAGGCCACCGCCATCGTGGACGTGGACGACCCGCAGCAGGAGGAGATCACCTTCGCGGACGCCGAGTACTGCACCACCGTGCTGGCCAATTCCCTGCTGGACCGTGGCGCCCAACCGGGGACCACAGTCGGGCTGCTGGGCCGCAACTCGCGGGCCTACGCCGAGACGATTGTGGCCGTGTCGAGGACCGGTGCGGATCTGGTCTACCTGAACACCGGATCATCCGCCGAACAGGTCGCGGCGGTGTGCGCGGCCCACGACATCACCATGCTGATCAGGGACCGCGAGTTCGCCGACCTGTGCCCGGACACCGTGCTCACACTGGGACTCGACGACCCGGCGGGTATCCCGCTGCTCGACTGCATGCCCTGGAGCGGCGATGTGAGCGCCCCGCGGCAGGCGTCCAAACACGTCATCCTGACCAGTGGCACCACCGGCGGCCCGCTGCGTGGCGCCGCGCGCACCACCGCTCCCCTGGACTCGGTGGCCGCCTTGCTTAACACCTTCCCGACCAAGGTCGGCGGAGTGACCTTGCTGGCCGCGCCCATGTTCCACGCCTGGGGCTGGATGCATCACCGGCTGGCATCGGTCCTCGACAGCACCCAAGTCCTACTGCGCCATCCCGACCCGGAGCGCATCCTTGCCCTGGCGCAGGCGTACGAGGTGGACACGATCATCACCGTGCCGGTCACGCTGAAGCGCCTGGTCGATCTGCCCGAGGAGACCAAGCAGCGCTACGACTTCTCGTCCGTGCGCTGTGTCGCTGTCTCCGGTTCGGCCATTCCCGGCGACCTCGCCACGCAGTTCATGAACGACTTCGGCGACGTTCTCTACAACCTGTACGGGACCACTGAGGCGGCCTACGCAACGATCGCAACACCCGAGGACCTGCGCGAAGATCCGCACACCGCCGGCCGCCCCATGCCGGGTGTGCGCATCGAGGTGCTCGACCGCAAGGGCCGCACGGTTCCCAAGGGCAAGGACGGCCGGGTCTATGTCCGCAGCCGGACCTCGATCTCCGAGTACATGGCCGACGGAACCCGCGGCAGCATCAAGGGCATGGTCCCGACCGGCGACATCGGGTGCATCGACGAGGCGGGCCGCCTCACGATCAAAGGCCGCGCGGACGACGTCGTGGTGACAGGCGGAGAGAATGTCCACCCCACTGAGGTGGAGGAGGTCCTGCGCCTGCACCCCGGCATCGCCGATGTGGCAGTCACCGGCCGCCCCGACCCGGTCTACGGCTCGGTCCTGGTCGCCCACGTGGTGCCCGCGGACGATCAACTCACCGATGATGAACTGCTGGACTGGGCGCGGCACAACCTCGGACCCCACCATCGGCCGCGAGAGGTGCGCCGGATCGCCGAACTGCCGCGCAACGCCACCGGCAAGGTGTTGCGCCGGGTGCTGGCCGGCGAGGTCACGATCGACGAACTCGACGAGGAGGACCTGCTGTAGCAGGTTTCCTACCACACGCAGCGGTGAGAGATCCGTACTGCGGTGAGCCCTTCCCGGCCGAATACGGCTCACGGGAGTGCCGGACTCTCACCGGAGTACCGGAGGCTCACCGATGAGCCCCCGACAATCAGCTGCGCAGCGTGGCGCCCAACTCCCCTGCCGCCGCCAGCGCACCATCGCGCACGCCGGCGATGTCTTCGTCGGTGAGCGTCCGGTCGTCGGCGCGCATGCGCAGCGAGAACGCCAGCGACTTCTTGCCCTCCGGTACCTGCGGCCCGGAGTAGACGTCGAACAGGCGCACACTCTCCAGCAGCGGGCCACCTCCGGAGCGCAGGGCCAGGCGTACGGTTTCGGAGGCGAGATCCTCGTCCACCACCAGCGCCACGTCCTCCTTCGCCACCGGGAAGGTCGAGACCCGCGGGGCAGCAGCAACCGGCTCCGCGACCTCGACCAGAGCGCTCAGGTCGATCTCTGCCGCACAACTGCGGGCGGGCAGATCGAAGGCCGCCACGACATCCGGGTGCAACTCGCCGGCGTGCCCGATCAGGCGATCGCCGACGGATAGCCGCGCGCACCGACCGGGGTGCCAGGGGGCGTGGACATCCTGCGTGACCGTGAGCTCGACGCCCACTGCCTGGGCCGCCAGCCTGGCCAACCGGATAGCGTCCGACCAGTCCGTGGCTCGTCCGGCACCCCACCAGCCGGCCTGCGACCAGTCTCCGCACACGACCATGGCCAGGTGCTCCGGCTGCCGCGGAAGTCCGGCCAGCATCGCGTCGAGCACGTCGTCGGAGGGACGACTGCCGGCTGGCGCCACTGGAGCGTTGATCTTCTCCACATCGCGGAAGACCTGGCCGTACTCGTACAGGCGCACAGACTCGGCACCACGGCCGACGTTGCGCCGGGCTCCGGCCAACAGTCCCGGCAGGAGGCTGGTGCGCATGAACGGCTGCTCGTCGCGTAGTGGATTCGCCAGCCGCACCGCCACGCGTCGAGGATCATCTGCAGGCAACCCGAGTTGGTCGAGTTCGGCCTCCCCCACGAAGGGGTAACTGAGCACCTCTGTCAGACCCAACTCCGCGGGCCTGCGGCGCAACTGCCGCCGCAGACGGTCAGACTCGGACAGACCCACGCCCGTACCCATGGCAGGACCGCGCGACGGGATCTTCTCGTACCCGACCACGCGGGCGACCTCCTCGACCAGGTCGATCGCGGCGGTGAGGTCGGGACGCCAGCTCGGGACCGTGATGTCGTCGCCATCCAGAGTGCACCCGATGCTCTCGAGCACCGAGCGCACGGTGTCGTCGGGGACATCCACCCCGACGATGCGCGAGGGCATCTGCAGAGGCATCGCGATCGGCGACAACGGACCGCGGCGGTCGACGTCGACCAGTCCGCCCACCGTGGCGCCGGCCAGGTCGGAGAACAACTGTGCCGCGCGGTTGGACGCGGCCAGGGCGACGTCACTGTCGATGCCCCGTTCGAAACGCCGGGAGGCCTCAGAGGACAACTTGTGGCGGCGGGACGTTGCGGCCACCAGCGCGGGCTGGAAGTGGGCTGCCTCAAGGACCACCGACGTGCTGGCGTCGTCGATCTCGGTGGTCAACCCACCCATCACGCCGGCCAGCGCCACTGCCCCCGAGTCGTCGGCGATCACGACATCGGCGGGGTCCAGGATGCGCTCGACGTGATCGAGCGTCTCCAGTTCTTCGCCGTCGTGGGGCGACCGGATCTGAATGGGTCCGGCCAGTTTGGTGGCGTCGAAGGCGTGCAAGGGCTGGCCGAGTTCAAGCATCACGTAGTTGGTGATGTCGACCGCCAGGCTGACCGGCCGCATACCGCACTGGTTGAGCCGCCTGACCATGTACGCAGGACTCGGCGCGTCCGGATCGACGTCGGTCAGCACCCGGGTGGTGAAGCGGTCGGCGCCGTACTGCAGATCGACCTCACGCACCGGGCCTTCGGCAGGAAGGTCCGGGACGAGCGTCACCGGGTCGGTGAAGGGCACCCCGTAGGCCAACGCGGCCTCCCGGGCGATCCCACGGATCGACAGGCAGTACCCGCGGTCTGGGGTGACAGCGATGTCGAGCACGGCGTCGTCGAGGCCGAGCACCGGACCGGCGTCCTGGCCGACCTCACCCTCGCTGAGCACCAGGATCCCGTCGTACTCGTCGTTGATCCCGAGTTCGCGACCGGAGCAGATCATCCCGTCACTGACCTGCCCGTAGGTCTTGCGGGCGCTGATCTCGAAGCCGCCGGGCAGCACCGCGCCGGGTAGGGCGACCGGCACGAGATCACCGACGGCGAAGTTCGTCGCGCCGCAGATGATCCCGTTGGTCTGCCCCCCGAGGTCCACCTGGCAGTACCGGATGGGCTTCTTGAACTCGGTGAGTTCCTCGATCTCCAATACCCGGCCCACGAGCAGGGGACCGGTGATCGAGATCTCGTCGACGGTCTCGACCTCCAGGCCGATCCCGATCAGCTTCTCGGCGAGTTCGCGGCCGGTCACCTCGTCGGGAAGTGCGGCGTACTCCTTGATCCAACTCAGCGGTGCGCGCATCAGCTGTCCATTCCGAAGGCCGTGGTGAAGCGGACATCCCCCTCGACGAGATCACGCATGTCGGTGATCCCGTGGCGGAACATCAATGTGCGCTCGATGCCCATGCCGAAGGCGAAGCCTGTGTACTCGTCAGGATCGATGCCGCAGGACTGCAGCACGCGGGGGTTGACCATCCCGCAGCCACCCCACTCGATCCAGCCCTCGGAGGAGCAGGTGCGGCATGGGCGATCGGGGTTGCCGACGCTCTCGCCGCGGCACGCGAAGCATTCCAGATCCACTTCCGCGCTCGGCTCGGTGAAGGGGAAGTAGCTCGGCCGCAGTCGCGTCACGATGCCCTCACCGAACATCGTGGCGGCGAACCAGTCCAGGGTCGACTTCAGGTCGACCATGCTCAACCCCTTGTCGACGGCCAGCCCCTCCACCTGGTGGAACACCGGCGTGTGCGTCGCGTCGAGCTCATCGGTCCGGTAGACCCGACCGGGACAGACGACGTAGACAGGTGGCTGCTGGGCGAGCATGGTGCGGATCTGCAGCGGGGAGGTGTGCGTGCGCAGCACCGCACCACTGTCGGCCGCCCCGACGAAGAAGGTGTCCTGCATCGTGCGCGCCGGGTGATCCCGGTCGATGTTCAGCGCGTCGAAGTTGAACCACTCCGACTCGAGTTCGGGCCCCTCGACCACTCCGTACCCGATCGACACGAAGGCATCAGCGATGTGCTCGCTGATGGTGTGTATGGGGTGCCGGGCACCCACCGGCTCGCGGTCGTTGATCATCGTGACGTCCACGCGCTCCGCCGTGAGGATCCGCTCCCGCTCGGCTTCCTTCAGCTCCGCCTCGCGGGCCTTGAGCGCCTGATTGACCCGGCCACGGGCAGCGCCGACAGCCTTGCCCGCGTCCGCCTTGGCGCTCGGTGGAAGGGCCCCGATCTCGCGGTTGGCCAGTGCGAGCGGCGACCGGTCACTTGTGTGCTCAAGACGGACCTGCTTGAGTGCGGGAAGATCCTGGGCAGCGGCGATCGCGGCCAGGGCGGCATCGACTCCTGCCTGCAGGTTCGCCGGATCAAGAGCGGCGGGCACGACCGGATCGAAGTTCTTATTGGGTGCGGACACCCTTGGATTCTATTCGGCGGCTTCAACGGGCTTTGCGGGTGCAGGTCAGGGAGCCAGCCCCGAAGAGTAGGCCAGGATCACCGCCTGCACACGATCCCGCAAGCCCAGCTTCATCAGTACGCGCGACACATGGGTCTTGACCGTCCCTTCCCCGACGAAGAGCCGCTCAGCGATCTCGGCATTGGACAGGCCCTCGGCCATCAAGAGGAAGACCTCCCGTTCGCGGGCAGTGAGTACGGCGAGAGGATCCTGCCCAGCACGCGGCCGGGGACCCCCAGCGAACCGCGCCACCAGTTGCGCCGTGGTCTCACCTCCCAGGGCGAACTCCCCGGCGGCAACGGCCCGCACAGTTGCCACGATGGTCTCGGCGTGATCGGTCTTGACCAAGAATCCACTGGCACCCGCGTGGATGGCATCGAAAACGTACTCCTCGAGCCCGAATGTGGTCAGCACGCAGACTCTTGCAGGATGGCCAGCATCCCGCAGGGCGATCGTGGCGGTGATCCCGTCCATCTCGGGCATGCGCACGTCCATCAGGATCACGTCCGGTGTGCAGACCTCAGCTTGGGACACGGCTTCGCGACCATTGCGCGCCTCGCCCACCACGTCGAAGTCGGGCTCCACCTCCAGCAAGGTCCGCAATCCCGCCCGGGCCAGATCCTGATCATCGACGATCAGAACTCGTATCACGTGGGGAACTCCACACTCAGCGACCAGCCACCGGCCGGCCGTGGACCCGCCTGCATGCGTCCACCGAATAGTGAAGCGCGCTCCCGGATGCCGACGAGACCGAGTTGGGTGCCTGCGACCAACCTCGATTGACGTCCCAGATCATCCACCTCGACGACGATGGACTCAGGAAGGTATCGCAGCTGCAATGTGCAGCCAGACGTTCCGGAGTGCTTCATCGCGTTGGCGATCCCCTCCTGTGCGACCCGGTACACGCTGGCCTGGACCGCTGGCGGCACCGGCCGTGGCTCGCCGTCCGCCTGGAACTCGACCAAGAAACCGCCGGCACTGGTGCGCTCCGCGAGACCCTCTAAGTCCGCGACAGTCGGGACAGCGCTGCGGTCCTCCGCCGGGTCCTCACGCACCACTGTCAAGAGCGTATGCAGTTGCCCCACGGCCTCCAACGCTGTTTGGTGTGCAGCGACCACCGCCTCCCGTGCCCGCGGCGGATCCGCCTCCCAAGCGTGTTCGGCCGCTGAGGTCTGCAGAACCACCGCGCCCAGACTGTGGGAGAGGATGTCGTGGAGTTCCCGAGCAACTCTTGACCGCTCGTCCTCCACCGCACCGTAAGCGCTGGCGGCCGACTCCATCTCCACCAGTTCACGCAACGCGATGTTAGCGGCGCTCAGTTCACGCAGCCGTCGTGCCAATAGCCCGCCCCCCGCAGCCAGACCACACGCGACCGCCACAAATGCGATCCCACCGAGCGCCTCGGGCAGTGGTCCCCAGGCCATAACGATCGAGAACACCACCAGAGCCGTACCGACCACAGGCCAGCGCACACCGTAGGCCGTCGCCGAGTAGAACGCGACCAGCGCGATGAGTAGGGAACTTCCAGCCTGATAGGAGCCGAACAGCAAGCAGACGATCGCAAGCAGCGACAGGGACGCGAACAGCACGACAGCCGGGCGGAGCCGGCGAGCGACAAGGAGGAAGCCCGCCAGCCCGACCATGGACGCGGTGACCCAACCCGGACGTGGGTACTCGTCAGACATCAGCCCGGCAGCGAACCCGTAGGCGCCGAGCACGAGTGCGATGAGCACATCTAGGGCCGCCCGCCGGTTTACCGCGGACGTCCAGCGAACTGTCGGACTGCCAGTGGTTGGTGTTCCCACGCCCGGAGACTAGCCGAGTTGCACGACCAACGCGTCTGCCGAAAGGCATACCGACAAACACACTTCGGACTGACGACTCACGGCTCACGCAAACCTACGGTTCTATTCGTCGGTCCTCTCCTGGCACCGACTCAACGGTTGGGAGACAACATGCAACGGTTCCTTTCTTTCGGTTATGTGATCGCAGTGGCGGGCGGACTGCTCCTCGCCATGGGATCGGCAATGCAGGCTCTGCTCACCGATCCAGTGCTGTCTGTGGCGGCGTCGACACCGATCTTCACGACGACCGCCGTCTTGCGGCTCCTCGGTTCTGCCGCTGTGCTGATCGGACTGACGGCCATCTACATCCGGTGCGCCGATCGTGCCGGATTGTTTGGGCTGGTGGCCTATGTGCTTGTTGTGCTGAACATGATTCTGCAGACCGGCTGGATGTGGTCCGACGCGTTCATCGCACCCGCCTTGGCCGGCGCGGCGCCGGGGATTCTCGACGGCACCGTCGACGCACCGCGATTGACCATCGCCTTCCTGGCGGCGTGGATCATGAATGCCTCAATCGCATTGCTGGGTATTGCCGTGCTTCGGTCACGCACCTTCCCACGGACCGTGGGCATTGCACTGATTGTCATGGGTGCCGTCACATTGTTCCCCCTGCCCGTGGATGGGCCCGTTTACGAGGTCATCATCGGGCTGGCCTGCGCCGTGGCCGGAGTGGCCGCACACCGGGGGCAGACAGGCGATGCGACCGTGGAGCCGGTAGGGGTGGCGGCCACCTGAATCCCTGCCGGAGGGCGACCGATGGGTGCAGGATGGAGCCCATGCACGCGGACACTGTGGACCTCGGCAATGACGTCTTCATGATGGACACCCGGATGGGCGGATACGAGGCGATCACGTCGTCCTACCTCATCCGCAGTTCCCGGCCGTGTCTCGTCGAGACCGGCACTGCACGTTCGGCGCCGTTGGTGATCGAACAGTTGCGGCATCTCGGCGTCGGGCCGGACGATCTGGCGGCGATCGTCGTCACACACATCCACCTCGATCACGCCGGCGGGGTCGGGGATCTCGCCGAGGCGTTCCCCAACGCGCAGATCGTCGTGCAGGAGAGAGGGGCTCGTCACCTCGCCGATCCGAGCCGGCTGGTCGCCAGCGCGCACCGGGTGTTCGGGGAGGCGATGGATCGGCTGTTCGGCGACCTCCGGCCCACCGAAGCGGCGCGCATCGTGTCGATCGCCGAACGCGGCGCCGTGGACCTCGGCGACGGTCGGTCGCTGGCGGCCTTCCACAACCCTGGGCATGCCTCCCACCACATCGGACTCGTGGATTCGGCCACCGGAGACCTGTACACCGGGGACGCGGCCGGGGTCTATGTCCCCGAGACCGCCGATGTGCGACCGGCGACCCCGCCACCGGACTTCGACCTCGACCTGACCTTGAGCTCCCTACAGGCGATGCGCGACGTTGCGCCGACCCGCCTGCTGTTCAGCCACTTCGGCCCTGTGACGGATATCGACGAGACCCTTGACGCGTCGGTCGACGAATTGCACGCATGGGTGGACGCCGTGCGACTCGCGCGCGAGGTCTCCCCCGACATGGACCATGCGGTGGCGATGGTGCGGGAGAAGGACCGTGCGCGCCATGCACGGTTGTACGAGGATCGCGCGCTACTCGCAAAGCAGGAGGAACTCTCGGGGACCCAGGCGAACGTGGCGGGGATCATGCGGTGGCTGGACCTGCAGGAGAAGGGCTGAGGTAAGCCCGGGCACCGGCCGCACACAGGCGTTAGTGAACTTGAGGGCCGTTCGCCTTATGGAGGAGCGTTAGCGAAGAGGAGCATCCGACTCGCTAACGACTCTCCACATCACTACCCCGTGTGCTGCGCCACAGCGCTGGAGTACAGGCACACAGCCGCAGCCGAGGCCAGGTTCAACGACTCCGCCTCCCCGAAGATCGGGATCGACACAGTGGGCAGGCCGAGGTCGGGCAGACCGTGGGCCTCGTTGCCGAAGACCCACGCCGTGGGCAGGTCCAGATCGACCTCCCGGAGGTCGCGTTCCCCTGCCCCGGAGGTGGCGAGCACCTGAAGACCGTCGACCGGAACCTCATCCAACGCACACGATGTGAACGGGATGTGGAACAACGACCCGGCGGTACTGCGCACGCACTTGCCGTTGTACGGATCGACCGAATCCCCAGTGAAGTAGACCGCATCGGCCCCCGCCGCATCCGCGGTGCGCAGGATGGTGCCGGCGTTGCCCGGATCGCGTACGTCGTGCAGGACGACGATGAGCCGCGGCTCCGCAGGCGGCTCGAAGGGCAGGAATCGGCACACCGCGGCGACACCCTGCGGGTGCACGGTCTCGGTCATCGCAAGCAGCACCGGCTCCGGGACCTCAGTGACCTTGACGCCCGCGGCCTCAATGGTCGTCCCCGAGACGAAGATCTCGTCGATGATGTCAGGGTGATGCCGGACCGCCTCGCGCACAGCCTGCGGCCCCTCGACCAGGAAGCGTCCGACCTTCTCCCGGAACTTCCGGTTCGACAGACGCCGAACGGCCCCAACCCGGTCGGACTTGACCGAGGTGGGGCCGTTCGAGGTCATATCAGGCTGCGGAGGGCAGGGCCGCCTTGGCGGTCTCCACCAGCGCGGCGAAAGCCTTCTCGTCATTCACCGCGAGGTCGGCCAGCATACGCCGGTCCACCTCGACCCCAGCGGCCTTCAGGCCCTGGATGAACCGGTTGTAGGTCATGCCGTTGGCGCGGGCAGCGGCGTTGATCCGCTGGATCCACAGCCGCCGGAAGTCACCCTTGCGGTCCTTGCGGTGGTCGTAGGCGTAGACGCCCGAGTGCAGGACCTGCTCCTTGGCCTTGCGGTACAGCCGGGAACGCTGACCGCGGTAGCCGCTGGCCTTCTCCAGGGTGCTGCGGCGCTTCTTCTGCGCATTGACTGCGCGCTTCACACGTGCCATCTGTCAGTCCTCCTCAGCGCTCGCCCAGCAGGCGCTTCGCGATCTTCGTGTCACTGGGGCTCAGCACCTGGTCACGGCGCAGGCGGCGCTTGCGGCGCGACGACTTCTGCTCGTACATGTGCTGGTTGTTGGCCTGCTCGCGCATGATCTTGCCCTTGCCGGTCTTGCGCAGGCGCTTCTTGGCGCCGCTGTGGGTCTTCATCTTGGGCATCTATCTCTCCTATGTCCTCAGGCCTGCTCGCCCTTGCCGGTCTTCTTCCGGTGCGGGGCGAGGACCATGATCATGTTGCGGCCGTCCTGCTTCGGCGCCGCCTCCACGAATCCCAGCGTTTCAACGTCATCCGCCAGACGGGTCAAGAGGCGGAAACCGAGTTCGGGGCGGGACTGCTCCCGGCCGCGGAACATGATCGTCACCTTGACCTTGTCGCCCTGACCGAGGAAGCGCTCTATGTGACCCTTCTTGGTCTCATAGTCGTGCTTGTCGATCTTCGGGCGGAGTTTCATCTCCTTGATGACCGTGTGGGTCTGATTGCGGCGGGCTTCGCGTGCCTTCTGGGCGGTCTCGTACTTGTACTTGCCGTAGTCCATGAGTTTGCACACCGGCGGTTTGGCCATTGGGGCCACTTCCACCAGATCGAGGTCGGATTCCGCTGCCAGTCGCAGCGCATCCTCCACTCTCACGATGCCGACCTGCTCACCGTTCGGTCCGACCAGACGGACCTCCGGGACCCGGATACGGTCGTTGACGCGCGGTTCTTCGCTGATGAGGCGCCTCCTTCGTAGCGTTGGCAAACGGAAGGCGCGCCTGAGGGATCAGGCACCCGTAGACCACCGGACTCAGCATCCGGGAGGTGGGAACGGACGTTCCGCTTGCACAGGTGTCGAGGTTTCGACTCACCCAGAGTAGCAGGAGGCCGTCAGACGATCTCAGAGAGCCAGCCGGCAGCGCTGCTCCCCAGTGTCGACCAGTCCGCCGTGCCGGTTCCGGCGAAGGCACACATCAAGGCCTCGACGCTGCGATCGCCGGTGCGCGGCTGCGCCTCACGCAGTGACTCGTCGTGCAACGCACACAGCGCCACCAGATAGGCCAGGGTCTGCGGATACGGTGCGCCACGCTTGTCCAGTTCGGCATCCACCTCGATCAACAGGCTCAGCACACTGCGCGTCGTGGCCTGCAGGTCGGGATTGTCCGCGAGCACACCGTCGACCAAGGGCCACCACACAGAATCCGCCATACCTCCATTGTCCCGATGCCCCGTCAGGCCGCCATCGCGGCCTCACCGGGCGCACACTTGAGTCGGGAGGTCGACATGAAGCGCCGGGCAGCATTGGGCATCGTCGTCGCACTCGGGAGCCTGACCGCAGTACCCGCTCACGCCGTGGATCTCACACCGGTCCTGAGGATCAGCAAGAGCACGGCCCCGGTGGGCGTCGACGTGCCGTACACGATCACGGTCAAGCCCGCGGCCAAGGCAAAGGGCAAGCGGGTGCGCATCCAGGTGAAGGGCTACGTCGGGTGGAAGGGCTTCGACACCTTCCGCCTCGGGAAGTCGGGCGTCATCGAGGACGATGTCGAGGGTTACCAGCCCGGCCTCGGAAGGTACCGCGTGCTGGTCCTCGGGAAGAACGGTGGCGTGGTGGCCAAGTCCGGCACGGTGAGCGTGTCCTGGACCCCGCGCGTCACCCAGTGATCGCCACCAGATGGTCGACCGTCCGGTTGATCCGCGCGAGGTAGGGCAGGTCGAAGGCGGCCCCGAACACCAACTGCATGCCCACCCGGTCTATTGACTGCACACGGAACTCCGCGGCGGCCGCGGCGGAGTAGAGATCCGGGTCCACCTCCAAGCCGTTGTCCGCGAGCGCCTGCCAATGCACCGCGAGCAGATGGATCACCTCGTCGAGGTCGGTGTGGGCATCCAGGGTGAATGTCAGCAGTTCGGCGACATCACGCTGCGGGGTGTTCACCCGGGCAAGTTCCCAATCGAGGGCCACCACGTCCCCGTCGGCGGTGAACCCCACATTGCGCTGGTTGAAGTCGTTGTGCACCAGACATGCGGGCATCGCGTCCTTCGCCGGGTGCCATTGCTCGATGGTCGCGATCGTCTCGAGCCGACGCGCACGGCTTGCCGCAGATACAACGTCGGGTAGTCGTTGGGCGGCATCCTCGACCATGGCCCGCCAAAGACCGGAATCGGCGAGGACTGTGCGGGTGCTCGGCCGCTGCAACGTCCAGGCGTAGTCGTGCCCGGCGGTGGCGGCGTGAAAACCGGCGGCTGCCAGGAGCGCCTGCTCGATGTGTTCGGTGGGCCAGCGCTCGACCGCGCCGCTGGCGTCGAGACCGTCGATGGGGCCGAGATCTTTGAGCACCAATGCCGTCTGACCGTCGGCCTCGAAGCGGCCGAGTTCCGGCGGCAGCACATCCCGCAGGGCGGGGAGCAAGTAGGCAGCCGGTTCCCGGCCACCGGTGTCGCTCACCTCGGCTGCGGCGAGGTGGTCGCCGTACGGCGCTCCGAGGTCGATGCCCTGTTCACGGACGATCCAGGGGATCAACGTCTGGCCGATGCCCTGTGGCGGATTGACCTTCACCACGACCCCTCGCCCACCCACAGTCGCCCTCAGCACGCCGTAGAGGTCCTCTGGGTCCGTGCCGTACTTGATCGTCAGCCAGGGTTGGCCGGCGTCATCGGGGATCTGCAAGGCGGGCTCATCGTCGAACAATCGGCGCAAACCCGCCACCACGTCTGCTGCGCGCACCCCTGAAGGGTAGTTCAGTCCTCCCGCGCCCGCCGTACGCGTCGCGTGCCATCCTGGCTGCATGGACCCCGTAGATGCTGAGCGCGACATCGCCGACGTCCCCGCAGTGGAGGTGGTCTCCACCGTGGCCGTGCACCTCATGACGGCAGCCGCCGTGAAATGCGGGCTCGGCGAGGACCCCGAGGAGATCGACCTCGACGAGGCCCGCACTCTCATCGAGTCGCTGGCGGGCCTGATCGTCGCGGCGAGCCCTTACATCGGCACCTTCCACGCGCGACCGTTGCGCGACGGGCTGAAGTCACTGCAACTGGCCTTCCGCGAGGCGTCGATCGTGCCGGATCCGCCCGGCCAGGGCCCGGGCGAGAAGCTCACCGGTCCCGTAGTCGCAACTCCATCCGGCTGACCCGGGCCTGGACCTGCGGGGTCGCGCTCAACGCCTCCGCAAGAGCGGCGACAGAAGCCTGGTCCGCCGCGTCGAGTTCGAGGGCGACACCGTCCACGGTCGACGGGTCCACCAAGAACCGACCGGTCAGCCCACTGCCGGCAAGGGCACTGTCCAACGCCTCGACCACCTCCGGCTCGTCGAGGGGGTGCCGCCAGGGCCCGCCCGAAGCCAACGCCCACAACCCCGTGCCGGCCAAGGCGTACCTCGTCGGACCGGCGATGTCGATCAGCAGCGCATCACAGCCTTCCTGCAGAGCGGCCTGTGCCGCCTCCACGCCGGCCACCGGAATGGGTCGGGCATCCGCGCGCCACATGGCCACCGAGTCGACCCCTGTGAAGGTCATCAGCGCTTTGTGGCCCTGTGCGTCTGTGATCGTCACCGTCGCCATGTGGCTGTGCTTGTCCCCGCCCTCGGGATCCTTCTCATCGAGGTTGGCGAGCACCGGGATGAGCAACCGGCCCTGGGCGAGACGGTCGACGAGTTCGCGTTGGGCGGCATAGGTCTCCGGATCTCCGATGAGTTCCCGCACACGGGGATCGGCCTGCCCCGTGTCGCCCTGGAACCGGGTGACCAGCACGTCAGCGCCCTCGAAGTCAGTCATGAACGCCCCAGAGCACTCGAGATGACGTCCGCCACCCGACCGGGAAGGTCGGTGCCCTCACCCGCGACAAGATCCACGACACCCGCCTCGCGCAGAGCCAGCGCTGCGACGCCCTGGACCCGGGCCATCTCCGCAGCGCGGTCCGGCGTGCGGTGGCTGATGACTGATGCTCCCTCCGGCGGCAGCGGCGACACCCACCCGTTCTCCATGCAGATGACCGTCTGCGCCGGGATGAGCGCCAAAGCGGCACCGCCACAGCCTTGACCCATCACGCAGGAAACGGTCGGGACGCTCAGGCCCGTCAGGCTCTGCAGTGTCCGAGCGATCTCGCCGGCCATCGCGGCCTCCTCCGCAGGGCCCGACAGTTCACCGCCGGGGGTGTCGACCAGCGTCACCAGGGGCAGCCCGAGCCTCTGCGCAAGGCGCATCCCCCGTTGGGCGACGCGGAGGTCCTGCGGAGTCACGTCGCGACGGGTCTGCGCCACGAATATCGCCCGGCGGCCGCGCACGCGCCCCAGGAGCACCCGCACACCCACGCCGGTCTCGCCGGTGCCGGTGCCGTGCAACTCGGTGCGGTCGGTCAGCAGGTCGAGAACCGCATCCGGCCCGGGACGATGCTCATCGCGCGTCACGGTGATCGCGTCCCACGCGTCGACCTCGGCCGGCGGGAGCACGTCATCGACCGCTTCCGGTTGGTCGCGCCCGTTGGCCACCGACAGAATGCCGGACACCCAGTCACGCAGGCCGGGCAGGGCGACCACGTCGTCGATGACTCCCACGCGTGCCAGATTCTCCGCCGTCTGCACCGGCGGGAAGGGTTCGCCGTGCAGGGCTTCATACACCTTGGGACCCAGGAAACCCAACAACGCCCCTGGCTCCCCGGCCGTGATGTCCGCGTAAGAACCCCACGTGGCCATCACCCCGCCGGTCGTCGGGTTGCGCAGCCACCCGATCCGTACCGCCCCTGATGCGAGATGTTCGTGCGCAGCTCGGGCGATGTCGGTCATGCGGAAGAACGCTGCCGTGCCCTCCTGCATGCGTGTCCCGCCGGAGGTCGGCAGAGTGATCACCGGCAACCGCTCGGCCGTCGCACGCCGGTACGCCGCGACCACCCTGTCGGCGGCCGAGTGCCCCACGGAGCCGGCCAAGAACCCGAATTCGCCGCCGATGACGACGACGCGATGGCCATTCACCTCGGCCACGGCGACCTGTACCGACTCATCAACCCCGCTGCGTGACGCTGCACGCTGCAGGCTCTCGGCATACTCCCCCGTGGCCGGGCGACGCGGCACGTCGATGGGCTGTCTCGAACCCGGGTCCAGGAGCGCGTCCAGCGTCTCGGCCAGCGTGGTCATAGGCGGCAGGCGTGGATGTCCGTGACGAGGATGGCCCGGCCGCCGAGTTCGAACAACTCATCCATGACCTGATGCACGCGCGTGCGCTCCACCATCGCGCGCACAGCCACCCAGCCCGCCTCCTTGAGCGGCGAGACTGTGGGCGACTCCAGACCGGGGGTGATGGCCGAAGCCGCATCGAGCAATCGCTCCTCGATGTCGTAATCCACCATCACGTAGGCCCGCGCGACGATGACACCCTGCAGGCGCCGGACGAACGTCCCCTCGGCCGAGCTGGCGTCGTTGTGTGCAGGGCGGACCAGGAGAGCCTGACTGCGAAGCAGCGGGCTACCGATGACCTCGAGGCCTGCTTGTCGCAGGGTGTTGCCGGTGTCCACCACATCGGCCACCGCGTCCGCAACGCCGAGTCGCACCGCGTTCTCCACCGCACCATCGAGTTTGACGACAGTGGCCGCCGTGCCGGTGCGCTCCATCCAGTCGCGCAGCAGCCCCGGATAGGACGTGGCGATGCGCTTGCCGCCGACGTCGGACGTGCCCTTGGGTGCCGCCAGTCGGAACGTCGAGTGGCCGAAGCCCAACTCGATGACTTCGGTGACCGGGGCGCCGGAGTCCACCAACATGTCGCGGCCGGTGATCCCGAGGTCGAGCGTTCCCTTGCCGACGTAGGTCGCGATGTCCTTGGGCCGCAGGAAGAAGAAGTCCACGTCGTTGTCGGGGTCGTGGACCATGAGTTCCCGTTGACCGGCGGAACGCAGATAGCCGGCCTCGGCCAGCATCTGGCGCGCAGGCTCGCCGAGTTGTCCTTTGTTCGGGATCGCCACCTTGAGGGTCACAGGTACCGCCCCACCTGTTCCGGGGTCACTCCGACCGCCAACATCATGGCCTGCACGTGGTAGATCAACTGGCTCAGTTCCTCCGCGGCACGCTCCGGCGATTCGTGCTCGGCGGCCATCCAGGCCTCCGCAGCCTCTTCGACCAACTTCTTCCCCACCTCATGCACACCGGACTGCACGAGTCGCACGGTTCCGGAGGTGGGGTCAGCCGTGGCGACCTTCATGGACAACTCGGCCCAGAGGTCATCGAAGGATTTCACGCCTCTCAGGGTAGTCAGCCACGGATCCTGGAACAGGCACCGCCTCATCCGGCGCAGGGTGCCGGCATCACCAAGTCGGGCGAGGGGTGGCCGCGGTGCGCGGGCGGATCCACACGTGGATCGCTGCGCGCACCAGCCCCCTCTCGCCCGACCGTGAATGCGCCTACCGCTTGACGCTGTAGATGCGCTTGTTCCCTGTCGACGACCAGACCAGGGTCATCCCGTCATAGGAGACCGCGGGGCTGAAAGCGGACGACGAGTGCTTGACCAACTTCTGCCACTTGCCGCTCTTCCAGATCATGCTGCGCAGCGTCGACCCCTTGTAGTAACTGGACGTCCAGGCCAGGGTCTTGTCAGTCAGGGCGATGTCCGGAGTTCCGACACTGCCCAGAACCTTCGGCTTGAGCCACTTCACGCCGTTCCAGCGACTCGCGACCATGTCACCATCGCTGTTGCCCCAGGCCATGTTCAGGCCGTTGGGCGACATCGCCGCGGAGTAGGTCTCGTCGACGGTGACCGTCGACGCAGGCGCCCACACGGTGCCACTGCGGGTCGAGGTGAGGATGCCATCGCCGGAGCTCGGCAGCCACATCAGGCGGGTGCCGTCAGCGGTGAGCTGCAACTCCTCCAAGGACGGAGACGAGGGGTACTGCCGGATCATCACCGGTGCGGTCCAGGAACCGTCAGGGTTACGCGTGGTTCCCATCAGCGCGAAGGTGTCGGTGACCCACACGAGGGTGGATCCGTCCTTCGAGAAGGCCACGACCTGTTCGTAGTAGTAGCGACCGTCCGGGTCGACCGTGCCCAACTGCGTTGGAGCGGGCCAGGTGCCGTCCGCGTTCTGCGTGACGTAGTAGAGCTTGCCTGCCGGCTGTGGGTAGGTGTCCGGACCCCAGTCGACGAAGACGACCGTCTTCGCGTCACCGGACATCACTCCGTCGCCGAGGTTGGTGCCCGACGCGACGATGGCTGCTGTGAGCCAGTCGGCTTTGCTGTCCCGTACCGCCATCAGGTATCCCATACCCGGTGTCTCGATGAGCGCCTGGTTCCCGTTGCTGCCCAACTGCACGTCGGTGCTGCCGGAGGCTCCCGGAATCGGCGACGAGGGCCACCAACCCTTCTTCGTGTTCTTGTACCAGGACGCGCGGATCGGCCCAGAAGCAGACGAACTGGTCTTGTTCGTCCGCACCCACGTGGCCACCCGGCCACCGTCGGACACGGCGAGGTGGTTGCCGAACTTGGAACTCACTTCCTGGGGGCTTCCCCAGGTGGACCCTGCTTGGGCCGGCGCGGTGACCAACAGGCCCACGCCCAGGCCCGCCACCGCGGCGACGGACCACAGTCTCGTGCGATTCATGACCAACCTCCCTCTCACCGGGTGCTTGTCACCGACGCGCTGTCCGGACGTCCCGCCACGCCAGTCGCAACGGGAGTAACCCGGCAGCGTCCCCCGCGGCACGTCGACCCGGTGGTCTGCGATTTCAGGCTATACCTGCCGAATCCGGGCGTGTCTTTCTGAATACGTGCGAACACGCTCAGTGACCATCACCGTTTGGAGGTGTAGATCCTGCTCCCCGAGACCCATGCCACCGTCTTGCCTCCGGGCGCCACCGCGGGGCGCTTCGCCTTCGTCGACAACTTCACCGGCGCCTTCCAGGCGCCTTTGCTGTAGGTGTAGACCCGCAAGACGGACTTCCCGGGACGCTTCTCAGTCGTCGCGACGGCGGCGTTGGCCGCCGCGATCTGCGTCGCCCCACGCATCACCCGTTTGACCGGCGTCGTCCACCCCGAGGCCGTGCGCGACAACAACTCGAAGTAGCCGTCGGAGTCGGTGAACGCGATGGTCCGGGCGTTCGGTGCCGTGACGATCGTGTTCGGGCCGGCCGACGAGATCTCCTGCGCCGGCTGCCACCCGGAGATGTACTCCGACATATAGAGGTAGTCGTCCCCGGCCGAGATCCACAGAACGTCGTTGCCGTCGCGCTCCACGGCCAGGTACTCCAGACCCTCGTAGAGAGGATTGAGAGTGGCGACCGTGTCCGGCGCCTGCCAGACGGTCCCGAGCAGGCGCGAGGACCGGATCTTCGACGCCTCGTCCATCCACACCACCGTGCTTCCGTTGCGGGACAGTGCCATCGGCGTACGGAAGTCGGAGGCCGCGCCCGGCAGCACAGTGCCCACCACGACCGGCGCCGACCATGTGCCGTCATCGGCACGCAGCATCGACTTCACCGTGCCGGGGATGACCACCGGGGTGGTCTGCGAACCGGTCCAGTCGACCCACACCACGACCCGAGCATCACGGGACATCTGGACCCCCGCGACCTCGGCTCCGGCGATCAGCGGCTGGGCTGCCCCCCAGGTGGTGCCCGTGCGCTGCGCGACCAGATAGCCGGTACCGGCGACACCCATCAGGGCGTAGTTGCCGTCGGCACTGATCTGTAGCTCCGAAACCCCGGTGGCACCGGGGATCGCGGCGGTCTTCGACCACCCCTTGGCCGTGGACCGGTAGCGGGCCGCACGCACGGGTCCGGCACCGGTACTGGTCGCGATCCATGCGGCCACGCCACCGTAGTCAGAGATCTGGATGGCGTGCCCGGAGGTCGGACTCAACTGTTGTGGACTCCCCCAGGTGCTTCCCGCATGTGCGGGCGCAGCGACAGCGACGACGGCGACAGCGACCGTCGATCCGATCAGCAGAGACTTCATGGCGGACCCTCCCCTCCCCAGGCGTTTACCGAGGCCCCCATCCCACGATACGCCCGGCACGAGGGCCACAGCCCGGTCAGAGATCCTGCAGCACGGACCACGTCTGCACCGCGGCGGCCGCCGATTCCCGCCCCTTGTCCTCACTGGCTCCGGGTC
>ERZ724514.179-NODE-179-length-28770-cov-9.111370_pt1 | contig 28770 bp, 21 predicted proteins | sample MGYA00376047_ERZ724514 | MGnify/ENA primary metagenome ERZ724514 (study PRJEB28724, sample SAMN07190883) | activated sludge metagenome | isolation source: activated sludge of sewage treatment plant in Hong Hong | place: Hong Kong | collected 2016-03-17 ...
CAAATGGCCATGGCCAACTCCGGAACACAGAGCAACTTTTTGATTTCCCTCAACAACTGGAAGTCAATACCGTACAACCTGATATTTTTCACGCTCGTTGTTTTGTTTACCTATGTTTATACAGCATTGATTGTAAACCCGAAACAATATGCCACTTATCTGAAAAATCAAAACTCATTCATTCCGGGTGTAAAACCTGGTGATGATACAGAAGAGTATATTGACTCACTTACTACCAGAATTACATTTCCGGGGTCAATTTTCTTAGGATTGATCGCCATTTTGCCTGCTATTGTCGCGGCTGTTGGAGTGAGTGATGCTTTTGCCATATTTTTCGGAGGTACTTCATTGCTGATCCTTGTAGGGGTTGCTTTGGATACCCTGGCACAGATTGAGTCTTATTTGTTGATGCGTAAGTACGACGGCCTGGTAAAATCTGGCAAAATCAAAGGTCGCAACAGCGGAGGAATCCAGATCGGAGCAGGATATTAATTCATCGCCGATCATGGTATTTAAGACCAACGATGAAATTGAATTAATCAGAGAAAGTAGTTTGCTGGTTTGTAAGACCCTGGCTGAGTTGAGTAAACACATCAGGGAAGGCCAGACAGGCAATCAACTGGATAAAATAGCAGAGGAATTCATCAGGGACCATGGCGCCGTACCTGGTTTTAAGGGTTACCGGGGATTTCCAGCAACATTATGTATATCTGTTAACGAACAGGTTGTACACGGTCTGCCCAACGACAGGCCATTTGAAAGTACCGATATTTTTTCCGTCGACTGTGGCGTATTGATGAATGGATTTTACGGAGATGTTGCTTTTACATTTATAGGTAAAGATGCTGATCCTGAAGTAATCAAACTCTGTCAGGTCACCAAAGAATCCCTGTATCTCGGCATTGCGGAGGCAAGTGCCGGCAAAAGGGTAGGTGACATTGGTTTTGCCATTCAGCAACACGCAGAAGTGAAGCACCGTTACGGCGTAGTAAGGGAGTTGGTTGGACATGGACTTGGTCGCAACTTGCATGAAGATCCTGAAGTGAGCAATTTTGGCAAAAGAGGCCAGGGAGCATTATTAAAGGAAGGATTGGTGATTGCGATAGAGCCAATGGTCAATTTGGGAACCAAAAAAGTATCCCAAAGTAAGGATGGCTGGACCATCACATCATTTGACAAAAAACCTTCTGCACACTACGAACACAACGTTGCCATCAGAAAAGGAAAGGCCGATATCCTCTCAGATCATTCATTTATAGAGAATTCTGTAAAAAATAATGATTTTTTGACAGATGTATCGGTAAAAATTTAGATATTTGCACTCCAATTCAAAAAATGAGTTCAAAAAACCTGATAAAACTTGACGGAATCATTGAAGAGGCACTTTCCAACGCCATGTTTAGGGTAAGGTTGGAAAATGAGCACCTCATCATTGCAACCATTTCTGGAAAAATGAGGATGAATTACATCCGTATTTTGCCAGGTGACAAAGTATCGGTAGAGATGTCTCCCTATGATTTATCAAGGGGAAGAATAACATATAGATATAAATAAGCTGAAATAATAAACCAATGAAAGTAAGAGCTGCCGTCAAAAAGCGATCTGAAGATTGTAAGATCGTGAGAAGGAAGGGAAAAATTTACATCATCAATAAAAAGAATCCTAAGTTTAAACAACGTCAGGGGTAAAAAGAAAGGACAATGGCACGTATTGCGGGAATTGACTTACCAAAAAACAAGAGAGGCATCATAGGCCTTACTTATATTTATGGTATCGGCAGGAGCACTGCAGCTGAGATTTTGGCAGCAGCAGGCGTAAGTCAGGATACCAAAGTATCTGAATGGACGGATGACAACGTAAAATTCATCTCTAAGATGATCCAGGACACCTACAAGGTTGAGGGTGAATTGAGGAGTGAAGTTCAGCTTAATATCAAGCGTCTGATGGACATCGTTTCTTACAGAGGTCTTCGTCACAGAAAGGGACTTCCGGTAAGGGGACAAAGCACCAAGACCAACGCTAGAACGCGTAAGGGCAAGAAGAAAACAGTAGCGAACAAGAAGAAAGCAACTAAATAAGAAGTAATGGCAAAAGGTAAAAAGGTTAAAAAGCGCAATGTAGCCATATCCGCAGACGGGTTGGTTTACATTCAGGCCAGTTTCAACAACATTATTATTTCCATCTGTAACAACCAGGGGCAAGTAATTTCCTGGGGTTCTGCCGGTAAAGCAGGTTTCAGAGGATCAAAGAAAAATACACCCTATGCCGCTCAAATGGCTGCATCAACGGCTGCACAAACAGCCTTGGACGCAGGTTTGAAACACGTAGAAGTATTTGTTAAAGGCCCGGGAGCGGGTAGAGAATCTGCCATCAGGGCTATCGATTCAGCTGGAATCAAGGTGACAAGGATCAAAGACGTTACGCCAATCCCTCACAATGGTTGCAGGCCTCCTAAGAAAAGAAGAGTTTAATAAAAAAGAAATAAAAAGAGGATAATGGCTAGATATACTGGACCAACTACCAAAAAAGCCAGGGCTTTCGGAGAACCAATCTACGGTTACGATAAGTCTTACGAAAAAAGAAAGTTCCCACCAGGACAACACGGTTTGGCAAAGAAGCGTAAGCAAATGTCTGACTATGCTGTTCAGTTGATGGAAAAACAAAAGGCAAAATATACTTACGGCTTGTTGGAAAGACAATTCCGTAACCTTTTCCATAAAGCTACCAGCAAACACGGTGTAACGGGTGAAATCTTGTTGCAATTGCTGGAATCAAGGTTGGACAATACCCTGTACCGTATGGGTGTAGCTCCTACCAGAAAAGCTGCAAGACAGCTGGTAGGTCACAAACACGTTTTGGTAAATGGTGTTTTGACCAACATCCCTTCATTTTTGTTGAAGCCCGGAGATATTGTATCTGTTAGGGGCAAGTCAAGAGGATTGGAGTTTATCAAAAACAATGTGGGTAAAAAGACCGATGCAAAAAGCTTTGCTTGGTTGGAATGGAACCCTGAAAGAATGGAGGGCAAGTTTATCGACTACCCGGAAAGAGAGAGAATTCCAGAGAAGATCAACGAACAGTTGATCGTGGAATTGTACTCCAAGTAATTCACAAGGCTGCCCCCCGGTTTTCCGGTAAGGGTAGCTTCACTTTTTGAATCACGTTAAATTAATCATACAACATGAGTATCCTGAATTTTCAAAAGCCAGATAAAATTAGGTTGCAAAAAGCAGATGATTTTGAAGGCATCTTTGAATTCAAACCCTTGGAACCAGGCTTCGGCCAAACCATTGGTAACTCTCTGAGAAGGATTCTTTTGTCTTCTTTGGAGGGCTATGCCATTTCCGCTGTCAGGATTGGGGGTGTAGACCATGAGTTTGCCTCTATCAAGGGTGTTGTGGAAGATACAGTTGATATAGTTCTTAACCTCAAACAAATAAGGTTAAAGCCAGTTATGGCAGATAATACCGGCGCAGAAGAAAAAATCTATATTACCATTTCCGGTAAGGATACTTTCAAAGCCGGTGATATCGAAACCTACAACAACATCTTCAAGGTAATGAACCCTGAGTTGCACCTTTGCACCATGGAACCTTCCGTTACCCTTGAATTGGAGTTGACTGTTACCAAAGGTCGTGGTTATGTACCAGCTGACGAAAACTTGCCAAAAGATGCTCCTATTGGTGTTATTCCAATCGATGCCATCTATACTCCTATCAAAAAGGTTGCCTACAAAGTAGAAAACACAAGGGTCGAGCAACGTACGGATTATGAAAAGTTGACCATCGATATCAAAACAGATGGTACCATTCATCCGGAAGAAGCATTGAAAGAAGCATCGAGAATCATGATCCAGCACCTAATGCTGATCACAGATGAGAACATTACTTTCAACGATGCTACCAGCAGGGAAGACAACATCGTGGATGAACACATCCTGCACATGCGCAAGTTGCTTAAAACCTCATTGGAAGATTTGGATCTTTCTGTGAGGGCTTACAACTGCCTCAAAGCAGCCAAAATCAATACATTGGGTGAAATGGTTAAATTTGACACCCATGAATTGTTGAAATTTAGAAACTTCGGAAAGAAATCTCTCGTTGAGATCGAAGAACTGCTTCAGACCAAAGGCCTTACTTTTGGCATGGATCTTAGCAAGTACAAATTAGAGGAAGAATAATCGTACTGGCCCAAAAGGATTAAATTTAATTTATAACCGCATTAACCCAGGTTTTACAGCTCAGGCCAGGTAGCGAAAACCAAAAGTGATGCACACAAATTTTGTACTGTGAGACACGGAGTAAAAACCAACAACCTCGGTAGAAAAATCGGCCACAGAGTGGCGCTTTTCAAAAATCTAAGCATTGCATTGATCACGCATAAAAGGATCAATACCACTTTGGCAAAAGCTAAAAACCTTAGGGTGCAGCTTGAACCATTGATTACCAAATCAAAAGACAATACTCAGCATTCACGTCGTACCGTTTTTGCTTATTTGCAAAACAATGACGCTGTGAGCGAATTGTTTGATACCATCGGACCAAAAGTTGCAGATCGCCCGGGAGGCTACCTCAGAATCATCAAAACCGGCTTCCGTAAAGGAGACGGTGCTGAAACTGCATTGATCGAATTTGTAGATTTCAATGAAGTGTACAGTGCTAAACCAGCCTCTGCCGCCGGTAAGAAAAAGGTAAGGAGGGGAAGGTCCAAAGCTACTGCTGCCCCAGCCAATGCAACTGCCACTGAAGCAGAAACCGCAGCACCAGCAGAAGAAACTGCAGCTGAAGAGTCTGCAGAATAATCAGAAGAGTAGAGTATATAAATATAAGGCGACTTCCGTTTGGGGTCGCCTTTTTTATTAGGTTTTTTTTCGAATTTTGCGTTTTGAAATTATACATACATTCAAAATACCTAAGCCTAATGAATAAATTATCAATTGTGTCTGCAAAGCCAGATAAAATTTGCTCCTTTTACTTTGAATCAAGTTGGATATCGACTATATTTAGAGTTGAGTCCAATAAAATATATGGAAATACATGAAGATTCCACTTTGTGTGTTATTGATGCATTTAGTTTTGGAAGTGTAACTTCAACCTCTGGTTACGCCGGTAACTTAACCTTCTTTGGTTCAGGCGTCAAGACGGTAACAGCAACCTTGACCAATATCTGTACCAATGAATCAAAGTCTATTTCTCAACAAGTAATTGTAAATTGATATGGACTTAATTAGAATCAATTTATTAATGTGCTTCACTTTGTTGCTAGTTGGATGTATAAAAGAAGAGAATTTTCATCCAAGCGAAACTGAAGAAAATTATACCAACCTCATAAGCAACTTAAACCCTCATTGCCCTGATTCTTCTTCAGAATCTTCATTTACAATGTTGCTGAATAATCATAATGTATGTTATTACGATGGCGTAGAAGGCAAAGTGTCTAGAATGCAAAAGTATGTTCAATATACTACACCTGGCCCTTCAATTGTCAGTAATTCGCAAACCAGTGATGTCACTAACAATTTTGTGTTTGGCATTTTGAAGTTGGATTATGAACCTTATATTGATGATGTAAGGATTCATACACCAAAATTTCAACCTGAAAGGGATCCTGAAGCTTATCTTGATTCAATCTTTTCGATTAAAAATCATAAAATTCTTAGCAAAAATGGTGATGATCGAGAATCCTTTGAAATTGAATTACATGCAGGAATAAAATTTGCAACTGGGGGGTTGTCACTTTTCAAAATAACTACCTCAAATGGCCCACAAGCTGAGAGCAGCCTTGTAATTAACGAGGTCCGTAAACTGGTAGAAGATGGTGTCTTATATTATGATCTCGATATTTCCCTGAACTGTGTTTTGTACCATTGGTCACAAACCGGACGAACAGGGGTTTTTGCCAGATTGGAAAATGGCAGGCTGGTGTCACGCTTTAAGCCGGAGTTTTATTGATAAACTGATCAAATGTTATACATACCGGGTGCTAGATGCTATCAGTGCCCGGTATGTACTTTCTTTTTTCAAAATGTCTTCATTGCCAATCACTATAATTTGTTCTCTGGCGCGTGTCAGGGCTACATTGAGCTTCCTGTCAACACCATCCGATGACAGTGATACCAATGTGCGTAATTGAGAGGATCTGTTGGTAACAAGCGATATTATTATAATGTCTTTGGCCCCTCCCTGGAACCTTTCTACGGTGTCGATCTGTAGGTGATTTGTTTCCTTCATTTTTGACCTGATCAGTGCAATCTGGGCGCGATACGGGGTTATGATGCCTATGGAGTGTTCGTGCATGTTGATGCCGGCTTTTAAATAGGCTGCTCTGATTTTATCTACCATCGATACTACTAAGTCTGCTTCCATTTCGTTGGTTTTAAATCCTGTTTTGGAAGGATTTGCGATGTTGGCAAACAGGATTCTGGCTGTAGGCCAGCCAGTATCGGGCGGAAGAAATTGCGGTGCAAATAATCTGTCTAAACCAGGTATGGCCTTCAGCCTTCCTTCGTAGAATTGGTTGTTGACAAAGTCCATGATCTGTTGGTGCATCCGACCCTGCTGGCTCAACACATCCCAGCAATGAAACCAATCTTTTTTCCGGGCTTGCAATAGCAATCTTTCAAAAAGTGAGTTTCGTGCATCCGTTATTTGCAATTCATGAAGTGAGGTGTCATTAATCTTTGATTCCAAAGGCTTTTGAACCACTACTGCCGGCAACTGTTTGTGGTCTCCTATCAATACAAACCTTTTGAATTTTGTAAGCAAACCACATAAATTGGGTTCCAGAATCTGGCTTGCCTCGTCGATGATCACCGTATCAAATTCAAGCAAATCCAGCAAGGATAGTTTTCCCATAAGTGACGAAACAGTAGACAAATAGATACGTGTGTTTTTTAAATAGGCATTGATTTCTTTTCTCTTTGTCATGCCCCCAATCTGATTTTGGAGAAGGGTATGGGTATAGCGTCCATCCACAGCATAGGAACTTCCAAGCCGGCTAAGATTTTGTTCCAGGCCTTCTTCCTGGAGGCATTCATTGATCTCATCCACTGCACGATTGGTATAAGCCAAAAGCAGCACTCTTTCGGGTGTAGTGTCATAGATGGCCCGTACAGCATGTCGGATGACTATACTCGTTTTGCCGGTCCCCGGAGGTCCCCATAAGAGAAAATAATCTTTGCAAGAAACAATTTTACTTACAATGTTTTTTTGCTCTGGTGTAAGGTGTGATGGTAGGTTTTGTATGTAATTTATTTTAAAAATTTCCGGGCGAGACCGGCCCATGATTAACCTTCTTTTTTCTACGTCCGACTGAATGAAAAGGAAGAGGTTTTTGTACATATGTCTAAATCCACTGTCCAATACATCACCTTCCAGATTCCACAAATCTGTTTGATCAAACATCTGCTGATTGCGTTGAGGACTTCGAAGTCTAAGCACAATTTCATGATTGGAAAGGCTTACCAAATTACACTTAAAAACCTGATGACTCAAAGCATCGCGATATTTGCCGGTATGAGGATACAAAACCACAACATCACCTTTTCTAAAATTAGACAATGCATTGCTGAAGTGGGTAGGTTCAAGGGTCAACAGCGGATCTTCATGCGAACTCTCATTTTTCGCAATTCGCAAATGACTTAAGATGGAAAATCGTTCTGCTTTGCTTTCAATGTCTTCCAGCCAGAGTGCTGCCAAACCATTGGTAGTTTCTGGTCCTGCTTCACCCGTTTTGGCCAGTATTTGTTCTCTCGCAGCAAAAGAAAGATAGTGATGATAGTACGTTTTTTCTATATCGTCAAGCTGCTGGTAACAATTTTCAAAGGCTTTGAGATCGGTATGGATATAGCCTTTGATGTTTTTAAAATTGTTTTCTTTCATGAAGGAACACAACCTGGCTGCAGTGTCCGCACTGTGCGCAAAAGCATGTTCTATGAGCATGATTTCATTACGTGTACGTATCAATTCTATCTGCCGGGTGCGCGTGGAGGGAGCAAACTTAAGCGCGTCATTTTCTAATCGCGAATATAAAATAAAATTTCGGGTCTTGATTTTCCCTTGAAACGTTGCTTGTACGATGAGGTCGTACAACAAGGTTTGCAGATAATGACTTTCGGTCAGACCATAAGCATTCGGCATAAAAGGCAATGAACTTTTTAATTCAATGATTTCAGCCTGGTCCGAAGGATAATCGTGGTGAAAAAAGTCAAGTCGCCCCTGGATGCCATAGGTTCGGCAGTAGAAGGAAGGTTCCAGGTAAATGCTTTGTTTTTGAATGCCCTTGGATTCTAGTTCGGATTGAATAACACGTTTGATGTTTTTGTAATGGATGTTGAGTTTTTCCAGATTTTGAATCACTTCATCATCCTTCTGCAGGCACCAGCCGAGCGCATCCTGGTGAAAAAAGACGGGTATCAATGATGCAAAATCTGTTTCTTCATCATTCACCAGGGTATCCAGGATGAGGTTCGCCAAATTTCCCACCAAAACCGCTTGTCCCGTTTCTTTGGGAGTTAGTTTTTGCAGAGAGTACAGCCAATATTCTCCATTAACCCCAGCCACCGCCGATGCTATCGATGTAACATCTACAAGGTAATCCGGATTGAGCACAAAAGCTGCTGGAACCAATACATTTTCTCTGTGAAGTTCTACATCAACCAGGATCACAGGCAAGGGTAGCTGTAGTATTTTAACAGCTGCTTCCAGATTGCTCGTAAAAAGGTCGTTTTTGGCTGCTTTGTCAAATTGAACCGTCCACGTATCTCCGCCTGACTTTTCCTCTATAAATGTCAGGGTTTGTTTTTTGAAGTCAATGGTTTGTATTACTCCATCCATCACCCTCTTAAAACCACCTATGCTTTCTTCCATAGGCTGCATCTCTGCGGGCATTTCCGGAAATAACTCGTTGATCGAATCAGCACCGGGTGTTAGCCGGGCCTTAAGAATCCTTGCCAGGGGCATGGCAATAGATAAAAAATAGGGACTATTTGTTTCTGTGAATTCACTTTTTTCGAAAACACGACGATACGTCTGAAAAGCAAATGTTGCTTTTGGTGCCAACTTCCATCGCACAGAAAGATAGGATATGCGGGCAAATAGGGTGGTGAAACGAAGGTTTTCTGATCTGATCAAGAGATCGCTCAATGAGAGGAGAATGACAAAAGCTTCTCTGGCTCTTTTTACAGAGGAGGAATTTGAATCCTCTGTCAATTGGTTCAGACTGAAGATCAGTTCATTGACTTCGGTCTCACTTTCGGGGAATACTGCAGGAGGATCAATGTTCATTGAAGGTTAGCGTTGGCGGGTTTACAAAATTGAAAAGACCAGAATGCAATGTTAAAATTCATATGTTTTTACAAATATCAGTACTTTTCTACTCACAATTAACACAAAATTAAGTGAGAAGGGTATATAAAATGAAAAAGCCGGCTCTCTTTAGAGTCGGCTTTTCTTGTTTAATTAATTAGGTCTATTTTGTAAAAACTACATTTCTGTTTATTTGGCGAGCATCATCTTGCCTGATTTTAGAGTGCCGTTGAATTCTATCTGATAGAAATAAACGCCTACTTTGTCTCCTAAATCCTGGCGGTGAATGGTCACCTTGTTGTTGCCCGGTACAAAATGATGTTGTTGTGATAAAACAGTTCTACCGGTTGCATCTGATACCCAAAGTGTGGCTGTGCCCTCTGTTTGGGTTCTGTAATGAATGGTGGTTGTTTCGCTGAATGGATTGGGATGATTTCTCAGGTCATCAGCAACTTTTTCAACCAACTGAGCATCTGCAATTTCAATGTTCAATGACCTTACCTGAAGGTTTTCATCATACATCTCAGCTGCAAGCGCTTGTTCGTCAATCGTTAAATTGATAGAGTTGCCTGCTTTTTTGCTTTCCATAATGATATGGAAGACTACATCGCCACTCTGAATCATTTGCGCTTCTCTACTGTCGACACTCAATTTCAACACACCATTGCTGTAGTGGAAGTTGTCGCTGCCCACTTTAAGCACAGCACTTTCTATTCCTTTGAACAAAAATTTGCTTTCATCAATTTTAACAGCAAATTGTATGCCAGAAACTTCCATTGACTCTCCTGCACTCACTGATGCTCTTACGGTCTCACCTGTTTTATACGCCTGGTCAGCGATCAATAAAAGGGCAGGGGAGGTACGGTTTTCAGCTTCTGCGTTTCTTGCATTGTACGTGGCAGAGTTATTGACATCACCTGTTTTTACCGCTGTGAAGTCAAGATTTTCCATGTCCTGACTCAATTCGTTGATGTCGATTCCTTCAGGGAAGTTATGCGGATCGCGTGGATCTGCAAATACGTAGTTGGATGGTACAAATCTCCACGATTCATTGGAAGCAAATTGTTTGTCGATGCCAAGGATGACTTTTCTCAAACCTACCAGGTCACTGGCAGTCAATTTTTTGTCTTTGTTGATATCGGCTGCAATAAGGTCATAAGGGTTTTCTATGTGTTTCATTCCCAAAATGTGTCTTTGGATCAATACAAGATCCAGGGTAGACAAGCCATTGAGGATGTCGTCATTTTTAACCGCTTTCAACTGATACTCATTGAAGTAAGGTACATCTTTGAAATTGAACTTGCCTTCTCCTGCTGTGGTACTTTGCATGCTGCTGGCATCGTTCATGTTTTTCAAATCTACCGCAATGTTTTCAAAGCCGGTAGCTGTTTTGTTTACTACTTTACCGGATACAGTGGCCGTGAGGTTTCCTGTGTTTGGACAAGCATTTTTATTGGGTGAATCCTGAAGTATCAGTTTCACATCACAGAACTCTGAATTGCCATCTTCGTCAATTACATACATTTTCAAAGGTATGGTGGCTGATACTCCATTGGGCACATCGGCGCAAGTGAAGTTTTTAGAAGGTTGGCTTCCACTGGCATTGAATGAATATTTCAAACTGCTGCCATCGCAAAGATCTTCTGATTTGAGGTTGAAGTCACTCGCCCAAACTTCAGCTTTACCATTTTCATCTAATACCCATACCACTTCTGAATTACAAATTGGGGTAGGAGGCTTGTTGTCTTTTACATGGAAGATGTACGAACAGCTGGTAGTGTTTTCGCACAAATCTTTTACGGTAAAGGTCATCTTGTGTTTTCCAGCAGGATAAACCTTTGCATAGAATGAACCGGTTCCGGTTTGGTCAATGGTTCCGTTGTTGTCTTCATCGTACTGCCATGTGTATCTCAACAAAGAAGCTGGCGTACAATCGTCGGTAGCGGTTACTGAATGTTCTACATATTCTTCACAATCGCTGTTGATAGAATTGATTGTCTTGTTGCTGCATCCAGCTACGAATACGGGTCTTTCTGAGTTCTTCAATACTATTTTCTGAACATAAGTAATGAATTGTGGATTTTGTGGATTGGCATCGCACCAGTTTACAACTCTCCATGTTCTCAATATTTTCAAACAAGCTCCAGGAATGGTAAATGACTCATCATCCCAAGAAATGGCTATGTCTGCACAATTGCTATTGGTATAAAATGGTTTGCTGTTCAACAACTCAGGTGTTGCATCTGACTTGCTGCATCCATTAATTTCAAGGTCAGCAGGCCATGTGATGTCTTCAGGGCCAAACGGATCTGAATCTTTGATAACAATGGTCTGTGTCTTTGAATCGCTCAATCCTTGTTTGTCGGTTGCTTTCCAGGTACGGGTTATGGTACCCAGGCCACACTTCAATGTACCTGCATCGGTGAAGGTGATGTTTACAAAACAATTGTCTTCAGCTGTAGCGTTTCCGCCAGTGTTGGCTGTGTTTTTATAGTCAACATCACAATCAATGGTAATTGCTGGAGGTACTGTGATACGTGGTGGTTTTTTGTCCTGTGTTTTTACATTGGCAACACAATCTGCATAATTTCCAGACTTATCATAAACCCTCAATACTACTTTTTGATAGATGGTAGGATCACTGCTCACATCTTCACAACAGAAATTAACTTTCTCTCCAAAATTCAAATCATTAGGACGATTACAATTATTGGTCAGTCTCTTGATTTCAAATTTTTCAATGCCACAGTTGTCCGAACTTCCGTCATCAATTGATGATGCATATAGATCTGCCCAACCTGCATCATCCAGAGAAACTACAGTAAAGCCTTCGCATACCGGAGCAGGAGCTTCCTTATCTTTTACAATTACTTCTGTGAAACACTGTGTTGAATTACCACAACCATCTACTATGTTGTAAACAATCCATGATGTATCTGCCGGTAAGCCTGTAATTGTATAAAAGTAACTGCCGTCAGGTCGTGTTGTTTTTTTGACATTGTCATATATTGGATTTTCAAATGGATGTCCGTTGGCATCTCTCAGTTTGTAACCTACGGTGTAATCCCAGTTGCTACATTCAAAAACTACATTAGGAGCTGGTACTATGAATGTACCTGTGCATTTCCCTTCATCGGTTTCGATGTCAAATGCAAAGTCTGGAGGAGAAACACATACAGGAGGATCTACATCTATGATTTTGATAATTTGCGCACCAATGGTATCTCTGCCTGTACACCAATCAATCACGGTCCACTGTCTAAGTACTTTTTTTGACGCACCACAAATGTTGAAGATTACATCATTGTAAAAATACATGATGTTCGGACAATCAGTACCTCCGGGATATCCGGTCACATCAGGGTGGGGTGCACCATTGGGCAACACCTTGATGTTGGTGGTACAAGAAAACGGATCCTTGTCATGACCATCGTAGTTGGGTGGAAATACCACATCGCTAATGGTGGGTCTGGTGATGTTGATGATTTGTTCACAGGTAGTTTTGTTGCCGTATGCATCGGTTGCTGTCCATGTTCTGGTGATAACTTTTACATACTGTGCACTACACTGTGACACCACTTCTTTGTCAATGAATGTCATGGTCACGCTGGAACAAGCATCTGAGGCAGATGGCCTTGGCACAGAAGTGCCTGGCGTGGTTGACTGACCACATTGCAATGTTACACTGGGACAATTGGTAATTACCGGTGGCAGCTTATCTTCTACCGTGATATTACCCCAACAGGACAAATCACAACCACTAAGGGTCACATTTACCTGATAGGTCTTACCAATATTGGCCTTCGTCAACAAATTGCCTGGAATGGGTGTACCATTGGCTGTTGATACCACTACATTGTAAAATGAGTTGGGATAGGTCTGGCCTTCCAGTATCATATCTGCAACAACAACTTCTGTACAATTGGTTCCCAATGATATTTGCACAAGGTCGTTACAAGCCATGATGGCATTGCAATCAACGGTCTGTGACTTCATTTGAGCATTCATTGCTACCAGGATGGCAAGCGTCAACAGATTTCTCAGGTGTTTCAGTCTGGTGAAACTGTTGAGTTTTTGAATGAGTAAGGATTTGTTCATCTTTATAAGATTTAAATCGGTTTTTTATTTTTTTAATGTTTGTTATTCCGGCGAGGAGAGTGGGAGTACACACTTTGCAGTGTGCACTCCACGTATCCTAAAAAACCGTTTATTTTATAACAATCATTTTTTTGTTGGCTGAATGAGTTTTTGAGTCGAGTTGGTAAAAGAGTATGCCCGCTTTGTTGAATTCTGAAACATTGAGTTCTATGGTATTGTAACCCTTCTCGTAATGTTTCCTGAATTGTTTTAAAACGGTTCCATTGTAATCGTACACTTTAAAGGACACTTCTCCTGATTCTGGAATGGTAAATCCTATGGTAGTGTTGTGATTGAATGGGTTTGGTGTGTTTTGATACAATTCAAATACAGGGATTTGATTGTTTTTACCCCTCAATTCAAGTTCTATAGATGTAGCATTGATGTTTTCATCTTCCTGTACATATACTTCTGATTTTAGGATTCGGTCGTTGATATTGAACCATTCTCCTGCTGCCATATCTTGCTTGGCCACAAAAGTCAAACCAAACAATTTTCCGCTGTTTTCTCCATCTTTTCTGTTGTCTGCCCAACTCATCAACAATGAATTGTCAACAAGGTATATATCGTCATCACTCACATTGGCTGAACCGGAAGTCACACCTCTGAATTCGAGTTTATTGTCGTCAAAAATCATAGCCATTTGTAAACCTGCTATGTTTTTGATGTCTGATACCTCAAATGGAACCGTAATTTCTTCTCCGGCTTTAACTGCCGATGTAGTATATTGAACCGATGTTCTGCTTCTGTTTTCTGCTTCTGTGCCAGTGGCGTTACGCTGATAACTACCATTGATATCTCCCACTTTTACAGCTACAAAATCTCCGTTACTTACGTTGTTTTCGATTCCCGTCATACCTATTTTGGTCAGGTAAGGGAATGGCCTTCCCGGATCTGCAAATACCTGGGCTTTGTCCACAAATTTCCAGCTGTCGCTATTTGGAAGTTTGTCTGTCAATCCAAGTATTAGTTTTCTCAGGGCTACAAGGTCAGCAGCGGTTACTTTGTCGTCTGATGTGGCATCAGATGCTATGATCTTATAAGGACTTTCCAATTTCTTTACTCCCAGGATGTGACGTTGTATCAACACAAGGTCTAAAGTTGAAAGGCCATTCAGGTAATCATCATTTTTCGAAGGCGTAATGGTATAGTCGTGTAAACTCTTTAAGTCATTAAATGCATATTCACCTTGCTCGTTGCTGGTTACGTATCTTGGAAACTCTGGTTGTTCTGACTCCAGGATCAAGGTAACGTTTTCAACGGTTTCATTGGTTTCCATCTTAATGGCCCCTGTCACTGCAACCTTTTTAGAGGATTCTTCATCTTCCCCTCCTTCATCGATGTTGCCAAAGCCACAGGTATTATTGTTATCCTGCACATTGATGTGGGTAGTACAGAAATCCTGGTTTCCGGCATCATCTGTTACATAGATTTTTAGTTCGAAGCGGGTTACCTTTGCTGTCATGTCTGCACACCTGAACACCCTTGAACGCTCATTTACATTGGTAGTGAAAGAGAATTTTAAATTGGGGTTGGGCGAACAGTTGTCATAACTACCGGCATTGAAGTCAGATGCCCATATTTCTACGGTTCCATCCTGTTCCATAATCACGGTTGCAATTTCTGACAAACAATAAGGTGTTGGTTTTTTCTGATCTTTAACTTCTATCGTATTGCTACAAGTCTTGCTGTTTCCACATTCATCGGTAACGGTCCATTTGATGGTGTGTTTTCCAAACCCAACCGTCCTGCTGATGGTGTTTGTATTTCCAGTGAAGTCGATGGTTCCGTTGTTATCTACATCAAGGGTATAAGACCAAATAAATTTGTCACCCTGTGTACAATCATCGGTTGCTGTTGCAGTAGCTTCAATCAAAGCCTGACAATTGTCAACCTGCGTTATTTTTACATCACTGGCTGCACATCCTTTGGTTATGGTTGGTGCGGTGGTGTTTTGTCCTTTGATCACCTGGGTATAGGTCCATTTTCCTGCATTGGGCACAAGTGGATTGAATTGACACCAGTCAATTACGGTCCATTTTCTCAATACTTTGAAGCAGAATCCTTCTACATACTGGAATACAATATCTTCATGCTCGATTGCAATCTGGCTACATGGTTTTACTGTCCAGGTTGGCTTTTGTTTTCCTGCAGGCATTTGTTCTGGCTCAATTCCAGTGGCCAAACAGCCATTGGGGAAGGTGTGATCCTGTGGCCATGTAATGTTGTTGGCATTAAATGGATTACTTGGTCTTACAGTGATTACTTGAACACAGGTTGATTTGTTTCCAAAATTGTCAGTAGCAGTAAATACCCTTGAAATGCTGCCCCTTCCGCAATCATCAAAACCATTGTCTTTTACTTCTTCTGTAAGATTGGCTGAGCAAACATCGCTTGCTGTTGGCTTTCCATATTGACCCAAACTCAACAAATCAGCGCTACAATCCACGGTGATGTTGGCCGGACAATTGGTTAGGGTAGGTGGGGTATTGTCTTGAACCCTTACTTCTACCATACAGGTATTGGAGTTACCAGCTCTGTCTACAACGCGCAGCTGAACCATAAATGATTTACCCGCATCTTCACAACAGAATTTTATTTTTGGTCCCCAGTTGTTGGTGATGCCACATGATGAGGCTTCCATTCTTCTTGCTTCCAGATAATCAACACCACAGTTGTCCCATGATCCATCATCTAATGATTCTACGGTCACATAACCAATGCCGTCATCATTCAATCCGGCAAAAGAAAATTGATCACAAACCGGGATCGGCGGCGTGCTGTCTACAATGTCAATTCTGGTTGTAGCCTCACTGGCATTGTCGCAGTCATCCACTACCAAATAGGTCACCCAAAGTGTAGTTACACCGGCTGGGATGGTTTGTATGGTATAGGTGCCATCTGAATTTTTTACTACACCATCATTGCTTCCAGGGCCGGCTGCCGGTGCTCCTGTCAAATCAGGTATTTTATAGGATACATAGTATTGTGTATTGCTGCAATCGGTAATGGTAGGATTGGGCAATTTGATCTGTGATGCACACGTCAAACCAGTTGTACCTACTGTAAAGTCTTTGGGTGCAACGATTACCGGAGCAACTTTGTCCATTACAGTTATGGTTTGGTTTCTTATGATTTGGGTTGCGTTACACAAATCGGTAACAATCCATTTTCTCAGTAGCTTAAATGATTTATCACCCCTACACTTAGGTATTTTGGTATCCTGAAAATCAACGGTTACGTTGAGACAAAATACACCCTGTGGAGATCCTGTCACACTGGGGTCAGGGTTTCCGTTGGCAAGTTTTTGCCAGTTGCCGCATGCTGGAAGTGATCCGTTGGGGCCCAATACGTCATCGTAGTTAGGTGGAAATACGATATCGGCTGCATCTGCTTTTCTAACATAAATATCAGAAGAGCAAGTGCTTGAGTTTCCTGATATATCGGTAACCAACCAGGTTCTGGTCACTACTGAACTAAAGTCACCTACACAATCACTCTTCGTGATGGCATCAAAATATTCTAATATTACATCTGAACAATAGTCAAAATTTTTGACCAAAAATTTGTTTCCGGTCAGCGGTGTGATGATGGCATCCGGCCTAAGCGGGAATCCTGTAACCTGAGGTCCTGTCAATTGACTACATTCTATGGTTACATCAGGATTGCACACCAGGGATGGAATGGATTTGTCTTCCAGTTTTATCAAACCCCAACATGAGTTTTGACTACACTCCTGAACAATTCTTGCCTCTATGGTTTTGCCTATGTACTTTTGAGAAATTCTGGTATTGGGGATGATGGTATCTTTTTCCAGGTCTCTCAATACTACGTCATAGGAAGAAGCAGTGGTGGGAGCCAGAATGGTTTCCAATACCATTTCCGGAGTCACACTCAGCTCACATCTGCCATTCATGGATAAGTGAATCAAATTATTACAAGCAAGGGCTATTGGGGTTTCATCCGCAATATCTACTGTAATGGTATCGCTTATATTACAGAAGCCTGAAGTCTGACCCGCGTACGCACGGGCTGTACCATTGACCCTCACATCATAGGAGCCAACTGTATTTCCCCAGTTAACGGTAAGGGTATTGGTGGTTAGAGCGCCAACGGTTGCTCCGCCGCCACTGATGGTCCAGGCAACTGAAGGCAACATGCTGTTGGCCACATCAATTCGATAAACCTTGTTGTCGCTATCGACACAAGCTCCAATGTCACCAAGAATTTCGTTTCTCGGATATCGACATGTTCGCAGTGAGTTGACAGTATATTCATTGGTGCCATTGCTGACGATCAATGAATAATTGCTGTTGTCTACTCTTCTTGCACTCAATACGTAAGTTCCGGCCGGACCTTCTGTGATGATGGTTCCTGCAGGAATAGGTAGTGGTGCAGCTGGTGGAGCCGGTGAGGCGGTGCTGTAAAGACCATTCGCAGCCACAATGGTCCAGGTAAGTCCCGGAGCACTGGTAATGGTAATGGTCTCAGAAAACTGACCATTGCCCCACGAAGTCTCGTTGTTCATACACCCACATTCATTCCGGGCAAAGGCCGGAGCTTGTGCAGATGCCGTAATCAATTGAAAGCACATCAATAAGGCAACCAGGATCAGTGGCCGTTGGTGTTTCTTCCCTTGATTCGATTTCAGTGAATGTAAAAAGTTCTTCATCGAATTTTGTGTTTTTTGTAATATTCGTTTCACTACAATGATTTTTACAGGTAGAGTATGTTAATTCACACACCTTTCCCTCATTTGACTTACTTATGCCAAATTCTACACCAAAAGGAAAATCATATTATGACCAATTTTAATATGATCAGATATTATGAAAATTGATAATGTGTAACAACTTTTATGTCAATTTTGAATGACAAGTATTCGGATTCAAATTTTTTTAAACTTTTTTCACAACATATTAAAGTAAAATTTAATATGTTGGAGGTATAACCAGCTTTGCCCTCAAAAGCCCTGCATTTGATTTTTTTTTCAGGGCTTTTCATATTATTGAAAAAAATAATGTAATTTTACCTGATAATTACCAAAGTCTGTAACAGCCCATGGCCAGAATATTGATTGTTGATGATGATGCCAGTATCCGCAGAACGCTGAGGGAGATCCTGGAGTTTGAAAGTTATCAGGTAGATGAGTCACCCGATGGCCTTGATGCACTGGTTAAAGTAAAACAACAAGCCTATGATGTAATCATCCTGGACATTAAAATGCCCAAAATGGATGGTATGGAAGCCATAGAGAGAATTCAAATCCTCTGTCCGGATGTGCCCATTGTAATGATATCAGGCCATGCCAACATAGACACCGCTGTAGAAGCGGTTAAAAAAGGGGCCTTTGATTTTATCCAAAAACCCCCTGATCTCAATCGTTTGTTGATTACCATCAGGAATGCCATGGATAAATCCTCTCTCATCACTGAAAAGAAGGTGTTGCAAAAGAGGGTGCACAAATCCATGGTTCAGGAGATGATCGGCGAGAGCAAAGCCCTTGAAATGATCAAACAAACCGTTGAACGCATTGCTCCCACGGATGCCAGGGTCTTAATAAATGGTAGAAATGGTACCGGAAAAGAATTGGTAGCCAGATGGATACATGAAAAATCCAACCGCGTCGAAGGTCCCATTATTGAAGTCAATTGTGCGGCCATTCCTTCAGAACTTATTGAAAGCGAATTGTTTGGACACGAAAAGGGGTCTTTTACGTCTGCGCACAAGATGAGATTGGGTAAATTTGAACAAGCCCACGGTGGTACGCTGTTTTTGGACGAAATTGGCGACATGAGCCTTTCTGCACAAGCCAAGGTGCTGCGAGCCCTTCAGGAAAACAAAATTACACGCGTTGGTGGCGAAAAAGAAATAGCCGTTGATGTCAGGGTCATTGCAGCCACCAATAAAGATTTAAGAGCTGAAATCAATAAAGGTAACTTTCGCGAAGACCTTTACCACCGACTTGCAGTTATTGTCATAGAAGTGCCATCACTCAACGAAAGAAAGGAAGACATCCCTTCACTGGTAGAACATTTCATTAGCCGAATTTGTGATGAATATGGCATGAATAAAAAACCCATTGAAGCTGCCGCTCTGAAGTTGCTGCAGCAATACAATTGGACGGGTAACATCCGGGAGTTGAGAAATGTGGTGGAAAGATTGATCATTCTCAGCAAGGAAAAGATTACCAAAGGAGATATTGAAAATTATGTTAATACCTCCAGTTCAGAACGTTCCAAATTGCAGGAAATTTTCGACCAGTTTGACAGTGCCGAAAAGTTGCAGAAGTACATTCTGAAAGAATATGAAGCTTACAAGGGCATCCTTGTCTAACTTTTTTTTTATTTTTGTGTTTATAGGATTTGCCCGTCATTCCAAATGGCGGGCTTTTTTTTCGCCCATAGGGTTGACCATAACCTGCAAAGAAATACCCTGGGCATTCACTAAATTTTTATTCAATGGAAGAAAGAAAATTAAAAGCCGCTGCTGTGCCCACCCGCCAAATGAAACAATGGGCGGAACTGAAAGGAGAGAACTCCTGGACCATGTTTAAAGTCGTAGCAGAATTTGTGGATGGCTTTGAAAAACTAAATCGAATTGGTCCGTGCGTTTCCATTTTTGGATCCGCCAGAACTCAGCCCGACAATAAGTATTACCAACTCACGGTGGATGTTGCCAAAAGAATTACCGAAGAGGGTTTTGGCGTAATCACGGGTGGAGGACCCGGCATTATGGAGGCTGCCAACAAAGGAGCATACACCCAGGGCGGATTAAGCGTTGGACTCAACATCAACCTGCCCTTCGAGCAATCGCACAATGCTTACATCGATCCGGATAAAAACCTCGATCACCGCTACTTTTTTGTTCGAAAAGTAATGTTTGTCAAATATGCTCAGGCCTTTGTAGTCATGCCCGGGGGCTTTGGTACCCTGGATGAAATGTTTGAGGTCCTTACGCTCATTCAAACCAAAAAAATATCAAAAGTACCCGTGATCCTTATGGGTGTTGAATTTTGGTCAGGCCTCAAAGCCTGGATTAGAGAGGTAATGCTTCAGCAGTTTCACAATGTATCTGAAAAAGACCTGGATTTGCTGCCTGTGACCGATGACCCGGAAGAGGTGGTTAAATACATTTCTGATTTTTACAACATGGGCATGGATGGCCACGCCATTAAACCCAATCTTGAACTGTAATTGACTTCAAATAGTCAAAATTGGTTAGGTCAGTTGACTGGGATATACGGAGAAAGGGAAGCGGAGTTGTTGCTTCGTTACCTTTCCCTTGATTTGTTTGATGGAAGGCAATCACTTACACCTGATGAACAGATACGCTTTGAAAAAGCCTGCCTCAGATTGACCAACTATGAACCCCTGCAATACATCACCGGCAAGGCTTATTTCAGAAATCTGGTGCTCCATGTAGAGCCTGGAGTGCTGATTCCTCGTCCGGAAACTGAAGAATTGGTTGATTTGGTTATCCAATATGCCCAAAATCGCGAAATAAGACACATTCTAGACATTGGTACAGGCAGTGGCTGTATTGCACTGGCATTGAAAAAAGAACTGCCAAACGTGCAAATAACAGCCATAGATAAGAGCGGGGCAGCACTGGCAATTGCAGCAAAAAACGGAAAAGATCAGGGCTTAAACATTACATGGCTGGAAGGTGATTTTCTGGATGAAATTTGCCGCAATAGCCTGCCATCATTCGATTTGATCGTGAGCAATCCTCCCTATATTGGCACAGAAGAAGCAGCTACCCTCGATGCCAACGTCATTGAGTTTGAACCTGCAATGGCACTTTTTGCAGAAGGGGATCCATTGCTGTTTTATAAGGCAATTGCTGCTTTCGGCGCGAAAATCAAATGCCCAGTATTTTGTGAACTTAGCGAGAAAAGGGGAGCGGCCACCGTTTCATGTTTTGAAAATGCAGGCTATCGAGACGTAGCGTTAATTAAGGATTTGCAGGGCAAAGACAGGTTTGTTGTGGCAAAATTTAATAAATAATCGAGAATATTAAATACGCATTTAGATCATTGTAAGAAATGAATTGAGGTAATTTTTGTGAATGCGGATGATTATGGAAATACTGCTTTCTTTCAATGTTTTATTTGCTCAATTTAAGAATCATACAAGGTAATGTTCAGGTGATTTATGATTCCCTTTTAGAAATTGCATGCATCAATGAATAAGAAAGCCATGGCTGGCTCAAAACCCGGTTAGGCATTACACATTAAATCTAAAATGCATAATATCGCCATCCGTCACCACATATTCCTTCCCTTCCACACCCATTTTTCCTGCTTCTTTGACAGCAGCTTCAGATCCGTAGTGGATAAAATCTTCGTATTTGATGACTTCAGCTCTTATGAAACCTTTTTCAAAATCGGTATGGATAACACCCGCCGCCTGGGGTGCCTTATCACCTCGGTGGATGGTCCACGCACGCACTTCTTTTTCACCGGCGGTAAAGTAAGTAATCAGGTTTAATAACTTGTAACAAGCCCTGATTACCCTGTTGACACCTGGTTCATCCAGACCCATATCCTTGACAAATTCCATGCGCTCTTCTTTGCTCTCCAATTCGGCAATATCTGCTTCAATTGCAGCTGAAATGAGGATGACTTCTGCATTTTCATCCTTCACACTTTCCATAAATTTTTGCGTGTGTGCATTGCCTGTTTTTACGCTGGCCTCATCTACGTTGCAAACATAAAGCACAGGCTTATCGGTTAACAACCATGCGTCCTTGATAAACTCTTTCTCATCATCAGTAAATACAAAAGCCCGGGCGCAATTGCCAGCTTCCATAAAATTGTACAGCTTTTCAAGAAACTCAGCCTTGGCAACATCGTCTTTTGAACCCGACTTCGCCTGTTTTTTCTGACGATCAATTCTTTTTTCCAGTGTTTCAAGGTCTTTCAATATCAACTCATTGTCAATGATTCCCTTGTCTCGCATAGGGTCAACGCCTCCCTCTACGTGGATGACATTGTCGTCTTCAAAACACCTGACTACATGTACAATGGCATCCACTTCTCTGATATTGGCCAAAAATTGGTTGCCCAAACCTTCACCTTTGCTGGCGCCTTTGATAAGCCCGGCAATGTCAACAATTTCTACAGTAGTAGGCTGTACCCGTTGGGGAACAACGATTTCCGACAGCTTATCAAGCCTTTCATCGGGTACGGTGATTACTCCCAAATTCGGATCCTTGGTTGCAAAAGGATAATTTGCAGCCAGCGCCTTGGCTGATGTCAATGCATTGAATAAGGTTGATTTACCTACATTGGGAAGTCCCACGATACCACACTGTAATGCCATCTCTTCGTTTTAGGCCGCAAAAGTAAGGAAATTGTCCGTAAAATTGGCATCGCTTTCCAACATTTACCCAAGTTAGCTTTAGCTTATAACCATAAAATGAGGGTGATTTACGGTTATATCCCCTCATGTTATATTTAGCCTTTATTGGGGCGCACCATTACTGTCAATCTCGATGTGCAAATGAGTTGCCCTGTTTCATCGGTAATTTCGGTATTCCACACGTGGATGGTACCGCCTGCTTTGATGGGTTTAACAACCCCCGTCACTACACCTGATCGCGCCGATTTTAAATGATTGGCATTGACTTCAAGTCCTACAGCACTGTATTGGCCAATAGGACCAGCTGCCAATAAAGAGGCTACACTGCCAAGAGTCTCAGAAAGCACAACGGATGCTCCGCCGTGCAATAGCCCCATAGGCTGTGTTGTCCTGTGATCCACAGGCATGGTAGCTGTGATGTAATCTGCCCCTATTTCTGTAAACTCTATACCCAGGTGTGAACCCATGGTATTTTGATTAATGGCATTGAGCATGCCAAGATCGGCATTCACTTTCCAGATCATTTCAGTTGATATACCAGATTATGGTTTGGACCTTTTGTATTTTTTCCACACTTCTACAAAGGCTTTGGCGTGCATTTGAGAAGTCTTTTCATTGTACTGTATTACTTCATTGGGATCCTCTGTGGGAGGGGTCGACACCGAGATGGGCTTTGTAGATCCATTGTAAATGGCCAACTCATTGATGAAAGGCATGAAATCAGTCTCCTGGATAAAACAAAACATGTTTTTAACCTCATCTTCCGATACCCCGAAAGCTTTTTTATACTTCTCAATGTTGGTTTTAATCTCTTTGGAAGCGGGTACGATATAGCGGTATTTGGTTTTTTGACCCAGATTGACACTTACCAATTCTGTAAAATTTTTATTCTCAAGATCATAATGCAGACCCGGGGTAATGACCCACACTTCTTTGGCTTTGTCTTCCAGTTTAATTACATCCTTTAGTTTCATGTTCAATGTTTTAATGAAATTTTGACAAACAATTTTTCAATCTATCGATGGCTTCAATGAGGTCGGCTTCAGAAGCGGCGTACGAAATGCGAATGCACTGATCGGCCCCAAAAGCGGAACCGCTTACCGTGCCAACGTGAGCTTCAGCCAACATTACTTCAGCAAAATCATCTGCATTTTGAATGGTATTTACACCATCCGTCTTTCCAAAATAATAACTTACATCCGGAAAAACATAGAAGGCACCTTGAGGGTTGTTAACAATCAGACCAGGTATGCTTTTGAGCCTTTCAATTACCAAATCTCTCCTTTGCTTGAAAGCTTTGGTCATTTCAAATGTAGGACTCATGTCGCTGTCAAGTCCTATGGCAGCAGCATGCTGGCTAAAGGAAGCAGCCCCTGATGTTACTTGTCCCTGCACTTTGTCACAAGCCGAAGCCAGCCAGGCAGGTCCCGCCATAAACCCAAGCCTCCATCCGGTCATAGAGAAACCTTTGGAAAAGCCGTTTACTACTGCTGTGCGCTCCTGCATGCCCTCAACGGAGGCAATACTGGCATGGTGCCCCTGAAAATTGATGTATTCATAGATCTCATCTGAAACCACAACAATGTTGTCGTGTTTTTTTATGACTTCCGCAATGGCAGTTAATTCTTCTTTTGTAAAAACAGAACCGGTGGGATTGCATGGCGATGAAAATATCACCATCCTTGTTTTGTCTGTTATGGCAGCAGCCACCTGTTCGGCACTTACCTTAAAATCTTTTTCTATGCCAGCTGAAACAATTACAGGACTGCCGTAGCAAAACTTTATAATCTCATAATAGGAAACCCAGTAAGGGGCAAACACAACCACCTCGTCTCCCGGATCAATGATGGCAGTGCATAGATTGAATATGCTTTGTTTTGCTCCATTGGATATTACGATCTGATTGGGCTGGTATTCCAACTGACTATCGCGCTTCATTTTACGGATGATGGCATTTTTCAGTTCCATGGTTCCAGACACAGGAGTGTACTTGGTCATGCCTTTGTGCAAACCATCAATAGCTGCTTCTTTGATGTGTTCAGGTGTATCAAAATCTGGTTCCCCAAGGCTCAAAGATATTACATTGACGCCTTTAGACGCCAATTCTCTTGCTTTTTGGGCCATGCGGATGGTCGCCGATTCTGTCATTTCCTGAATCTTGTCGGCCACCATAAGTTTTAAGTCAAATGCCATAATCTGGGTTAAAGTTATGCACAAAAGTAATGATATGTATCGAGGATTTTCCCGCCAAATTCAAAAATTTCATCGCTATTTATCCTTATATTTACACCTCTAATCATTCAGACCCATGCAAGAACTTATTAATTTATTAGAAGATAAAAAAAGCCAGGCTTTATTAGGCGGCGGAATCGAGAGGATCGACAAGGAGCACAAAAAAGGCAAACTAACGGCCCGGGAACGATTGGAACTGTTGTTGGATCACCATACTTTTGAAGAACTGGACATGCTTGTAGAACACAGGTCATTTGATTTTGGCATGGAAACCCAGCAAGTTCCCGGAGACGGAGTGATCACAGGTTTTGGCAAAATTCATGGCAGATTGGTCTATGTGTTTGCCCAGGACTTTACCGTATTTGGTGGCTCACTATCTGAAACCCATGCCCGTAAAATTTGTAAAATCATGGACCTGGCCATGGAAAATGGGGCGCCGGTTATTGGCCTCAACGACTCAGGTGGTGCCAGAATTCAGGAAGGAGTGGATTCTTTGGGAGGATACGCTGATATTTTTTACAGAAATACCGTGTGCTCAGGAGTGATACCCCAAATTAGTGCCATTATGGGCCCTTGCGCCGGCGGAGCGGTTTACTCTCCTGCTATCACCGACTTTATCATGATGGTGGAAAACACGTCCTATATGTTTGTGACGGGTCCCAATGTGGTCAAGACGGTAACCAATGAAGATGTAACGTCCGAAGAATTGGGAGGTGCTATGACCCATGCTAAAAAGAGTGGGGTAGCACATTTAACCGCTTACAATGACCTGGATGCCATTCGAAAATTGAGGAACTTGTTTTCTTATATTCCCCAAAACAACAACGAAAAAACGCCCAGACTGCCCTATGAATTGGGCGATGAATGTCGTCCGGCTTTGAATCATATAATCCCTGCCTCAGCACAGACTCCTTATGATATTAAAGAAGTAATCCTGCAACTGAGCGACAAGGATTCATTCTTTGAAATTCACGAACATTACGCTGAAAATATTGTGGTAGGTTTTGCCCGGTTGGCTGGCAGAAGTGTAGGAATCGTTGCCAATCAACCCCAGGATCTTGCCGGTGTGCTGGATGTCAATTGCAGTAAAAAAGCAGCGCGTTTTGTTAGGTTCTGCGATTGTTTCAATATCCCTCTGCTGGTTTTGGTAGATGTTCCTGGTTTTCTTCCGGGTACCGACCAGGAATGGAATGGCATTATTACCAATGGAGCGAAATTGTTATATGCATTTAGCGAAGCCACAGTGCCAAGAGTCACCGTCATTACCAGAAAAGCTTACGGGGGTGCCTACGATGTAATGAACAGCAAACACATCAAAGCAGATCTCAATTATGCATGGCCCAGCGCCGAAATTGCCGTCATGGGAGCCAAAGGAGCCAGTGAAATAATTTTCAAAAAAGAGATTTCAAGCGCCAGTGATCCTGAGGCAAAGTTGTTGGAGAAAGAAGCAGAATATCAGCAAAAGTTTGCCAATCCATATAGGGCAGCTGCCAGAGGCTTTGTAGATGAAGTAATTGTGCCTTCAGAAACCCGAAAAAAACTGATCAAAGCATTCGACATGCTTGAGAATAAAAAAATTGTGCGCCCGTTTAAAAAGCACGGCAATATTCCTCTGTAATTCAAACGAAGAATCTAAAGATTTTGTTAAAATACATGGAGGTCAGGTAAGTTTACTTCCTGCCTTCGTATTATTATAACATTCATAATGTAATGATGAAAATAAAACGTGTTTTAAAAATAACAGGCTTGTTGTTAGCTGGCCTATTACTCGCATTGTTGGTAGCGCCCTTTGTTTTTAAAGATCGAATATTAGAAGAAATAAAAAAGTTTGCCAACGAAAGCGTCAATGCAAAAATTGACTTTCGGGATGTAGATGTTTCGTTTATCCGGTCTTTTCCGGAAGTATCTGTTTCCATACTGGATCTTCAGGTCATGGGTATTGATACTTTCCATGAGCAAAACCTGCTGAAAGCAAAAGATCTTTCTTTGGATTTTTCACTCGTTCCGCTTTTTAATTCTGAAGCACCCAAATCCATTAAATATGTGTCCCTGGTTGGAGCAGACATAGATATTGTGGTTTTGAACGATAGTGTAGCCAACTACCTGATCACCAAGCCAAGTGCAGATACAAGTGGTGTGTCATTTGCTTTGGAGGGTTATGAATTGTCGGACTGTAATCTCACTTATAAAGATGTTACCCTGCCTCTTTACATGCAACTGAGGGGCGTAAGCCATAAAGGTAGCGGGGATATAGCCAATGCCATTTATGATCTCAAGACTTCAACTTCGGCTGATAGTCTAACGGTGGATTTTGACGGCTTTACTTACCTCAAAAATGTCAGGGCAGGTTTAGATGCTGTCTTTCATATTGACATGGACAAAAAGTTGTTTGAGCTCAAAGACAATAATCTTTACATCAATCAACTTAAGGCCAAAGGCAATGGTTCAGTTCAATTGACAGACAAAGAAACCATGCGCATCCAGGCTGATATTGCCACCCTTGGCAATAGCTTTGGTGAACTGATCTCCGTTTTTCCTTATTTATCGGCATACAACACTGTTAAAGCTACCGGTAATGCGGCATTCAAAGCATCGGTTAAAGGTGATTTTAACGCGGCAAAATCCATTATGCCTGCATTTAATGTAAGCCTGGATGTAAAGAATGGAGCTGCAAGGTATGAAGGTCTGGATGTGGATATTCATCCGGTAAATGCCCAGATTAACATCAAATCTACGAGGCCGGATATGAAGGATTTGGAAGTCAACATCAATAATGCCTCTGTAGCAGTAAATCAGGAAAGGATTTCCGGAAATTTTAAAATAACAGATGGTTTAACAAATGCCCATGTTGCGGGAAATCTCAAAGGGGGAATTAGCCTGCAAAACTGGAAAAGGGCAATTCCATTGCCTGATCTGGAACAACTACAGGGTAAAATTGTAGCGGACCTGAAATTTGATGCACGACAAAGCGATATTGAAAAAGAAAATTATGCTGCCATCGGTTTTGCCGGTAATGCAACAGCCTCAGATATATGGTACAAAGTGAAAAACAGCCCCGCTATCCAAGTGAATTCTGCATCAATAGCTGCCAGTCCTCAAAAAATTGTTCTATCAACACGTGACTTGAGGATGGGTAAAAGTGATATGTCAATCAACGGTGAAATTCTGCACCCTATGGCTTATTTTTCTGAAAACAAAAATATTACAGGAAAGGTAAAAATTCAGTCCGGTTTGCTTGATTTAAATGAATGGACAGGAACACAGGCTGAACCACAAACCACTGTGACGGGCCCTGCTTTTTTACCTGATCTTTCGGCATACAATTACAGCAATATCGACGCGGAAGTTGACATAACGCAAATCAACTTTGGCAATCATACCATCAAAGAAATGAAAGGTGTGGCGTCTCTCGGTCTTGAAAACATTGATGTAAAATCGTTGGCTATGGACGTGGATGGAAGCAAGCTTCAGCTCAGTGGAAAAATGGCACATGTTTATTCCTGGTTTACCAATAGTGGTACGCTCAATGGTGAATTGCAAGTAAAAGCGGGTAAGCTTGATGCCAATGCTTTTATGGTTAAATCCGAACCAGCCGTTGCCAGCGAAGAAGAAGTTTTGTTTAAAGTTCCGGCCAATGTAAACCTGGTTATGAATGCTGAGATCGAACAACTCAAGTACACCAATATGGTTTTAGACAGATTTAATGGAAGCATCAATGTTGAAAATCAAAC
>ERZ724514.181-NODE-181-length-28660-cov-12.942038_pt1 | contig 28660 bp, 29 predicted proteins | sample MGYA00376047_ERZ724514 | MGnify/ENA primary metagenome ERZ724514 (study PRJEB28724, sample SAMN07190883) | activated sludge metagenome | isolation source: activated sludge of sewage treatment plant in Hong Hong | place: Hong Kong | collected 2016-03-17 ...
CATCCGTAAAGACCACCACTACCAGGTGCTTTATGCCAACAACAGATTACCCATACCCGATTCTGTCAACTACACCATCAATGTCTTAAAAGATCAGTACCCAACCATCGCAGTAGAGGAATTTATCGACAGCACCAACCGCAATCTCGTTTATTTTGCAGGTACAGCCTCAGATGATTATGGCATACTCAACCTCAATTTCCATTATACCATTTTAAAAGCCAGGGGTAAAGCCATGCCTGAAATGATGATGAAGGTACCAAGGCCCGAAGGCAAAGACATCTCCTATCAATATGCTATTGATTTAAACAAATTAGGTGTAGAAGCGGGAGACAACATCACTTATTTTTTCCAGGTTGGTGATAATGATGCTGTCAACGGTAGCAAGACCAGCAAAACAGGGCTGTTGTCTTATCAAAAACCTACGTTTGAAGAATTCAAGCAGATGGAAAATGAAAACGAGGAACAAATCAAAGACAACTTAAAAGAGTCTATCAAAGACCTCGAAAAGATGCAGGACAATTTCAAAAAAATGAAAGAAAAACTGCTTCAGGAAAAACAGCTCGACTGGCAAACCAAAAAGGAACTCGAAAAACTGCTGGAACAGCAAAAAGAATTGCAGAAAAAGCTCGAAGAAAGCCAAAAGAAGCTGGAAGAGAACATGAAAAATCAGGAAGAGTTTCAACAGCCGGATCCTGAGGTGCTCGAAAAACAAGAGCGCATGCAGGAGCTGATGAAAGAAGCCATCAATCCCGAGCAACAAGAACTCATGGATAAGATCCAGGACCTCATGCAGGAGCTGGAGAAAGAAGACGCCATGCAGATGATGAACCAGTTTGAAATGAACAATGAAAATTCCAACAAAGACATGAAACGTTTGCTGGAACTTTACAAGCAACTGGAGATGGAAAAAGAGGTCAAAGAACAAATCAAAGATCTTGAAAAACTGGCCGACAAACAGGAAGAACTAGCCAACAAAACGGAGAAAGAGAGTGCTCCGAAAGAAGAGTTGAAAAAAGAGCAGGAAGAGCTCAACAAAAAAATGGAGGACATCGAGAAAAAGATGGACGAGCTCGAAAAGAAAAACAAAGAATTGTCGCCACCCAAGGATTTGGGCAAAGACAATGAAGAAAAAATGGAAGACATCAAAAACGACATGAATGACAGCAAAAAAGAGCTGAACAGCAAGTCGGGTGACAACAAAAAAGCGTCAAAAAAGCAAAAAGAGGCTTCCAAAAAAATGAAAAAAATGGCCCAGGAAATGGAGTCTTCCATGTCTGGCGGTGAAATGGAGCAACAAGCCGAAGACATTAAGACCATTCGTCAGTTGCTTGAAAACCTCGTTACCGTTTCTTATGACCAGGAGCGACTTGCCAAAGACATTGGCGCCACACCTACTACTACACCCCGGTACGTAGATTTGGTTAAACAACAGTTTAAAATCAAAGGTGACTTCTCTGTAATTGAAGATAGTTTGAGTGCTTTGGCTATGCGTGTGGACAAAATCGAAAGTTTTGTTACCGAAAAAGTCACTGAAATCAAATACAACATCAATCACAGCATCGAGCAGCTGGAAGAAAGGCAAACCAACAGGGCCATAGAAAATCAACGCAGAACCATGACCAATCTCAACGATTTGGCATTAATGTTGAGTGAATCTATGAAGGACATGCAACAGCAAATGAGTGGATCGATGCCCGGTAGCCAAATGTGTAACAAACCAGGAGGCAAAGGTGAAGGAAAATCCGGCGGTAAGGTGCCAATGGATAAAATTTCAGATGGCCAACAGGGCTTAAATTCTGACTTGCAGAAGATGTCGGACAAGATGAAAGATGGCAAGAAAGGAACTGCTAAAGATTTTGCCGAAGCTGCTGCACGTCAGGCTGCGCTCCGCAAAGCTTTACAAGACCTGCAAAAGGAAAAACAGGAACAGGGCAAGGGTGATAATGGCTTACAGGACATCTTAAACCAGATGGACAAGGTGGAAACCGATTTGGTGAATAAAAGACTCAATGCCGAATCACTGGCTCGCCAAAAAGACATATTGACGCGCTTGCTGGAAGCAGAAAAGGCTGAAAGACAAAGAGAATTGGACGAAAAGAGAAAGGCTGAAACCGGTGAAGAAAAACAACGACCCGTGCCACCAGCACTACAGGAATATCTGAAAAAAAGGCAGGCAGAAGCTGCCATGTATAAGACCGTATCCCCTTCATTGAAGAGCCACTACAGACAACTTGTTGATGAATATTACAAGGCACTTAAATCCAGATAACCCAATGATTAAAAAAACCATCCGGCTTACATCTTCTCCCAACAGCATTGCTGCGCTTGAAGATTATTTGCAGGGCATATTAATGGAAAATCAATCTTGTGCGTCTAAGTTCCCCGACATCCTCATCAGTCTCACTGAGGCGGTCAACAATGCCATTATCCATGGCAACAAATCAGACAGCAGCAAGGAGGTGAAAGTTGCGTGTAAAAGCAGTAAGACCGGCATTTCGTTTTCCATCATCGATGAGGGAGCCGGCTTTGATCCTCAAAACATTCCGGATCCTACTTCGCCCGAAAAGCTGGAATGTTGCGGCGGTAGAGGTGTGTACATCATGAATGCCCTCGCCGATAAGGTGGCCTACAAAAACAATGGCAGCACCGTAGAGATTTATTTCAATTTGTGTTGATGGAAGAAACCATATTTTTCCATACAGAAGACATCTCCCTACCCGATTTTTTTGATAGTGCCCGTATAGAAAGTTGGCTTAAAAAACTTGCCAACACCCTGGGTGTTACCCTCGTGCAAATCAACTACATCTTTTGTTCTGATGATTACCTGCTGCAAATCAACCAGGAATATCTTCAACACGATTATTATACAGACATCATCACCTTTCCTTACCAGCAGGGAAAAAACATTGAAAGTGACATCTTCATCAGCCTCGACCGGGTTCGTGAAAACGCTGCTGAATTTGCCGACGGCGACTATGCCAGAGAGCTTTTAAGGGTCATTGCCCATGGCCTGCTCCACCTTTCCGGCTATGGAGACAAAACCGATGAAGAAGCCGTGAAAATGCGGGCTGCCGAAAACAAAGCCATCGAAAGTTATTAGATTATTCCCGCTTAAGCCTACTTTTGCCCCAGAATTTAGTCCGTATGTCAGGAACCATTAAAGTTTTTGCCCCAGCCTCCGTTGCCAATGTGGCGGTGGGTTTTGATATTTTGGGCTTCGCCCTCGAGAAGCCCGGTGATGAAATCATTGTAAGGCCGGGGACCGAGCCCGGCTTAAAAATCACCTCCATTACCGGGGCCAAAAACAAACTTCCGCTGGATCTCATGCACAATACCGCTGGCTATGCTGCTTTTCGTTTGCTCCAGCATCTGGGTGAAGAAAAAAGGCCCATCCAGATGGAAATTCACAAAAAAATGCCCTTTGGCAGCGGCCTGGGCTCTTCTGCTGCCAGCGCGGTCGGAGGTGTCTTTGCTGTCAATGAATGGCTCAAAACGGGACTTACCAAAGCAGAAATCCTGCGTTTTGCAGTTGAAGGCGAACAAATAGCTGATGGTGCTTTTCACGCCGATAATGTTGCACCTTCGCTGTTGGGTGGCCTGGTCTTGATCCGCGATAATGAAAGCCTGGATTTCAAAAAAATCCATGTACCCCCTGGCCTTTTTGTAGTCGTCATCTATCCCCACATCACAGTTTTGACAAGAGATTCCAGGGCCGTATTATCGCCCACCGTAGAACTGAGCACCGCCATTCGGCAAAATGGCAACCTGGCGGGCTTTATTGCTGCCATGTACACTGCTGATTTTGGACTGATGAAAAGGTCGCTTCAGGATTTGATCATCGAACCGCAACGGGCTTCACTCATACCCGGTTTCTACGAAATCAAAGAAATGGCACTCCAAACGGGCTGCCTTGGCTTTTCCATCAGTGGTGCCGGACCATCTATGTTTGCCCTTTGCGATAATTCTCACCTGGCGGAAGAAATTGGTCAAAAGGCCGCCACCTTGCTGGCAGCCAAAAAAATAAAATCCGATGTGTTTCTGTCAAAAATTAATCTGGAAGGTGCCTTCAGGTACTAATCAGCTCTGAAACACTTCAATTTCTGCTGTTGCCTTGACAAGGTCTGTAAACTTACCTTTAAACCTGGTAGCTTTTACCAAATGATTGTCGATCCAATGGTAATTGCCGCCCCTGGGCTTACACAACAGGATGCCATGGTATTTAAATCCATGTTTATTGAGCCATGTTTCGGTGATGGTGCGATGCTCTTCGGTGCGGGATGAGAAAAAAGTAATGATGTGCCCCTCATCATACCATTTATTGATGATTTCAAGGGCATCAGGATAGGGTTCACAGGTTACCATTCGTTCCGGCTCTTCATTGGGTACATCGTCACAAATGGTGCCATCAATGTCAATAAGAAAGTTTTTGGTGTCTTTGTCGAGCACAGGACTCAGGGCATTTCCCTGTTCGTCTGTAAGCGCTTTTAATGAACTCATGTTTTGTTGGTCTCTGTTTTTAGTTGAATGAAATATAATTTTTGGGGTTCACCGCCTGGCCATCGTACCACAATTCAAAATGCAGGTGGGGACCCGTAGACATCTCTCCCGAATTGCCAATGATGGCCACCGCCTGGCCCGTTTGAACTTTTTGACCCGGTTTTACCAGGTTGGCTGAATTGTGTTTGTAAACCGACACAATGTTTCTTGGATGTTGTATGATCACAGCATTGCCAGATTCGGCAGACCATTCTGCACTCAACACAATGCCTTCCATAACCGATTTCACCGCTGTACCCTTTGGGGCTATGATGTCGGTGCCCAAATGCTCCCTGCTGGGGTCATATTCAGCACTGATGCTGCCCGACAGCGGCGATGCAAAAACGAGGTGGTCCAATTCGCGGGTCTTCATCGACTCCAATACATCTCTGTTGCTCAAAGCTTCCGGTTTTCCCTGTTTTTGCTCGGCTTCAGAAATTTCAATGGATTTTAGCATATTTTTTAAGCCCATGGTGTACGTATCATGCGCCTGAACCTGCTTCTCCAATTCATCGATCCTCTTTGTCAGCTCTACAAACTCAGTATTTTCTTTGATGTCTCCATAGCCCGGAATCCAGCGCTTTACAGGCGTAAAAACAATGAAAGACACCACCATGACGGTCATCAGCACGATAATGGAGCTGGCAATGATGTAAAATATCAATAGGGAGAAACTAAAAGAGGTAACCTCTCTTAAATCATCTTCGTCCAGTATTACCAATCTGTAATTGTCCTGAAGTCGCTCTAACAATGATCTTTTAGTTCCTTCCTCCGCGGACATTATGCATTGTTTTTCAGAAAAATAAAATAATTTTGCGCAAAATTAGTTATAAATAAACTAATAGTACTGTTAATAAAAGTTAAATGAGGAGTAATCGCTTTTTTGGGTTGTTTACAGCCCTGCTCATTGTTTCTATTGTGCTTACCTCGGGCTGTGTTTCCAGAAAGCGAAAAAACGATGTTTCAAAACTTAGTAAGTTTTACCACAACGTCACCTCTGAATACAATGGATATTTCAACGCAAACGAACTGTATGAAGCCAGCTTACTTACCTTAAGAGAAAAAAACAACGACAATTACACCAAAATTCTCGAGGTATATGACCACCTTTCGGTACCTGACCCCAAAATTGTCAATGCCGACCTTGACAAAGCCATAGAAAAACTCACACGCGTTGCCGCCATTCACGAACCCGGAGACTGGGTTGACAATTGTTATGTGTTGATGGCAAAAGCCCAGTACCTGAAACAAGATTACGAGAGCGCTCTTGAAACCCTTGAATATTTTGAAGAAGACTTTAACCCAGCCAATCCTTATGGCAGAAATTTTCAAAAGAAAAAAATAAGCGCAAAACAAAAGAAAGCAGAAAGTGAAGCCAAAAGAGAAGAAGAAAAAAAGCTGAGAGAAGAAAAAAAGGAAGCCGACGAGAAGAAAAAAGAAGAAGAAAAAAAGGCCAAGGAAGAGGCAAAAAAAGACCTTAAAAAACAAAGAGAACAGGAAAAGAAAGACAGAGAAAAACAACGCGAACAAGAGAAAAAAGAAAGAGAAAAACAAAAGAAAAAAGGCAAGAGGACTACCAAAACCAAAACGGAAACAAAACAGGATACGGTCAAAAACAACTTATCCAACCCTACTCCTACCAACAAGCCTGCAACCACACCAGCAGCCAAACCCACAACCCCTTCTGAAGAAGAAGAAGCCGAAGTTGAAGTAACAGAAAACGATAAACCGGCTCCCAAAAAGAACACCCAGGACAAAACATCGTACAGCGAAGGACTGGTGTGGTTGGCAAAGACCTATACCCGCACCGAGCAGTTTTCCAACGCCGAATTCCTATTAAAAGGGCTGGAAAAAAACCTGGGCATCAACCAAAAGGTAAGAGATGAAATTGCACCCGCAATGGCCGACCTGCTCATCAAACAAAAAGATTACAAACAGGCCCTGCTATATTTGGACCAGGCCATTGAAGGCAATGCCAGCAAAAACAACAAAGCTCGATACGCCTATATTGCCGGGCAGATTCACAGGCTTCTGAAAGACCCCACCACTGCTTCCACCTACTTTCTGAAGGCCAAAAAATCAGCCAAAGATTTTAAGCTCAAGTTTATGTCGGAACTCGCTTATGCAACTTCTCTGGCATCCCGCTCCGATGGAGGGCCGGAAGCTTCTGTCCGCCAACTGGAGAAATTTCTGAAAGAAGACAAATACAGCGAATTCAAAGACCAAATATATTTTTCATTGGGAGAAACCGTTTACCCCATCGATGAGGCAAGAGCCAAAGAGTATTTTATGAAAAGCTCTGCCGCCAATAGCAACAACACCTCCCTCAAAACAGAATCGTCTTACTACCTGGCACAAATCAATTTGAAAGAAAAGATTTACCACATTTCAAAAACGTATTTCGATACTACACTGATCAACCTGCCAAAAACCGATGACCGCTATTTTTATGTGAAAAACATGGCCAATAACTTAAGCTCAATCGCCAAAAATGCACAAACCGTGGCGCGATTGGACAGCTTGCTGGCCATGGGTGAGCTCTCACCCGAAGAACTACAAAAAATAGCCAAACGCAGGCTCGAGAACGAGAGAAAAAATGGCAAATCAGAAGAACAGCCCACTGCTGCCAAACAGGGTGTATTTACCAATACGTCTAAAAGTTATGGTTCGGGATTGAGCAACTTTTTTGCATACAGCCTCACTGCAGTAGAGGCGGGAAAAAACAGCTTTAAAAACAAGTGGGGAACCAGAAAATCAGAAGACAATTGGCGACGATCGGCGAAGTCTTACAATCAAACAGAGGCAGACCCTGTAGATGAAGTCAACAAAGGTGTCAATGAATCTGCCGACATCACCGATGCCGAATACAAGCGAATAATGGCCGACGTTCCCCTAAACTCCTTTCAAAAGGAGCAGTACAGAACAGAGATGAAAAAAGCGCTGTTTGCGCTTGGCAAAGACTACCGTGATAAAATTCAGGAGTATAAGCTTTCTGTTGATGTACTTGAAAAATTGGTCAAAGACTTTCCCGGATCTGAGTTTGAGGCAGAGGCTTATTACTACCTCTTTATGAATTATACCGACCTCAAAAATACAGCCATGGCCGATCGGTATAAAGCTTTGCTGCTGAGCAAATACCCGGATGATAAGTATACCAAAATTGCCAGCGACGCACAATACCTGGCTGCGCTGGCTGCAGATGCCAAAAAACTGGACCTTTACTACGACCAGAGTTACGAGTTGTTTCAAAAAGGCCAGTATGAAAAAGTAGCAGGGCGTATCCAAAATGCCATCGATGCCTTTGGAAAAGAAAACAAACTCATGGCCAAATTTTCCTTGCTCAACGCCATGTGTCTGGGTGCCACCAAAGGAAAAGATGCTTATGTCAAAGCATTGCAGGAAGTGGTGATCCGTTATCCCAAAACGCCGGAAGAAACCAAAGCCAAAGAAATCATGCGTTTCCTCGTTGGCGATGGTACCGCTTTTGACCAGGTAGACATCCAGGAGGTAGACAAAATTTATGAAGTCGAAAATGATTCAAGGCATTACATAGCCGTCATCGTTTTATCAGGCGATGCAGACCCCTTTGAAAAAGCCAAAATTGCGGTGTCTGAATACAACAAAGAATACCACGGCATTGAAAACCTGCAATTGGGCGAAAATATCTTGAGCAAAGAAGAGAAGACCCAGTTGATCCTGGTGAGAAGTTTTGACAATGCCACCAAAGCCATGCGCTATTATGAAGGCGTGCTCAAGAGCAGAGATGTCTTTATTCCACCTACGATTGCAGCTTATGAAATCTACCCCATTACTACCCGTAATTACAGGAAAATGATGCAGGACAAAAGCCATTCAAAATACAGGGCCTTTTTCGAAAAAAATTACCTCAATAAGTAGTTGGTTTTTATCCAGCCAGTTTGATGAGCTCGAGGTGAATAATCACCAGCAACAGGATAATAAACAGGTGTATCAACTCAGGCCAGATTCTGTTTTTCATGTCGAGCAGACTGAAGGTGGCAAAGATGGAAACCGGTATGGCCAGTAATATTAACAAGTTGTGATCTACATGTTGCTGAGTAACGGCAATGAGACCCGTAAATAGCATGAACCAATACAAAATGCCGATCCGTTTTTGGGCTGCAATTACTTTTTTACCCATGTAATTACCAAAATTGGCCAATACCCACAAAACCACTACAAACAGGCCAATGAGTACCAGCAAGCCGGAAATGCCAATCTCTTTTGCCAGCACACCAAACAGACCAAAGCCTTGTCTGAAGGCTATAAAGTGCCAGGATATAGGATTGCCAATATAATACTCTGTTACAAACAACAAAAAATAAGGAGTGAGCCATCCCGCCAGGTGTTGCGTTCGTTCGAGACCCGTAAATGACCTCATAATCATAAACCCTATGTAGGTGAAGGGCAACATCAATAGCAAGGGGGCATACATCAAAGATGCCAGTGACATGTAAAAGCCCGACAAATAAATGTCGTCTGCCGACTTGAGGTTGTTGTAACTATTGAATATGCCGGTTATCGACAGAATTACAAAGGGCGATGCAAGCATTTCAGGACTCAAAATCAGATTTTGTGTCAGCACCGAAACCAATAACACAAAGAGCATGCCGCTCACCAGGTTGTTTTCTTTGCCAATGTGGCTCTTGATCACCAGCCTGTTGATGAGCAGGGCATCTAAAAACAAGATCAAAATGGCAAAAATGTTTTGACTGAGGGCTTGGTCCCCTATGGCTTGATAAATGGTTCTAACCAGCAAACCATCGTAATCGTCCAAAGTAGCACTTACCGGTTCAACGAGGGATTTGATCCTAATCAATACCAAATAGGGAAGGAGCAAAATGCTGTTGATAAAAATATTTCGTCTGAATAAGGAAATCACACCCTGGCCGCTTAAAAATTGTGGTTAAAGGTACTTTCTTTTGGTAAAATTCTGTTATTCCCGGGCCATTTTTGAAAGAAAATACCTGTTAAGCTCTAAATTGAGCTCAACAGGTAACTGAGTAATGCCCCGAACAGAAATAGGGCCAGCAAAAACCGGCTGTCCTTGTAGAGGCCTTCGTAATGTGTGTTCATGAGTTTTGGTTAGCTTTGGTATATCTGTTATTCCATAAATGATGCCATGCCATTTTTTCATAATATATCATCTTACCCGCCATTACTCCCTCGTATTACAGCAATGTATATATGCTCAAAGCAGGCATCCATTGTGCATTGATTTTCTGTGCTTTTTTATATCTTTATTTTACGTAATGGGTTTCGTCTAATCATCATAGCTAATTTTTAAAATACCATGATTTGGGTAGAAATGGGTCCAATTTGGGTAGTATCAAATATCCGGGCACGCTTGTCTAAAATGTATTATTTTTGCATTTTAATCCGAAATCTATGTTAGCAAAGACGAACGCAAGCACCGTGCAGGGCGTAGAAGCCACTACCATTACCGTAGAAGTCAATACAGGAGGCAAGCCACCAGAAGGTAAACCCTATTATCAATTGGTAGGGTTGCCCGACAATGCTGTGAAAGAAGGTTTCTCGCGCATCGAATCGGCGATAAGAAACAACAACCTTCCCTTTGTACGGGTCTTCATGGTGGTCAATCTGGCCCCTGCCGACATCCGCAAAGAAGGCTCTGCCTACGACCTGCCCATTGCCGTGGGCATCCTGGCCGCTACGGGTCAAATCGTCAATGCACAGCTCGACAAATTTGTAATCATGGGAGAATTGGCACTCGATGGCCAGCTGAGACCCATCAAAGGTGCCCTGCCCATTGCCATCCAGGCCAGAAAAGAAAAATTTGCAGGCCTCATCCTGCCCAAACAAAATGCCCGCGAGGCCGCCATCGTCAACGATCTGCCTGTTTACGGTGTGTCCAACCTCCGGCAAGTAGTAGATTTTCTCAATGGCAGCCTTACCCTCCATCCCGAAATACACAATACAAGAGACTTTTTTGAAGAAGAAAAAAATAAGTACGCCATCGACTTTAGCGATGTCAAAGGACAGGAAAACATCAAACGCGCCATGGAAATCGCCGCTGCAGGTGGGCACAATGTCATTCTCATCGGCCCTCCCGGCGCGGGTAAAACAATGCTCGCCAAAAGGCTGCCTACCATTTTACCCCCCTTAAATATCAACGAAGCCCTTGAAACCACAAAAATCCATTCGGTGGCCGGGCAATTGGGCCCCAACACCTCATTGGTGACATCCCGGCCCTTTCGTTCACCCCACCACACCATCAGTGATGTAGCCCTGGTAGGCGGTGGCTCCAACCCTTCGCCGGGAGAGATATCGCTGGCCCACAACGGTGTCCTGTTTTTGGATGAACTGCCCGAATTCAAACGAGCGGTACTTGAAGTGATGCGGCAACCCATGGAGGCCCGCAAAGTCACCATTTCAAGGGCCAAAACCACGGTAGATTATCCTGCCAGCTTTATGCTCATAGCCGCCATGAATCCCTGCCCCTGTGGTTATTACAACCACCCCGACAAAGAATGTGTCTGCGGTCCGGGGGTTGTTAAAAAATACCTTTCACGGGTCTCAGGACCCCTGCTGGATAGAATCGATTTGCACGTTGAAGTCACACCTGTAAGTTATGATGATCTGGCCAACCACGAGGTCAAAGGCGAAAACAGCGAGACCATCCGCCAAAGAATCATCCGTGCCCGCGAAATTCAGGAGCAGCGTTTTGATGGCATGCCCGAAATCTACGCCAACGCTCAAATGAATGGCCCCATCCTTCGCGAAGTTTGTGCCCTAAATCAGGCAGGTAATTTGTTGCTCAAAACTGCTATGGAAAAGCTCCAGCTTTCTGCCCGGGCATATGACCGCATACTCAAAGTGGCCAGAACCATTGCCGATCTTGCTGGCAGCGATGACATCAAAATCGAACACCTGGCCGAGGCCATCCATTATCGGAACCTCGATCGTGAGGGCTGGGCGGGTTAATGGCACGATCATCCCCCGCCTTTACAATATTTCTTACCTTTGAAACCAACTAAACTTGATTTCTATGCGGTTCATCACGCTTTTGTTTTTGCTGGTCTTTTGTTCAAAGCTGTTTTCCCAAACCAACTTCGACAAAGAAGTGGCCGCAACCATCAAAAGTCTAGAACAAGACCTCATTCGTTGGCGAAGACACCTGCACGCCAATCCCGAATTGTCCAATCGGGAATTCAATACCATGCAGTACATCTTTGATGTGCTTGCGCCACTGCCACTGACCATTGAAAAGGGCATGGCCAAAACCGGGGTCATAGCAGTTTTAGATACAGGCAAGCCGGGGCCCGTCATCGGAGTGAGGGCCGATATTGATGCACTACCGGTAAAGGAAAGAGTTAAGCTGGATTTTGCTTCCAGGGTAGAAACCCAGTACGAAGGTAAAACGGTAGGTGTTATGCATGCCTGTGGTCACGATGCACACACCGCTATCTTACTGGCTACAGCCAAAGTGATGTGCACACACAAAGACAAGCTTAAAGGAAAAATTGTTTTTGTCTTCCAACCCGCCGAAGAGGGAGCTCCTGTAGGAGAAGAGGGTGGTGCAGAATTGCTGATCAAAGAAGGCCTCTTTAAAAAATACGGCATTCAAACCATGTTTGGCCTCCACATAGCCTCCGGCCTTGATGCAGGCAAACTTCAATACAAAGCGGGTGGCGTGATGGCCGCTTCTGACCGACTGGAAATTAAAATCAAAGGCAAACAAACCCATGGCTCAAGACCCTGGGCCGGCATTGATCCCGTGGTAGTTAGCGCGCAAGTCATCATGGGACTGCAGACCATCATCAGTCGCCAGACAGACCTTACCCGCGAGGCAGCCGTGATTACCGTAGCCCAGGTCAATGGCGGCGTGAGAAACAACATCATCCCGGAAGAAGTTACCCTCATTGGCACCATCAGAACCCTGGATGTAGAAATGCAAAAATCCATCCATAGCAAAATTCACCGCACCGTCGTCAACATAGCAGAAAGTGCCGGGGCCACCGCCGAAGTGAGCATTACCCAGGGCAATCCCATCACCTACAACGATCCCAAGTTGACCGCCAAAATGCTGGCCAGCCTGGAGATCGCCGCCGGTGAAGAAAATGTGCGCGTAACGGTTGCCTCTACCGGCGCCGAAGATTTTGCGTTCTATGCCAAAGAAGTACCCTCCTTCTTCTTTTTCCTCGGTGGCAAAGATCCCAAAATGAGCAACTTTGACGTAGCTCCACACCACACCCCCGATTTTTATCTGGATGAAAGCGGCTTTGTTTTGGGGGTTAGGGCGTTTTATCAGCTAGTATATGATATAGGGGGTAGGGACTAGGGGCTGGGGGATAGTTTAGGGTTTAGGGTAGAACTCTGTCAAGCTATTTTATGAGACAACATATCACCTAACCCCTATCACCTAACCCCTATCACCTACCTACTTCATTTCATTGAATGCAGTGCAATTCTGTTTCCTTCGGTATCTGCAATATGTGCCATAAAGCCGTTGCCGCCAATGGAAGTTTTTGGCAATAAAATTTTACCACCGGCTCCCTCTACTTTAGAAAGGGGAACACTCAAATCTTCTCCGCCATTGAGGTAAATTAAGGCGCCATCCATGGAGGGTTCAAAACCTTCACCTTCCACAATTCCTCCGGTTATGCCATTTTGCATATCCCCGGGCAAGATGCCATATTTATAAACAGGGTGTGGCATTTCCTGAATGTCGGCTCCCAATAGTGTTGCATAAAAAGCTTTTGCTCTGCTGAAATTTTTCACTGGAATCTCAAACCAGTTAATTGAATTTGTCATATTGTATGATTTTGATTGTTTGTTTTTGAAATTATTTTTGATTCTTTTTAGATGACTTGGCTTTGCTGTTGAATTCCAAACAAAGGTTTATCCAGTAGTTGAATTGCTTTTCATTTTTCATGCCTGTGTCATCTACCATAACATAACCTTTCATGGGCCTGCCTGTGAAATCCATGATGCGACATCCGGTTTTTTCCAAAGCAGTATCCTGCATTTCCGGGGCAATACGACACATCATTTCATCTTTGATGATGCCAATACACATTTTGTCGTTCACCATAAAAGTCAAACCACCCATCATTTCCTTTTCTACAATATTGGGAAGGTCCACAAGTTTCTCTCTGATGCGATTTGCCAATTTTTCACTGTATGCCATATAATGTAATTAATGTGTTTCAACATATGATTTAAGCCCTGCAAAGAATTTTTTTATGCCCTTGTCCGATTGTTTGCGAATCATCAAAAGGTCAAGCAACTTGCCAAGCAGACCAAACTTAACAGTGTATGTCATTACCTGCTTTATGGTGGTTTGATTACCTGCTTTTTCAAAACTGTAACCATGTTTAAGTTCTTTGATTGGAAACGAGCAGGCGGTAAGCTGATAGGTCAAAACTTCGTTGGGTTTGAATTCAGTTATCTTTTCTTCAAACCAATTTTTTCCATCCATCATTGTCACTTTTCTTTTTGCTCCAACGCCCGTTTTTTCAGGTGAAATCAAGGTTGACTTCTTAACTGTTGGATCGTATTGATCCAACAGTTCAGGATTGGCGAGCATCACCCACACTGCGTCAATGCTGGCATTGACGGTGATTTCATTGTGAATTATTGCCATAAAATTTATTTTTCGGTTAGCGATTTAATGTTGTTGAGAATTTCTTCCTGAGCATTGCCTATCATTTTTTTCATCATCAAGACATTCATGATTTTAGCTACCCAATTTGCTGGTTGGTAGTAGGTTTCGTTGACGACCCTAGTTCTGTTTTCATCAAGTTTTTCAAGATTAAATACAAAACGAGTGTCCTTTAGCATTTTGCTCATGCCCATGGTATCGCTTTCAATTGTCCAAACGGTCTTGTTTTCAGGGACCAATTCAATGAGTTTTTCTATTACTGTACCTTTTCTCCCCTTGTTGTTAATTTGACAAGTCCTTGTTGCTCCTTGTTTGTCCATCTGCCCGGTAGCTTCAACCACTCCGGGGTTTATTTTATGCAAAACAGTGATATCCGTAATCACATCCCATATCGTACTGATTGAAGCATTGAATACAGCTTCATTCCTTGCTTGTAATTTATTCATTGCTAATAATTTATAAATTCACTTTCATATTGCAAGTGCAAATATAAATAACAATACTTGTAAAATGCAAGTGATTTTGTAAATTTGTACCGTGAGGAAGAAAAATATTGAATACCGGTCATCCTGTCCAATAAGTACAGCTTTGGATATTATTGGAGATAAATGGTCCCTCCTGATCATCCGCGATTTGGCTTTTAAAGGAAAGAATACATACGGTGATTTTTTAAATGGGGGTGAAAAAATTGCCACCAACATACTAGCAGACAGGCTGATGTTACTGGAAATGGCAGGAATTATCACCAAACACCCGCACCCCGAAAGCAAGGCAAAACATCTGTACAAACTGACTCCCAAGGGTATTGATTTGGTTCCTGCCCTGGTAGAAATTATTTCCTGGAGTGAAAAGTACCATGAAGTGCATCCCTATGCAAAACAGTTTGTAAAGCAGTTAAAAAATAACAAAGAAGCTGTAGTTAAACAGATAATTGAAGGGCTGAAAAAAGACTCATTTAATTAATCCACTTAGGGCTTAAAGTTTTCCATAAGGGCACAATCTATTCTCCTTTGCAATTGATGCACTAAAGAAAAAATACAACGTATTTGGAAAATATCTTTGTGCACTTTGTGCTTTCCTTTATGAACTTTGTGGTGAAAAAAACCAGCCAATTTAACCACTAAGGGCGCAAAGATATCACTAAGGGCACTATCTATTCCCCAAGCTTTCCATAACACTTTGGATTGGAGGCGGCCCAGGCACAGAAGATTTATTGAACTTTTGCAGAGGCAACCTATATCACTAACATGTTACCCTAATTATAATTTGAGATCTTACCTCCTTTCCATCTTTTATCGCTGGCTTCCATGATGTCAATTTAGACAAATATCTTAATCCGATTCCAGGATTTGTTTTACCCTGACAATCTATCCAATATTCATTCGAAAGTTTACCATCCAATTCAACAATGGCAATAAATGTAACAAATCCATCACAGCCACCGGGTGGATTAACAATATTATCATAAATCTCTCTTTCTCCATTATATTCGGGTTTAACATCGGGATTCAATACAAACCCATTCATATCTCTTGAAAAATATTCTTTGTGATAGACAAAATTAAAAAAATAGATTCTTTCCACATTTACATATACTCCGTGATAGGTGCACGGTGTCCAGGAACCAGATAGTTTTATTAGTCTTGTAGCCTCTTCTACAAAGTCTACATCGTTTGTTATATACGAGTTAGTAGTATACCTTGACTTAAAATCACTAATATAATCATTAGAAACTCCTTTGATATCATATACCGATTCGTCCATTGCAATTCTGAACGTTAGTGGTACAGAATATCTATCATATAAATCGGTTGTCAGTTCCGGATAGATGACATTATTAAGTACAAACGTTTCAAATCCTTTGCAATACCCCCCTGCATCAAAGGAGAGATGTTTGTTGTTTTCCATGCTATTCCGAATTTACGTATTTCATTTTTTGAATCTGGTTCTAATTCCTTGTTTAATGTCGCCTTTCATATGTCTTGATTTTGTGGGGCTTAAACAGCCGAAAAGATCATTTTGAACTGGGTAGTGGCACTAACCGCTTCACTTCATTTTACACTGGTTTTCACGTACTTTCATTAGTTTATGGTTTTGATGTATTCCTTATTTAAACAGATCGATTTTTTGTCTGAACCCATTACCAATATGAAATGGAATGCGTTTTAAATGTTGCAACCTGCCAATGATTACGCCTGGGGGTGTTCTAAATTGATTGGCAAAGTCGTATATCATTTCTTCATTCAATGGAGCAGCATCCAAAATTTGTTGCAGTTCATTTTCTGTTAGTAATAATTTAGAAGCAAAAGCATTAGCCTCTTCTTCTTTTTCCTGATCTATTTCTGTGCCTTCAACATTCTCCAAAAAAATGTCTTTTTTACCATGCAAGATGATGTGTGCAGCTTCATGAAAAAATGTAAACCAAAAATGGTCGTTGGTTTTAAACCTTCCTGAAAGTTGAATGATGGGCTTGTTATGAAACCATCTTGTTGCTCCGCTTATGGGTGCTTTAGGCAAATTTGGAGTGAATACAACCGCCACACCACATTTTGCACAAATGTCTATCAATTGATATGTGAAATTGTCTGGCATTAAAAACGCCAGTTCCTTTATTTCTACCAATGCGTCTCTGAATTTCTTTTTATCAAACTCCGCAATTTCAATTTCTTTGGATTGAATTTCACCTTTGCGTAACCATGCGGAAATGGCATGGGGGCTTTGCGTATGTGCCAAAGAAACTCTAAATGCAACCGAAACTTCTTCGGCAATGTAGATGCGTTCCCATTCTTCTGTGCTTGCAATGCAAAAGAATTTTAGCAGACTGTCCACCAAAACGTGCTTTTCTTTTGTATCGGGCAGCCAACCCAATTTTTTCATTTCATTTATAGGAAAAGCCGCCAACCAGTCTTTTTCTTTTTCAAGTTCTTCCCGTTGTTGCAATTCATATAGTTCTTTGCGGTACGTATGCTCTCTGTTCATCCAAAAACCTGCCGGAATGCCCAATACATTTTCCAATTGAAAAGCAGTTGCCGTTGAAATTGGCTCTCTTCCTTTGATGATGTCGTTAATTTTTTCTTTGGGTCTTCCCATTCGTTCGGCAAGTTCAGCTTGGCTCATACCAATAAAATCTATATGCTCCTGAATAGTATCACCAGGTGGGGTAAGTAGAGATTTGGCTATTTCAAGTGTGGTTGTCATGTTGTTGGTTTAATACTTTTGGTCAATGGTAATCTTCAATTTCGTTAATCTGAATTTTGGTGACTCCTTCCCAATTCAAACCGCCATCATCCTTTTTAGGTATCGGGTCGTGAAGTGGCTCAAAAATCAATCGAAAGTTTCCAGAAACAGCAACCGCCAATTCTCCATCGCGGTCACCTGTCAATTCGTGGCATCTGGCGGCAGGAAGGGTTCTCAAAACTGCTAAATTGTCTGCATCGGTTAAGTCCATCAGCCTTTGATTCACTTTGCGAGCCAACTGCCCAAAGGATTTAGCCATCTCCTTTGGATCAGTTAGTTGCTTTTCGAGTTTTCGGCTTTTGTAACTTATTTCCACAGCAAAGATAAATATTATTAACGTAAAAGGTTAACAAATATATTCACAATTTTTGAATTGTCAAATAAACCGTTGAAATAAAAGAAGTCTTCGCTATTTCCAAAGGATCGGATTTATAGGCATGGGCATTATCCAAGCTCACTTATATGACTTTCCTATCAGTGTTTTCATCAAACTTCACAGTATATCAGACCATGGTATGGCAGCGCACAAACCAATATCCCACATTCAAGTTTTTCGACATCAACTGTGATATTGGCCAACCCAATAAACCATTTTTAAAAAATTTCTTACCGGGTCAATTATTTCCGGATTGAGGGGGTCAATTAAAATGGATTTTACAACCCTTTGTGATATTCCTGCCTACTTTACTCCGGATGTCATGTAATCAGTAATCAAGACACCTATTACATTTTCACGTTTTATCTCAACGGGAAGTATTCACAACCTAAACGTGGAAGGTTGATTTCGACATCATCTTTGCCCTTACGAAGCCTAATAGTAGGTTCAATTTATTCAGCTCTATCACAAGCACCTGCAGGAATCTTTGTTCCCACTTTTAACATCATCGCTCACCACAATTATGTTTCCACTCTTGCAGCATGATGCGGTTTGCCAACTACTCTTGACAGTCGTAGGCGGAAGGCCAATTCATTGATACTTCTAACAATGACTTCCATGTACAATGCAGCATTCGTTCCCTTCTTTAAGGGTTCGATTCAAGACACACCACGTTTTGCGGCTTTGCGAAGGAGGGGCTTTTACGCACTTACGTTCATTTGAAAACCGTACTTCAATTATACGAAAAAACTGTCAACCGAAGCACTGCACCCCCGCTTTTGCAAAACCGCTGTTAGCAGATGGCGTTCTGTCGTCCGTGTCAAGTTGCACTACCTTTTTGTTTACGCTTCTAACTTTCAAAATGCTTGACTGTCATGGGTTGTGCGTTGGCAAAAAATTAAAACACCGAAGAGAGGGAAGAAAAAAATGAATTTCTTTATAGGTCGGGCAGGCACACTCTTTTGCAAACTTTGGTCTGTGCTTGGGCTTGTAGCGGTTTGCAAATGTGTGTGACTGCCGCATAGGCTTTTAGTCTTTCCAAATAATACTCAAAATAGTTTTATATCTCCTTGTAGGTATGCAGTATTCGTAAAAAACTGAATCCTCATCGTTGTATTCCTTTAGATTGAACCAAGTTGATTTACTTATCTCTTGTGCCTTTTCTTCCATCTTGTAAATAAACTCATAATCTTTTTGAATGTATTCCATAGCTACCGAATCGGCTGGTGGTGCAAGACGATTATAATCGCCAAGCCAAACCTTCAACTCGTCTGACTTTTTCCAATATTTTACTCTTCCGTTTTCAATAAACACAAGGCAAATAGGGTGGAGATTGTCTGATTGTAGATACTTAAAGACCGTTGCTGTTAAACTTACCTTAAACCTTTCTGCAAGTTGTTTAATTAAGAGCGGAGAAAATTTTTTCCCTCTTGCTTCTTGCATAAATAGCTTTTCGGGCATTAAGAGTTCGCTTGCAAATTCATTTGCTTCCAATTCTTGCGTTCCATTCTTCAACATTTTTTCCATCCCAGAGATGACATTAAAGTTCGAAAATACATCATCGGGTAACTTCATTCCCCTGTGCATTATTAAATGGCCAATTTCATGAGCTGCCACAAACCTTTTTCTTTCTGGAAACTGAATCTGTGAATTAACCTTGATAACTGCTTTGCTATTACCAAAAATTATTTTTCCATCACAGTGTTTTAATTCTTCCTCTATGAGAACCGCATCCAGCCCAGCAACAAATAAATCCATTGGCAGGTCTGTGATTTCATCCAGTCCGCAATCTGATAAGAGTTTCTGTGCCTGTATATGAGCATTAGTGCTTCTTTTCATTATTATCTAATTGCTCTAAAAGTTCTACTAGATTTTTGTCTTTTATGATTTCAATAATTTCTTCTTTCGAAAGTTTATCAAGATTTCTGTGCAATGCTAAAGAAGCATTTCCATGAATAATTTGTTTGAGAATAGCAATCGGCTTTTCAATGTTTAATAATAGTGCTTGCTCAAATTTCTCTGCAAGTTGAAGCAGGTATTCAATGTGCTTCTTCTTTGCAGCAGCATTTGCTAAAAAGATTATTCGCTTTTTCTTCTTTTCATATTCCGCCATATCTTGAATATCATCTTTCAGCGAATCTTTGATAGTGTCTTTGTCGGCTTCTAAATAGAAGTGATACAAAGCTTCACCAATTTTATTTTTGATTTCGTTACTCATATGATATTGATTGCTTGTTGTTCAATTTTTTTCCTTTTGCGTTCTAGGCGTTTGATGATTACATATATATCTTTAACAGGAACTCCTAATTCGGCTGCAATTATTGCTGGTTTGAATATTCCATCCATCCAGTATTCAAAAACTATCAGTTCATCATCGTCAGCACCTTCTTGTTTTAGAAGCTCTGCTATCTGATTTTTCTTCTCTTCAAAGTTTATAGGATGACCATTTATAGGGATTTCAGGCAATTCGATTGAACTGTGTCGCTTTCTAGTCTTGAAAAAACTTGAAATATCGCTTTTTAAACAGCCAAACAGAAACTCTTTAAATGAACACTCTGCTTTGTCCCAATCCCTTGTTCCTTCCATTACTTTTAAAAGAAGGTCGCCAACAAAGTCAACAGGGTGCTTGCCGTTGAAGTCCTTTACTCCAACAGATTTTAATACAGATATGGCATAGGCATTCATACTGTCTATGATTTCATCCATGTTTTCTGACTGTATTGCTTCAGCAAGATTCATTTACGTTTCTATAATGGTATGCTAAGGTCTGAAATTTTTTTGACACTTGGTGGCAAATTTATTTGAATTCTTAGCATACTTATTTGAAAGCCCTCTTTCTGCCAAATAGTCCGAGTTTTTGCTTGGTTGTGTTTTTGGTGGGGTGAGGGATTAAGTTTTACAAAATACATAACAAGAATGGAGAAAGAAAGATTACAAAAAATTTATCGCAAGACAGGTGGTTATTGCCATATCTGCCACAAGAAACTGAGTTTTACTAATTACGGTGTGCAAGGTCCAAGAGGAAGTTGGCACATTGAGCACTCAATAGCAAAAGCAAATGGTGGTAGTGACCATATGAACAACCTTTACCCTGCTTGCATTTCATGCAATATAGATAAAGGGACAAGCCACACGAAAACGGCATGGGCTCAACACGGAAATAGCCGTGCACCATATTCAAAAAGCAAGAAACAGCAAATCAAAAGCAATAATACAACTGGCGGGGCTTTAATTGGTGGTGGAATTGGTCTTGCGATTGGCGGTCCAGTCGGTGGCTTGGTTGGAAGTTTTGTTGGCGGTTTGATTGGAAATGAAAATTCACCGAAAAAATAATTCAAATGGAGAAATTTAGTCTAAGATACTTAAAGCCAAGTGCATTTATCGCAATTTGCGTGTTACTGGGAGTCTCGCTGTTTGCTGCAAATAAATTCATAAATACACACTGGGGAATTTCCATTTCAGTTTTCGCTGTTATTGGTGGATTACTTGGCATAGTCAACAACTTTCTTTGGAATGTAAGACCATTTAGCTGGATGTATTCAGTCCCCGATTTCTCTGGTCGTTATGAGGGAACACTTTTATATGAGTTCCGAAATGAAAAATGTGAAGTTATTTCAGAAACTCTTGGTCATATCAAGGTCATAGTTCAAAATGGGTCTGACGTTGTAATTAACTCATGGACAAAAAAGAAAGATGGCACAATGTCTTCCAAATCGACAAGCATTGAAGCAAGTATTGTAAAAGAAAAAGACGGAACCTTTTCTATCATCTTTAATTACCTCAATGAAGGGAATTTTGAGCTAGGTTTTGCACCACATTACGGGACTGAAATTTTAAGATTAGTAAAAAATGGTGATGGCAAGCACCTAATAGGTAAATATTACACGGAACGGTTACCCTACCAAACAAAAGGTAAAATTGATTTGAAATTTAATAACAACGAATCGTATCACGTAAAATAAAGTAAATATATATGGCAAATTGTAACGAACATTTTCAAAAGTATAACGGTGAAATTAGATTAACCGATGCTAGAAGGAATAACTTAAAAGGTTCTCGTAAAGAACTTCGCAGAAAAGTAAGGAAGTGGTTTAAGGATAATAAACCTGATGAACCGCAACCTAAATTTAGCGGTCAGGGGTCAATGTCAATGGACACCATCATTAATCCTCTACCACGAACATTTAAAGATGGAAATGCGGAAATTAAAGTTCTTTATTACGATGTTGATGATGGAATTTATTTTGAAGGTGATAAAGACGCTAAGGATAGAAACTCTACTGCAACCTACCACGATTGGGTTGTAAAAGCTGTTACAGGTCACACCGATAAAGACCCAATTGATAAAAACACTTGTGTAAGAACATTATTTTCAGATGGACATAATATTGATGAACCAATTTATTATAAGAAAGGTGATACTCCTGAACTTGCACATAAAAGAGATGGTTGGATTGAGAGCGACCCGAAAGCTTTTACAGATTGGTTTAACGACCTTGCTGAAAAAAATCCACAACTTAGATTATTGGTAAGATATGGGAAAGGTTGGTTTGATTTCCGTGAATTTGAAAACGAAAGCAAACCAATGCCCAGCGGGTTGATTATTACCATCTTGATTGCAGAAAATGCAGTTTATCGCAAAGACCGTGATGATATTGCCTTGAAAGAAACTTTGCTTGCTATTCAAACAAAATTGAAAAGGTCTTTTGAATGCAACCGACCAACAACTCCAAAAGGTGAAAACCTGTTGAAGGATTATGCACATAAGGATTATTTCATGGACTGCCTTGCAAAGTTTATTGATGATGCCACAAAGGCATTGCAAGAAAAAAACTTCAAAAAGGCAACTGAATACTGGCGTAAACATTTAAGTGAAAGATTTCCATTAGGTGAGGATAAAGATGATACGTCTAATTCGTCTGCTGGATTGGGAGCAATGATACCTCCAACTACAAGACCTTATGCTGAATAATGAAGAATGAGCAGTTTGAAAAGGATATTGAAGGTGTTACAACCATTTTCAACGAGTTAACCGTTGTAGAAGTTGATGGTGAAAAATTTCTAAGGGGTGAACTTCCTATTGTTGATGCTAACAATAATGAATGGGCAAAGTATCATATAGAAGTTAAGGGTAGCGATAGTTACCCATTTTCTTTTCCTAAACTTTTTGAAACTGCTGATGCTTTTCCGCACAATGCAGATTGGCATGTTTATGAAGATGATTTTTCTTGTTGTGTTGATTATCCTGCAAACGCAAAAATTATCTGTAAGAATGGTTTGCATGTATCTGATTACATTAATAATTATGCTATTCCTTATTTTGCCAATCAAACATTTAGAATTAGAGAGGGCTATTATCGTCATGGAGAATACTCTCATGGTATTTTTGGAAAGATTGAATACTATCAGAGCAAACTAAAGGCAAAAATTCCGGCAGAACTGCTTGAGATGTTTCGTTTTATTTTGCAAGATTATAATCCGCCAAGAACTGCTGAATGTCCTTTTTGCCACAAGGTCAAATTTAGGCATTGCCATAGAAATGTTTTCAAGGAATTAGGGTATGCTAAAGACTATATTTATCAAGACGGAGCACAATTACTTGCATTTTTTAAGATATACCCTGATTACAAATTGCCAACATAAATAAAGCGTTGGCAAAAATTGCACTCTTTTGGTGACTGCTTTGCGTGAGGTTTGAGGGTGGGGCAGCCACCAAATGTCTGCAATGTGGGTAGCCATAGAAATTCAATTTTTTGTGCGGTGGGGTGTTTTAATTTTTTTATTGCGTAGGCTTGTGTGTCTGCCTGACAAGCTGCTGTGTCCCGATGTCGAGTTGATGTTATGTATGTGTCCACCAGTCAAAGTTGTTTGTCGTGTTACTTAGTTTAATTTTTTAAGTTGTCTGTTTCATTGTTACGATGTGGTTAAATACGCTTTCTGCTAACTTGTTTATGACCACAACTCACCTATAGGCGCAACTCATGTAAATTTCTTAAAACTCTGATTATCAATAATAACATCTTTCATTAAACATTTATACTCGTTTATTACACGCTTGGAAAGATTCGCTTTTAAACGTTTACAAACATTTAATAAACGATTAAAGCCAAAGCTTCCATCCAAATCCAATGATCCTGTATGAGTTAAATTCAGTGCCATCTATCAGGAAACAGGTGTCTTTTTCACTCCAAGTACTTATAATCCATACAAATATAATATAACAAAAGCAACTATGCACGTTTTTCACATGTATTTTGTTTCCAAGATCTCTCTCAATATAAAATTTGGACGGCCTGCGTTTGGTTGCACATGCACCAAATAACATTCTGAATTCAAGCTAAATACATTCGCTTCCTATTGCCAGGAAAATCGAGACAGAAGCGATCGTGGATACCCCCTACCTCCCCAAATAATCCCCCACCACCGCCTGCTGTACCTTCCTTGCTACTTCTACAGTGGGTCCAGGGTTTTTCCCCCTTTGCTCAATCACCCTCTTCCCCGCATTGTCAAACACTACACCATTATCTTTATTCACATACCCTATGCCATTGTTAAATGCAAAAAAGGCCCACTCCGGCCCCTGGGCAGACAAGGCGTTTTTGCCGAAGGTAAAATCACGGGCATCTAAGCCCAGCTGGGCCAGCAGGGTGGGCATCAGATCGGTTTGGGAGGTGGTCCTTGTTTGGTTGAAGGTGGTGTCAATGGCGCCGCCGGTCCAGATCATGGGTATGGCAAAATCTTCGATTTTACTTTTGGCGGTAGGTAGGCGGTGGCCGTGGTCTCCCAGGATGATCACGAGGGTATTGTCCCACAAGCCGGCTTTTTGCAGATCGTGTAGATAGGCTTTGAGGCAGTCATCGGTGTAGCGGTGGGCATTGTAAAAAAGGCTGAGCTCGTCATTGCCCTTTATCTTTTTGGGCCTGGGCGTTTCAAAGGGCTCGTGGCTGGTGAGGGTAAGTACTACATGAAAGAAGGGTTTTTGTGCGGGTCTTTCTTGCAGGGTCTTTATGCTTTTTTGAAAAATAAACTCATCGTGGGGGCCCCACTTGGAGTTGTGCTGCTCTTTGGGAAAGTTGTCCATCTCTTTGATCTGGCCAAAGCCCATGGAGCGGAGATAGGCACCCATGCCCGCAAACTCGAGGTCGCCACCGTTTTCTGTCTAGTTGTTGATGTCATCTTCAATATCAATCTGGGGTGATGTTTTTTCGGTTAATAATTGTACCGTTTGATACCAGTAATAAAACGATGACACATCCGGTTGTTTTTTTAATTTGTTCAAAAAGTTCCACTCCGGATCTTCGATGTTCAATCCTTTGGTGTCTTGTCCTTTGAAATATTGGATTGGTGACATGTTGTACACTAAAATCTTAGCAGCCAAATAGGCAATTCGGGCTGCAGCAGGTACGGCATCATCATTTCGGAAATTGCCCGACATAAGGAAGCCCGAATCAAAAGCTTTAATCCCCTTTTGTAATTCAGCAAATTTTTCTTTTTCATCATCAGATCCTCCACCTCTTTTGGCAATAACGACACAAGTGTCGATGGTGTCCTGGAGTACCTCTATAGGTGTTTGTTTACGCTCAAGCTTGTCGTTACGGTACTTGATCTCCTGCTCCGCAAAAGCCATGAAGCTTTGTGCCACCATTTCAATGTTTGTTATTTTCTCAAACAGCTTGCTCAAATCAAAGAGTTGTTTGGAAATCTCCATCGAGAAAGACTGCTTGTCTTTTCCTTTGAAATAGGGAATGCCAATCGTGTTGGGCGCAAAGGCAGTGAGCTTATCACCGGTAATGGCATCTATGGTAGGAACTGTGACCAGGGTCTCCCCTTCCGATTCGATCCATTTTGTGTGAATAGGAATTTCAGTTTGTTCCGGATAAATCGGTTCATCCAGCAAAACGTCTAATAAGATGGCTCCGGAACCGTGCTGATGGGTATCAAAGGAAAACTTGTAATGAGCCTTTGGAACTCCGGGTTGATAACTGCGATGTTCATCCAGCTGCCAATTCTTGAAATTAGATGATTGGATAATGTTGTCCAGAACTTTTTCCAGGTCTGTTCTTTCGGTATTACATATTATATCAATGTCAATCGAGAATCTGTTGACTTCTTTGAGCAGGAGCACCAGACTGGTTCCGCCTTTAAAGACAAAGTCCAGTCCATTTGCCTTTAGCCTTTCCAGTAAATGCAAGGCATAAATCATTTTTTCGAGAATGATCTTATCAATTCTTTTGTGGTCCTTTTGTTTTTTAAACTGCTCCAACCAATCATCGGTAAAACACTTGTCCTTAATCATTAATAATATCTTTTACCCGATGAAATAGGTGGTTGGTCAGGAACTGCTTTATTTCGTGCTCTCTTTCTCTTCTTTTGGCATAGCTGAATAATTTGGTAAAATTGATCGTGTATTGGTTAATTGCATTTTCATAAATATGCATCAATTCACCCCCCTGGAGATAATGAAAAAGGTGTTTTTCTGCAAAGAGATCAACGAGTATTTTCTCAAGGCTTGGTGTATAAAATTCAATCTTTTTCTCAGTTCGCTTAATCAGCGGTGCTCTTGTAAGCAGCTTCTTAACAATGACAGGTTTATTACTTGCCGCTATGTAGAAATCAATTACTTTTTCGTCTGGGTTAAGAAAAACTTCATTTTTCCATTTGTCTTTTAAAAAATAGAAGATTGATTCTTCAAATCCTTTTTCTACTTCGATAAACAAAGTTGATTTGCTCGATTGGTGTTGCACAAATTCATTTAGCCAGATCGTATCCCAAACACAGTGTTGGATTTCATCAAACTTTTCTGATAGTTGTTTTGCAATTTTGAACAAACCTTGAGAAATTTCAGGTTTGTATTTTAATTTTTGAGAGATTACATACAATCCCCGCTTGATGGGCTTGATGATATTTCTGTTCTGTAGGTCATAGATCCTCCACCCGAAAGTTCCTTCTTTTAGTTCTGGCTCGAAGTACCGATAGAATTGAAAGAGTTCTTCCCGTGTAAAAGCCTCTTTGTCTTTAAATTCTTCGATCAATCTATTCTCTAGTATTTTAGGCATGTTATACCAAATTTTGCCAAATATAGGTGTTTTTAGCATATTTTGAAAATCCAATAATTACCAGTATTCAAATATTTTGGCATTTTTTGCAAATAATATCTTATTTGTTACCCGCACCCACATGGCTAATAGGATGATTGGTCTATATACCAACAACCCTTCTAAACAACCAATTATTATTACCATTTGAGTATAAAACCAAAATATAAACAAACAATGTTCCGCCGTGGCAATTTTCGCCAAATAATATTTGTGCGCGTCGCCCTCTGGCGAATATCCACAAAACAATGTTTGGTCTACAAAAACAGGTGTGCTTTTGGTTAGCTACCTATAAAATGTGTGAACAAAGAATAATTAAAGGCACCGCATCCACCTACCTCCCCAAAAAATCCCCCACCACCGCATGCTGTATCCTCCTTGCTACTTCTACTGTGGGTCCAGGAATATTCCCCTTCTGCTCCTTGACCCTCCTCCCCGCATTGTCAAACACCACAGCATTATCTTTATTCACATAGCCGATGCCATTGTTAAAAGCAAAAAAGGCCCACTCGGGTCCCTGGGCAGACAAGACATTTTTGCCAAAGGTAAAGGCACGGGCATCTAAGCCCAGCTGGGCCAGCAGGGTGGGCGTCAGGTCGGTTTGGGAGGTGGTCCTGGTCTGATTGAAAGTGGTATCGATGGCGCCGCCGGTCCAGATCATGGGTATGGCAAAATCTGCTGATTTACTTTTTGCGGGGGGCAGACGATGGCCATGGTCACCTAGGATGATCACGAGGGTGTTGTCCCACAAGCCGGCTTTTTGCAAATCGTGCATATATTCTTTGAGGCAATCATCGGTATAGCGGTGGGCATTGTAAAAAAGGCTGAGCTCGTCATTGCCGGCTATCATTTTGGGTCTGGGGGTCTCAAAGGGTTCGTGGCTGGTGAGGGTGAGTACTACGTGAAAGAAGGGTTTGCCAGCGGGAAGAGCTTTTAGTATGTTGATGCCTTTTTAGAATAGATACTAGTTGCAGGTGCGTTCTTTGCGGTCAATGCTCTATTTTTCCTGAGTCATCCTTCTTCAAACTTTTCGTTAAATATTCCTTCAAATTTTAAATTTTCAGGTAGTCCGTTGTCACCGTTTCCATTTTTAGAATCAAGCTTAAATTTAGCTTTAAATTTTATCAGGACAGTTTTATTGGTTTTGTCAAGATTAATGATCTCAAAATAACCTTCTTCTGGTTTGTCAAGTTCAAATTTCCAACCTTTCAAATCTTCTGCGATCACCTGGCTAAACAATGTTAAGGCTCCTTTATAAAGTATAGGTTCTTTGTGCAAAAGAAACTTACCTTCTTTATAGGGTAAAAATGTAAACCCTAATGAATTTTTACTATTATATGAAACATCACTTTTTTCGAATGCAAAGATCATTTGATTATTTATTGTGTCATGAAATAATTGGTGGGTATAGTCTATCAATGACCCATTTAGGTATAATAACGAATTCCTTATTTCCACGGTTGAAGGTAATTCAACATCAGTTGATTCGGTTTTGGTGCAAGAATAAAAACAAGTTAATATAGCTAATATTAAGAGTTTACTTACTGGTTTCTTGCCGGTTAATACGCTCACCGTACAACCCCGATAGGAAGTATGCTTGTTTTTACATTGATAATCACTGTTTAATTTCTTGTATACCTTTAAAAAGTTCATGGAAATTTACTATATATTCTTTCGTAATTTTGCCTTGATAAGAGGGCGTTGAAATGCTCATGGAGACTGTTTAAAAAAGTGTGTCAAAATTTAACAAATTAAATAATTTTGACAATG
>ERZ724514.186-NODE-186-length-28131-cov-6.122845_pt1 | contig 28131 bp, 22 predicted proteins | sample MGYA00376047_ERZ724514 | MGnify/ENA primary metagenome ERZ724514 (study PRJEB28724, sample SAMN07190883) | activated sludge metagenome | isolation source: activated sludge of sewage treatment plant in Hong Hong | place: Hong Kong | collected 2016-03-17 ...
TAAAGACGTTGCTGGAATCGGGGGATGTAACCTGTGGCACGACCATTTATTTAATGGACGGCGTATATACTGATCTTTCGATCGTTTTTCGATTGAACGGCTCCTGTACCGAAGAAAAACCGATCCATATTATGGCAGCTCCGGGCGCGCATCCCATTATCGATGGCGCCTATCAGGGCACGCTTGCCTGGACAAGGAATGAACATGACACGCTTCTATACCGCTCTAATTTACCTCCCAACACAGGATATACCAACATCTGTATCCTCAATGGCAACAACCTGTATCCATATCCCACCCTGAATGCATTCTGGTATTTTCACGATCACAATTTAAGAGATCTGAATTTTAATGCAGATGGATTTGTAAGGGATGAAAGTAATATCTGGATCAAGACAAAGGCCGGAACAAACCCCAACAACACAGACGTCACTATCTCAAAGGCATTTCGGTTTATTACGGTCTATGGCAACAGCCATGACGGGTACCTTCATTTTAAAGGATTGACGATTAAAAATATCGCTAAGAATCAAAAGGAAAGTCAGTCTATGGCATTTGATCTCAGGGATGTCAATCATATTTGGTTTGACTCCTGTCAATTTGTTTTCAATAATTTTGATATCCAGTTTGGGGGCAAGTGCGATCATATTTTGATTGAAAATTGTCAGTTTAAAAATGACAATGGCTTGTACAGTCATGTAATGATCAAACGATCTCCCCTGTACTTCATCACAGAAGCCACTTCCTATGCAAGAAACAGGGAGACCGGAGCCCTCGTATTCAAGAACAATTCAAATGTTACCATCCGGAATAATGTATTCACGGGGACCAATAGTGGCATGTATCTCAACAGCAGCGCAGGTGTAGCTGAGGCTGATGTCTATGACAATGAATTTGTCGACAACTATGACGCTATAGAGTGTGATGGCAACTGGGTCAATTTCCGGGTGCTGAATAATAGATTTGTACGTCCGATGGCCGGTATTAGTGCGGCACCGCCTGGTATTGGGCCGCGCTATTTTTACAGGAATGTATTCTATGGTATGCGGGGCCGGGAAAATGTAAAGGATGATCCATACTTTGTGGGTTGTACCCCGCCCACAGTGTATTATTCACCGGCAACAGGTATAAAGACCAACTCTTCAGGAACAAATCCGGCCAGAGGAAATATGTATTTTTTCAACAATACTTTTTACTCTGACGACACCCTGGCCTTCACGATGGAGCCCTGGTTGGGCGAATGGAAAAACATCTACTTCGTTAATAATATTTTTTCGGACAATATCAAGCATCCTTATTATTTCCATGGATTGAAAGATAAACCGGACTTTCAATTTTCGTCTGATCATGATAATTATTACAGCTATGACGAATCCTCCCCTTTAATCCTGGCTAAAGAGATGCATGGCAAATATAATTGCCACAGCTGGTTTGAGGTCGACTCTTTTCAGTCACAGATGCGTGCACTTACCGGAAGCAACAGAATATTCTTTAATAAGCCTTACCATCAAAATCCCGCTTTTAAGGACGTCAGCCATGGTGACTTTTCGTTGGAAGACTACAGTCCATTGATTGATGGAGGCGTCATCATTCCCGGTTTTTATGACTTTCAAGGCTCGGTTCCTGATATCGGGGCCATAGAGTCAAATAAATCCTCGGCGGTCTATGAATCTTCCACTCCTCAAAATACATTTACCCTCTATCCGAATCCTACGACAGGTACTGTATACATGAAAGGCCGGAATAACGAAATTCCCGCTTTTGTCCAGGTGTGGAATATCCAGGGTATCAATACGGGCATTGAGTACAATCCCGGGAGTAATAGTATCAGGCTGGGACACCTGCCTCCCGGCATGTATATTGTAGCGATAGGTCAGCAAAATGCCACTATTCTTTACTATAAAATATTGAAGATATAATCCGGCAAGAACCATCCGGCCTATCCTGAGGCTTAGATTCAACCGGTAAATACACCTTTTAGGGGAATAGAAATATCCGCAAAGGGTGGGGCACAACACCCCGGAAGTCATTTCTGACGGAAACAAAGCAACGGGATAGCCCACAAAAAAGAAAGGACCTGCCATTCTTATTGGTCAGCATGGCAGGTTCCTTTATACGTGTTCTGCATGGTTTAGGGAGGAGTCTCAAGTTGGCATAATTCATTCCGGTATCGCAGTTTGTTTTTTAAATAGCCGGAACATCATGCCTCGCTGTTAGCCGGCAATGCGATATGTCCATGCCATTTCTGCCGGAAACATACCGGGACAGGGAGTCTCCCCCATGTTTGTACTCAGATGTCTTAATCTATTTGTTCAGGGCATCTTCAATAGCTATGCCCAACGCATCTGCAACTCCTTTGCCATAATCCGGATCTGCTTTGTAGCAATTGGCAATATGCCTTTCCTGAATGAAGCGTTCAGCACCGCCTACTTCGGCAGCAGTATTCTTAAACAACAGCTGCTTCTGTGTGTCATTCATTTTTCTGAATAAATTACCCGGCTGGCTATAGTAATCATCATCGTCTTCCCTGAAGTCATAATGATCGGCATCGCCCTCCAAACTCAAGGCCGGCTCTGTAAATTCCTTTTGCTCCTCCCACTGGTTGTAGCTGTTGGGGAAATAATGCAAGGTGCCGCCTTCGTTTCCGTCCACGCGCATTGCGCCATCTCTGGAGGCATTATGAAACGGACATTGTGGCTTGTTTACCGGTATTTGATAATGGTTGACCCCTAAGCGATAACGCTGGGCATCGCCATACGAAAACAGCCTTGCCTGCAACATTCTGTCCGGAGAAAAACCAATGCCCGGAACCACGTTTGCAGGGTTGAATGCAGCCTGCTCCACATCGGCAAAGTAGTTTTCTGCGTTTCTGTTCAACTCCAAAACACCCACATCAATCAGCGGATAATCTCCATGTGGCCATACTTTGGTCAGGTCAAACGGATTGAAGGGGCATTTTTTAGCCTGGTCCTGCGTCATTACCTGAATTTTCATATTCCACTTAGGGAAGTCACCTCTTTCTATGGCATCGAACAAGTCGCGCTGATGGCTTTCCCGGTCTTTGCCGATTAATTCAGCAGCTTCTTCATTGGATAGGTTCTGAATACCTTGGGCTGTTTTAAAATGAAATTTGACCCAAATCCTTTCATTATCAGCATTTATCAGACTAAACGTATGGCTACCGTATCCATTCATGTTTCGATAGGATTTGGGAATACCTCTTTCACTCATCGTAATGGTAATCTGGTGCAGGGCTTCGGGTAGCAAAGTCCAGAAATCCCAATTGTGGTTGGCACTTCTCAGATTGGTTTTCGGGTCTCTTTTTACTGCCTTATTCAAATCGGGAAATCGGTAAGGATCTCTCAAAAAGAACACGGGTGTATTGTTTCCGGTCAAATCCCAGTTTCCTTCTTCGGTGTAAAACTTCATAGCAAATCCACGAATATCCCGCTCTGCATCAGCGGCCCCTCTTTCTCCTGCTACTGTTGAAAACCGAACAAAGACATCCGTCTTCTTTCCTACTTCCGAAAAGATTTTGGCTTTGGTATATTGGGTAATATCATTGGTCACGGTAAAAGTTCCAAATGCGCCGGAGCCTTTGGCGTGCATTCTTCTTTCGGGGATTACTTCCCGATCGAAATGGGCCAGTTTCTCCAGGAACCAATAGTCTTCCAGGAGCATCGGCCCTCTTTTGCCTGCTGTTTTTACATTTTGGTTTTCTGCAATCGGTCTGCCCGAAACAGAATACAGTTTTTTCTTTTGATCTGCCATAATACTTGCTTTTAAATTATTTTATTTATATCAACTAATATTTTACCATCGAAAGGGTTAGTCACGGGTCTTACAATCTTTTGAACCGTTTTTGCCCCAATTATCAGCGGGGCATCTGATTTTCCAACAGGCATTCATTTGCGCTCTCCCGTCTGGCTGCCATTCTGATTGCCGTTATATTTTTATTTTTTACCAAATCATTATTCCTTTAGATTATCCTGTCGTCAATACAATACCTTATGGATTGCTTCACGCAAAAGAATTCGGGGCCACCCTTTACCTGATCTGCCGCGATCCGTCTGTTGTCAAACGGATTAGATCTGTAAAGGGTTGACGTTGTCAAAGTATTTGCGGAAAACGCAAGATGCTATCCACATTATAGAATGCTTAAAAGGGGTAAATTGTTTGAGCCGGCAGTCATTTTTTCCGGTATTTCCAACATGGGATGTTTCCTGATTGCCTCCCGGAGATTTAATGGATGGCGCGTCCCGGGACAAGGCCACCAGGGATGAATTTTTAGCAAAACGATAGTATCAAATTAAACACTCACCCTTATAAAGCATCAAATAGTAACCGGTTGCTTAACAGATGGCACAATTGGATGGTTTGGCCCCGGGCCCATAATCCTATTATAACTTGTTACTACGACAACGGATGAGACGGTCAGTTGACAAAAGGGCTAAACCGATTCTAGCTTAACAACTAATCGTTGAGAGCAATGCTTCCTTTCACCCAAACAATTGAAGGGGACTAGGTGATATGCCTACATTATTTAGCACATAAAGACATAATTATAAAGTACATTTACACATGAAAAAAGCGGTTCTATTCATTTTATTTTCATGTATGGTCGGAGTTCAGACCTTTGCCTGTTACCATTCATCCGCTGCCACAAAAAACAAGGACCTGTCCCCGGACTCCCTGTATATGTATGTCTTTGTTTCAGAGACTTGTCCTATATGCCAGCATATGACCCTTCAACTCAGGGATTTACTCAAAAAATATCCGGCAGCAAGGTGTACCCTGGTCTTCCCCAACTATACGGTCAGCGATTCAAATAGTGTGGAAAAATTTTTAAATAAATATAAATTGAATTGTAATTTTACCATAGACTATGATCAGAAACTAACCCGTGAATGGGGGGTAACCATTACGCCTGAGGTGCTCATATTTTCAGGAGATCAGGAGTGTATCTATCGCGGCAAGCTAAACAATCAGTTTGCCAGGTTAGGAGAAAGGCGTACTGTAATAACAGAGCATTATGCGGAAGATGCCATTCAATCTTACTTAACCGGTCAACCAATCAAAATAAACAAAACAGAACCTACGGGCTGCTTTATCATAAAATCTTAATCATGAGAAAAATTTTAGTCTTAGCAAGTATTGTGTTTTGCATGCAATATGCACAATCTCAGACAGTTACATTTGCAGAACATGTTGCACCCATCATATACAAGCATTGTACCACATGCCACAGGCAAGGGGAAATAGCGCCATTTCCGCTCACCAGTTATGAGGAGGTAAAAAACAGAGGGGCCTTTATTAAGTATGTCACTCAGATCCAATATATGCCGCCCTGGAAGCCTGATAAAAATATCCGAAAGCTGCAAAATGAAAACTTTCTCAGCGATGAAGAAATCGCAACCCTGGCAGCATGGGTCGACCAGGGAATGCAGCGAGGTGATGTGTCCAAAGAGCCACCGGTACCTGTATTTCCTTCCGGTTCGCAGGTAGGCAACCCGGATATGGTGGTATCTTTTGCCCAATCCTATCTGCATAAAGGGACGGGAATCGATGAGTACAGATATTTTGTATTGCCGACCAACCTCACTGAAGATAAATATCTGGTCGCCCTGGAAGTAAGACCCGGAAATAAAAAAGTAGTTCACCACACATTAGTCTGGGCTGACTCTACCGATATCTCCAGAAATGCGGATGCTGCCACCCCGGAATATGGTTTTGAGGGATCGAGTAATACGAGTGTCGCGCAGATCAACAATCAGTTGCCCGGTTATGTACCCGGCCAAAAACCAATAATATATCAGGATGGTCTGGCTTTTAAAATTCCCAAAGGATCAGACTTGTTGCTGCAGATGCATTATGCGCCTTCAGCGACAGACGAAAAAGACAGCACTTCCATAAATTTATTTTTCAGTAAAGAACCACCGAAACGGCTTGTACAATCATTTGTAATGCTACCTGTTCCGGGGATATTGCAAGGGGATGTATTCATAATTCCCCCGAATCAGGTAAAGACTTTTCATGGCATGATTACGCTGCCCTATGATGTGACGTTGTTGGGTGTGGCACCCCATATGCATCTATTAGGACAGAACTGGCATATCTATTGTGAGTTGCCGGATGGGAAGATACAGGACGCATTAAAGATAAGTGATTGGGACTTTAACTGGCAAGGATCCTACCATTTTACCAAACCGATGATTCTTCCAAGAGGCACGAAACTACATGCCTTCGCAACCTATGACAATACCGTTAACAATCCACATAATCCCAATAATCCTCCGAAAGTAATCTCGTGGGGAGAAAAAACATCAGATGAAATGTACTATCTCCCCCTCATCTTTCTGAATTATCAGCCGGGGGATGAAAACTTAGAGTTCCATGATGTATTATCGAATGATCAAATCAAGTATGATTTTGTGAAGGATAAAATATATCCGGTGTATCCGGCTCCGGCTAAGGATGTAGTTACAATTCCCTTTACGATCTCCAGGCCTCAGCGAATTACCGTAGAAATTACCGATCTGAATGGAAAGGTTTTAATTACAAAATACAATGAAACATTTGCTGGAAACGGGATGTTTAAAGAAGAAATAAACATAAGTAATTTAGTCCCCGGCACCTATATAGCTGTTGTAAAAGCGGGTAGAAACAGGATGACTCAAAAATTCATAAAGCAATAATCGGATCGTTATATTTTCAACTCTTTTTCTACCCTTGGATAATCCGGACTATATTGACCCAAGCATTATCCGCGGATTACACCATTCATCTGTAACTTAACCATGAGTGGAATAATTTGGCCTGTATTTTCAATTTGTGGAGCTTGTTCAATCATCTTAGGTTCAAATATTTATAGAATCCAATGATAGATAAAAAGCGCGAGATTTTAGATAGATCCCGCGGTTTTTATTGGTTCGGGGTTAGAGAAGTTGTCGATTGTAACCTCGGCATCCCCGAATCGCTTAGCTCTCGGGACAAGTATACCAAAAATTTATGGACTATTATATAAATCATCTTGGTATAATCCGGAAGATTTTTGGTGGGCTTTGATATATTCGGGTTAATGTTGGTGGCAGTGATTATTCGTATTTCACAAATTTGCCGTCCTCTACTATTATTTTATACGACATAAATCCCTTACTATATTTTCCTGTAGGTGCCGGGCTACCTGTGTCCAAAAACACTCTGTCTCCTTTTTGGGCGTTATATTTGTTTGTTTTTTCAATTACAATATTTTTAACTCTTTCAATATAATAGCATTGATTAATTTTCCCATTCTCAACAATTAACTTATGTGTCCCTCCTTTATACATGTAAATTCCATCTGGTGCGGGTAAATCATCAATAAAAACTTCTGCTCCAATTGTTTGATTCATTTTTGAGACTATTTTTAAAAGTTTATTGTCTACCGTGTCTCTAAATACTGTTCGTGTTGTGCTACCTACATTGTTTATCCTGGCAATTGCTATTTTGCTTTTTTTAAGAATGTCTGTTGCAATTTCATTGTTTGGGTTTAACTCAATTGCTTTTTCAGAAAAACGAATACTTTCGGAATATTTACTTTCATTATAAAATTCCTTTGCTTTGTCAGAAAGGATTTTACTGTTTTGATCACTATCCAACCCATCAACAATTTGAATTTTAGCAAAAAGCTTTTTCCTTGTCGCAATTACAATTAATGCAATAGATGGCAAAAGGAAAGCAAATAACCCCCAACCAAAAGTTTCTCTGTTTTGTCGTTTGGCAATATTTGAAACCCAACCAGTAATGAATATTCGTAGGATTAGTGAAGCTATCGCTGAAACTACGCGGAATTGTGCATACGATTCACTGTCTTGAAATTCTAAAGGTCCCACAATGGCAAATATTAAAACAATTACCCAAATGATAATACCAATGGCCATCGCATCATCTTCTTTTTTGTATGTTGGGTCATACTTTTGCTGACTAACTAAGCTTGGGGATTTGTTGAAATTAGCTTCGTTGTTATTAACATTTTGTGTAGTATTCAAGGTTTGGCTTATGCCTACTTGATTTTGGGGCCTTAGATTAACCGATTGTTTTGTCCCGCAAAAGGAGCAGAACGTGCTATCATTGTCTATTTGTCTACCACAAGATTTACAAAACATAATTATGAAAAGTGGGTTCGTTTAAAAATACAACCAACGGTTCTCGGCCAAACTCAGACATGGATTTTTACCCGTGAAATTCCTACGTAGAACTGAGCCTTAAATTTATTAAATTTCATTCATTCGAAGCGCAAATCCCCTGCTTACGTATGGATGATATTGTGGCGCCTTCTCCATTCTCTGTGTTTTATTAATTCTTCTTTTAATTTCGGAAGTTCTCTTACAGTGATTGTCCAAATAATACCGAAGGTACAATCGCTATTGACCAATTTCATTGATCTTTACGACTGTACCCTCGGCATCCCAGAACCACGGATTTTTTCACTCCCGGGACAGAGCAGAGCTCTAGCAGCATAGCTATCCGGACAAGTATACCAAAAATTTATGGAATATTATATAAATCATCTTGGTATAATCCGGAAAATTTTTGGCGGGCTTTTGTATATTCGGCTTAATCTTGGCGGTTCGTTGTTTTTATTCTATATTTCTAAAAATTCTGGTAATCCGTAAAATTTAATGTCGCTTATGTTTTTAATGACGATGGGTATTTCGTCTTTTCTACGTTTGCTTAAAGCCATACCTCTGTCTGCTAATTCTGCCCAAGATTCTGTTGAGTTGTATATGCTGTTCATAATTGCTGATTCAAATCGCGCTCTTTCTCTTTTATCAGGAACTTGAGCAACAAAAACCCGGAACGATTTTAATTGGTTTTCTACGGCATTTAAAATTTCTTCCTTTCGATCATTAAATTCGTTACGATGTGTCCTTGCATATGACCAACCATGCCAAATTTCTACTCTTCTGCCCTGTTCTGCTTCATTTACATTAAACACAGTATAGTTACCACTTTTATATTCTAATGTATGTTGTCTAAATCTTTTTTTAGTGGATTTGGTTATTCCTGCGCAATACACCAAATATCCGTCATTATATTGAAATGTCCAAAGATAAATACCTTCTGTGTCAGGAATGGTGTCAAGGTTATTCTGATTTTCGTAGCCTGTCCACGAAAAAGGTCCTTGCCATGCTATTTCTTTAATTTCAAATTTTGAAATGTCTGAATGTTGTATTTCCACTTTTATCTCATCTTTCGTTCAGGTGTCGTTCTACAATGACCGCCAACATCCGGCAAATCAGCTAAGGAGCGGCAATTTTACCATCATGGACGCTACTCGTGAATGTTGTCATGGTCGTCCATGGACCGGGTCCTGGTCGAATCCGTTCTGCACTGCTTTTGGCACTGTTAGCAGAAGTCCTGATTTTTAATATGCTTGAATTAAAACTTCTGTTGGAATATGTAACTTTTCAGCTAGTTTTCTAATCATTTCAAGCGTTAATTTTCGTTTTCTATTTAGAATTTCACTAGCTCTACTTTTCAATCCAATAACTTCGGCTAAATCATTTTGTGAATAATTCAGTTGTTCCATCCTAAATTTAATAGCTTCTATTGGATCAGGAAGGTCAATTGGAAAAAAATCATTTTCATAATTCTCAATTAAAATCCCTAAAATTTCCAATTCGTCACCTTCTTTTGTTCCAGGTTTTGAGTCGAAGATTTGCTCAAGTCTTTCTAAAGCTTGATGATAATCGTGTTCTGTTTTTATTGGTTTTAATTTCATCTTTGTCAAATTTTATTTGCGTCTATTTTATCATATTCAGCGTGAGTTCCAATAAATCGAATCCACATCATTTGATAATTAAAATTTATTTTAACGATTAAACGATAATTATTTCCCTTTATGTTAAAACAAACTCTATTATCTTCTAAAACACTTGCACTTGGATATTCAGACTTTAATTCATTCAGACTTTTCCAAGTTCCTTTATCAGCTTCTTGATACCACGATTTTAATTGTTGTTCACAATCAGAATGTTTTTCCCAAAACTCACGTAATATTTTTTTAGCTATAACTCTCAATTTTAATTCTTTTGACAAAGATAGTAACAGGTTCCCATTTTGGGAAATGTGTTCAATGAAAATTTTGTGCTATGTGTTTTGATAGGATTTCTGGCAACATATGTATATACGCCATATGGCGTATATTTCGCAAATAAAGTTACAACTTTTTGTCATATATCCAATCTACGCTACGGACAGTTTATAATTCTTAATCAGCCCAACTCTAATTTGAATTCTATTCTCTGTTGTCGGACAGTGTGGTTACTTATGCGATTCTATGCAAAATCAATATCCACCTGATAAATCAACATTCGATTTTAATTTTCAGGTCTTTTATTTAATAAGAATCTGCCTTGTCTTAGCCGGGACAAGAATTTATCGGAAGTCTCAGAATAGTATTTTTGTGATTAATGTACTCTTACATTTTAACCATTTTAACAATCCGTGTTTCTCCGGTCAATAAAATTGGACTTTTACGACGGCACATTCTGTATTACGTTTTTATCAAGGAAACAGAAATAAGTTATCTAATTGGCATGACCCATACAACTCTGTTTTATTATTTGCCGGGCGCTGCAAATCTCTTCATTTCATGAATCTAAAAGGGTAATCAGATATACACACCATGGATACATGAAGTGATCTTAAGTACTGTTATTCACATACTGAACTTATTTTTTATGTTTATAAGTTGTAAAACCGATTAGAATATTCTGTTTTTTGCTATCTTTTTTTATATTTGCGGAAGCCCTGATTTCGGGATAAAACCGATTCCTGTTCTTTGATTTCTTACATTTATTTTTTGCACTATTGCCAGAGACAACCACGTTGATTTCGCACGTCATAACCAGAAACCATCATACTCAATATCATCGGAAGAACTTAGGCGCTACCGGCATATTGAATAATTAAAAATCCTTTAAAATTAAAAATACAGTGAAACAATTCTTTACCTGCATTATTTCAATTATCGTATTGAATATTGGTTTATCTCAAGGTACCGTGTTTGAATTTAGCGGACCTGATAGTTATTTCAGCGAGCGTTTGACCGTTGACGGAGATGATATCTACTTTGCCTTTACTTCAGAAAGCCAGTCCATATATTCTACCTATATCGCCAGGTGGAATACATTATCCGAAAAGATAGAATGGTGTAGAAGGCTTACTGTTGACAATAATGTATCCATCAATCCGGTAAAAATCCTGCTCCGCAAAGATGGTACCATCCTCCTGGGAGCATATGACTATTCCTGGAAAGATGGTTTTTCCAACGGGAATATTACATTTATTCTGTTTGATAAAAATGGAAAAACACTTCAAACAAAACGACTGGGAAGTCCCACCGGAGGCATTATGAGAAATCTGTTGGCCGATGATGACGACTCTGTTGTTTTTATAGCTGATAGGACAAATGCCCAGTCTGAATACAAATCACTGGTAGGCAGATTGGACAAGGATCTCAATGTGGTCAACATGCGCGCAGTCTTTAAGGATTATTACACATATGGGCTTGGACTGGATAAAGATAAAGAGGGAAATATATACACAGTAGGACATTCCCGCCCTGCTAATTCTGGTTCTTCAAGAAGTATCGTCACAAAATGGAGTAAAGATCTGGATCATATTTTTACCATCATGCATCTGGACAAAGACCCGAATTCCTCGTTTAATTTCATACATATTGATGATGAAAATCAGATTCACCTGGGCGGTAATTTGAACAACCTTGTAAAATATGTGCGTTTGAATAAGGATTTAAAATATGAATACGGACATGAATTTACCTTTGGCTATCCACGCAATATCTGGAAGGACAAAAATGGTCATACCAATATATTTATTGATGGACCGAATTATTTTGTACGACTCGATAACAAGAATACGGCTCAGCAATTTATTTCGTATGGATCCGTAGGCAATACTTCCGGACAGCAATACATCCCCGGTGAAGAGCGTATATATAACTTTTCATATAAAAATTCAGCAACGGAACCGCAAAACAGGCTTTACATCTCTTCACATACTTACAGTGCAGATAATAAATGTATTTTATTTGACATTTCCCATGATAACAATAAGCCTTTGAGCCTTGATAGTTTTGGAATCACAAATGTTACCATAACGGATGAATCGGCAAAGGCCATCGTACCGGATGATATCATTGTCTCAGATTTTGATCTCACAGTAAAGGAAATATGCAGGGTAGAACAGGCTTCTACGGAGGGGGAGAGAGCTTTGATACCCCTTACCCTGTATCCGAATCCGGCTTTTGATCCTATTTATGTAAAACATGATGACAATATCAGAATAACCAAAGGCGAATTCATCGGTATTAACGGGAATATAATCAACATACCTCATTCGGAGATTCAAAGTAAAACAATTTCAACCGCAGGGCTGATTACAGGAATCTATATATTAAGGCTCTACAGCTCGGATGGCAGGCAGATTATAAACAAAGTAAATATTCTAAAACCTTAGATTCTACGACCAAAAATAAGATCCCGGGTATTTGCCAATTACCTGGATAAAAGATTTTACAAAACCAGTAGTTATGTCTGTCCATTAAAAAAATTAGAATATCTGCTATTTAAGGCATGTGATAAAACAACATTTTTGTATTTTAATTAAAAATCAATACAAAATCTGACATTTTAACAATATTTTGGCCATTATTTTATATATATTTATCACTTTAAACTTATTCCTAAAATAAATTATATACGATGTTGATAAAAATCATTAATGCAGGACTGATATTGTTTGCTGTATTTATGGGATTCAAGCAAGGATGGAACATGTTGACCACAAAGCCCGAAATGCTTGAGTTGTTTGGCAAATGGAATTTTGATAAAAATTTTATAATAATCAATGGAGCCGTAACCATACTTTCAGCCATACTTATACTTTTCCCAAAAACCTTTGTTTGGGGTAATTTCCTGATGGCTCTTGGAATCTTACTGATTATTTGTTTACAATTACAAATCAAGGATCTGAGGGGTGCTGCCATAGAAGTGCCGTTTTTATTGCTCAATCTGATAATAATTTATTTACAACATCCATTAAAAAACAGTTGAATATGAAATTGTATACATTACTTTTATGTTCCTTACTGGCATTAACCGCCTGTGGTCAGACTAAAGAAAAAGATAAAAACGAAAAGATTGTAAATACTCCTAAAACACAAAAAATCATGGACCTGAATAAAATCTCAAATACACAAGTAAAACAGGCAATTGAGGCATTGCAGAATAATGACAAGACTGCCTGGTATTCACACTTTACAGATAATGCTGTATTTTCTGATGATGGAAGAAAATCAGATTTTAAAACCTTCTTTGACAATGCCTTTAGTCACAAAGAGCGATTTTTAGACATTGATAAGGTAGAAAATGACGGTAAGGATATTTATGGAAACTTCTATGCAGGTCAGTGGGGAACATTCAGGGTTTATTTTAAATTTCATCAACAAGCCGATGGCAAATTTAACCGAATAGATATCGGGCAGGCTAATTAACCTGATTTTCTTTCTGTAAATCAATGGACAAATACTCCGGCCTCCTCCACCCGATCTCAACATTCATCCCTTCCGGTGTACCTCAACATTGGGCTGATCTGGGCTGCGGGACCGGTGTGTTTACCCGGATATTGGCGCAATATTTACCGGAATCAAGTAAAATTACGGCAATTGACAAGGTTCTGCAACATTTCCCGGAGACAATGGGAAATTCTATAAATATTGACTTTAGAGTCGGTGATTTTGAAAATGAGTCATTACCACTGCAACATCTTGACGGAATCATGATGGCCAACTCGCTTCATTATGTCAGAGACAAAGAAGCTTTCATCCTTCAAGCAGAAAAATACTTTGCCAAAAATCCCGCCTTTCTGATCATAGAATACAATCGCACCGAAGCCAATCAATGGGTCCCTTATCCTATTCCGTTTGAACAACTGAAGACCTTGTTTTCCCGCCTCGATTACACGCACATTGAAAAAATCGGCGAACAAAAGTCGCTCTATGGTGGCGTGATGTATGCATGTTATGTAAGGAAGGAAGTTGATTGAAAAATATGCCACATCCATGTAATCCGGGTTATCAATTGCAAGATAGTGCCACAAGCAAACCATTCAACCCCACATCACGCAATCATTTACCCGCCCGCCTTCCTGAAATGATCCTTTCCATCTGTCAACCAATCCAGGCTAAAGTTGAGAAAATACATCTTATAAGGCACACTTTCGTCTTCTTCGACATAGACGCCGATGGTTCCATCCGGAAGAATGGTTATGGACGAATAGGCTGACTCGCCCTTACAGATGGTTTTCCTGACCGGCCAGGTCGTTCCTTCATCATAACTTAGCCACATACTCACATTGGTCCGGTTTTTGGCGTTGGGCAAGGTGTGCAGGATCCGGTCTTTATCGTAACCGTCCCTGGTGGATGTATATCTGATGATGTCTGCATCACAGGCATTGCCCCATATTTCATGCCATGTATTCTTTGGACCCCAGGTGACGCCTCTGTCGGTGGATTTAGCCCAAAGCCTGTTGCCGGCAGTCCTGCTGCTCAATAAAATGGTTCCGTCATTCAGCTCCACGACCTTGGCCTCATCACCACCATCGATGGCTTTCTGAGAGACATGCCACGTAGTGCCTTCATCATCCGAATAGACCACGTAATTGTTGAGTTTGTGGTTTTCTTTCGACTCCCGCACAGCTATCACTGCCATGATGCGGCCATCCCGGAGGGTCAGTCCCCTGCCGGAGCCGAAAAACGAAGATTGCCAGTGACGGCGAACAGAATCCGGACAATTGATTCCGTACAACTGACCGGTGATGTCTATTGGGCCGGTCCAGGACTTACCATTGTCGTCGCTGACACTCACGTAGTGGCCCTGTGGCTTTTCTGAGGTAGAGTTCCACAATCCCGGTCCACCGACATACAGTGCCACCAGCTTCCCGGATAATGTCCTGGTGATACAGGCATCGCCGTAACCTTTATACCTGCCCTCACCCTTCGCCACAGTCACCGGTTCGGACCATGTTTTTCCGCCATCCGTACTCCTTTGGGCGATAATATCAATATCTTCCGGTAAGTCAATACTATTGTCCTTCCTCTTGTCGGTCACGATAACCAGAGAATGGTCATCGGCAGTAATGATTGCCGGAATCCGATAATTTTTCGAACCATAATCCCCCGGAGCCAGTACCAGCACTCGCTTTAACAATATCTCACGACTCCCCTCAGGATTGCCGTTGACTATCGGATAATTCCGGTCGTCCACCCTGATTGACTCCAGCGCAACGTCAATTTTATTTCCTTCTCCTGCTTTTGGTGAAACATCCACTGTCAGCCAGAGATGGTTGTCACCCGGAAGGAGGCCCCCCCTTGTCTTCAAAGTCAGTTCAGACCGCCGTATTCGGGCTGTTGCCAGCAGATCACCTGAAGACTTGCCGGGATGGAAGGCATTTACATTGCCTGTATTATAAATCCTGCATTGAGTGATATCCTTCAAATGACTTGTGCCTTTAAAGTTTAAATGCACCTCTGACAAAACCGGCCGGCTACCTTCACTGACGGGAATAACAATGTGCAGGACAGGTTCATCGATATTTCCTCTTCCGGTGTAGTTATTATCCTGAAAGACTTTTACAGAGTCCGGAATAATGGGCATCTGGCCGGACCTTGTCTGAGCCCGGCTTGTGGAAAATCCAAGGCTGAATGCAATTATAAGGAGTAGGACAGACTTCAAATTGACCATAGAGGCAGATATATGTGTTATACTATTCATCCCGATTTTTTACTTTGTTTAGAATAAAAAAAAATAAACATAACAAAAAACAGGGAAATGGGGAAATGAATCGAAGTGTATATTCCGGAATAAGCTGCCCCCCTGATGAGTATTCCGGAGCATGTTGACCCCCTGGCTTGGATATTGGTTGTATTTGGATAAAGGCTATTGCCCGGGCACTTGACATGAGCAAGAACACCGTAAAGTCTTATTTCCGCAGGCTGGAATCGATTGTAAGCAGTGCGTCTTGCCCGATGGATATCGAACAACTCTTAAAGCTGAAGATAATACCGCTGATGTTGATTAAGACCTAACATATCGGAACCCGGATGATTAGACCTCCGGGTATGGTGATGGTTATCTCGCGATCGACATGCGTTGACGCACCAAGATCTATAGCCATAAATTCAGGTTCGGAAGATTCTTCACTATCATCCTTAGATGCCCGGATCTCCTTGGCCCGTCGTAAATAATATCGCAGTGTTGATCCTTTTATCCCTGCTTTTCGCGCAAAAACATCCTTATCAAGACCGGACTTCGCAAATCGATCCGCCATTTTTTCATACTTAGTCATGATTATTATTTTCCCGCTAAGGTATGACCACAGATGACTTGAAAAAAGATGTAGTTAGACGGTTGCTTACGTAACAACTACACATTACGCTCGGCGCATTGTTATAACCGGCTTATTCAATTATTATATTTATTCGTTTTCCAAGTCCAAATTCAAAAAGTCTGAATAGTGTCGATAATTGAATGTCTGTTTTTCCATTTTCAACCCTCGAAATATAGCTTTTTTTAGCTCCTATTCTATCTGCCAATTCTTCCTGAGTTAAATTTGCTTCCAATCTTTCTTCCTTCAGCAATTCGCCTATTACAAAGGATTTTGCCCTGGCTTCAAATTCCGTTCTTCGTTCAGAACCGATTGGGCCATATTGCTTTGTTAAGTGTTCTTCGAAGGTTGTAATGTTTTTATTACTTTTCATCAAAATATTGTTTTTTAATTGAAATTGCTTTATCTATTTCATTTTCGGGTATTTTTTGAGATTTCTTTGTTAATCCGTTCATTATGACAACAATTTTATCTTCATCATAACAAAAGAATATTCTGTATATGTCAGAACCTTGTTTAATTCTTAAATAAAACAAATTCTTCTCTTTTGTTGATCCAACATATTTGCCTGGTAATTGATTTACATATTGCAACAAATACAGACCAAAATCGATTTTCTCTTTTACTTTTTTCTCCTGTCTTTCAAAGAATTCAAAGAAATAGGTTTTGTAAAAGACCAGTTTCCGGATTTGTTTCATTTTGTAAAGTTAACTAATTGTGGAACAATTTCATAATTATTGTGGAATTTTTTCGAGCTGACGCAACGGTTTTGGACTTGTGGCTGGTCGGGGAATGGAGTATAAAACTGGCAATCCGTAACCGACCGAGCAACTACACGTTATTTGTCTGTATATAACCCGGGAGCAGCTCATGTGTCCGGTTGATAGGAAGGGATAGAATTTTATTGAGTGTATCACCGAGCCATTCATAGGAGTTAATTCCATTAGTTTTGCATGTATAAAAAAAGAAAACATCATAGCGGCTCTGACGGCTCCATCTTTGTTGATCCTTTTATCCCTGCTATTAGGGCAAAAACATCCTTATCAAGACCTGATTTCGTATATCGATCCGCCATCTTTTCATACTTAGTCATGGTTATTATTTTCCTACTAAGGTATGACCACTGATGACTTGAAAAAAGATGTACTTAGACGGTTGCTTACCATAGTTCCGTTTGTTTCTAAAAATCTCTTGAAATATTCTCTCAGTAACTTCTTGTTTTCAAGTATTTAAATATCTGTCTGAATGATACTTGTCATTTAGCTCTTTATATAAACTATTAGAACTATTGATTGTGTCCATTAATTTGCCCGGACAAGTTTATACCTTTCGGCCATGTCGCTAAACCATTCTGCTATAACGATGATTTTATACCTCATATTTATTTTTTTAGTCCCTGTACAATTTTAACTATTAGAATAATAATTAAAATAATTAAAATTATAATACCAAAGGCAGTTAAAATAAGGATAAGTTCCGGCACGCCTAAACCTAGAAAACCTAAAGAAAATAATTTTATCACCATGTGATATATTTTAGTTTAAAAGTTATAAAATTAATATGTCCTGTACGTAGCAACTAGAATAATGTCATAAGTAACTGTCCCAACTATGGTTTTGTCAACCGAAAAGGTTCGATGGATATGTCTTGGCACATTACTGATAAATTCTGCATTCACCACAATCTCCACATTCCCCCCCTAAATATACCCCTTCCCCCCAAATATCCAAAATAAATTCTTCCTATCCGAATTTCAAATATACCGGATATCTATGGTGCCGGCCGGGTGGACGCTGTAAATATATCGACTCAGGGTCCCGGGTATTCAGTTCATCGCCCATAGCGCAGGTCACCACACTTCATTTCCTTTAAAAAGATGGTATAAAAACCAAAATACATGTTGGATGCCTTTCTTGGGTCTGCCTTCGATAAGTCAACCACTCCGGCGGATGGAGACGAAAAAATATTATAATATAATAGTACAAGATAATCCAGGAGTGCGCGTCGATAATTATATTAATCGGACATTATTGTTTTTAAAGTATATTCCGGAGAATTAACCGCCAATTTTCCTGCAACTTTGAAATGGTATGACCGGTCAGAAAAATAATGTTGAGGAAAAGGCTTTTTGCTTTATGCTATTTCAATGAAGCATGAAGGTGAAAAATGTTGCAGGATCTATTTTAATAACTTTGTTGACACACATTGTTGGATAGTCTCCCAATTTTACTTATTATAATTGCTATTTAAGACCTGATAGTTAAATGGAAAAAGTTGATTGAGGTTTTCCCCAATCTACTGCTAATGCAAATCTAATTTCTAAAAGTGACATGCTTGTTTTACTTCAGATTTTCTTTAAAGGACTTTTCCAATCTATCTTATAAATCGGTATGAACCGGAGTTTAGTTTATCATAAATTGAATAAGATATTTTGCGGAGAAAAATCGCTATATTCACCGCGCAAAATGCGGTGAATAATTTGTACATTTACCGCAGCAATCCGAATCAAGATGGCAACATATATTCATCAGCTCAAAAATTGGGCAAATTTTCAATGGAAAGAGCAGGATTTTATTTCACTGTTAAGTGCGGTTAGAAATCTGCAAGGCAAACTTATGGGAAAAGTTGAACTGCTTGGATTTAAGTTAAAAGATGAAGCCAATTTAGAAACATTGATTCAGGATGTTGTTCAGTCTTCTGAAATAGAAGGCGAAATCTTAAATCCTGAACAGGTTCGTTCGTCAATTGCGACAAGGTTAGGCTTGGAAGATTCGGGTTTACAACATTCCGATAGACATGTTGACGGAGTTGTAGAAATGATGCTGGATGCCACGCAAAACAATGATAAAAGATTGAGTGATGAACGATTATTTGGCTGGCACGCTGCACTTTTTCCAACAGGAAGAAGCGGCATGTATAAAATTGAAGTAGCAAAATGGCGTTCTGGCGATATGCAGGTCGTTTCAGGTGGAATGGGCAGAGAAATTGTTCACTACGAAGCGCCCAAAGCCGAATTGTTAGCACAAGAAATGAAACAGTTTATGGATTGGTTTAATTCAGAATCAAATTTAGATCCGATATTGAAAGCTTCCGTTGCTCACCTGTGGTTTGTAACCCTACACCCATTTGATGATGGAAACGGTCGTATTGCCCGTGCAATTACCGATATGCAACTTTCGAAAGCTGACGGAGTAAACCAACGTTTTTACAGTATGTCCGCTCAAATAAAAAATGAAAGAAAGGCGTATTACAAAATACTAGAACACACCCAAAAAAACGATTTAGATATTACACTGTGGATTATTTGGTTTCTTGAATGCTTGAAGAACGCCATACTTTCTTCTCATACCATCATGGATAAAGTGGTTAAGAAGCATCAGTTTTGGGTAAAAAATGCAGGTCTGATTATAAATGAACGGCAGCAAAAAATGCTCCATAAGTTAATGGATAATTTTGAAGGAAACTTAACTACTTCCAAATGGGCAAAAATAACCAAAACCTCGCAAGACTCAGCTTTAAGAGATATAAGCGATCTGGTAAATAAAGGAATTTTGATTAAAGCAAATTCAGGAGGAAGAAGCACTCATTATGTACTGAAATCCGATGTTTAAACTGTGCTAAATTTGAGTTGATTTTTCAGATAATTTATAACCGACCGAGCAACTTTACGTCATTATTCTGAATATATCCCGGGAGCAGTTCATGTATTCGGTTGATCAGGTGAGATGGGATTTTATTGAGGGTATCTACTAGCCATTCACAGGGGTTGATTCCTTATGGTTTGCATGTACAAAAAGTGTGTCGGGCACTGATCTTTATGGCCATAAATTCAGTTTCAGAAGATTATGCATTTTTTTCTTTAGATGCTCTTTTCTTCCTGGCTCTTTGTAAATAGCCTCATTGTGTTGATTACATTGTCCCTACTTTAGGGTGGATATTCCGGAATAAGCTGCCCCCCCCAATTTAGCAGAAAAGAAATCTCAGAAACGAGTTATAATCTTTCAGCATTCTGCCATTCCGGCATAAGGTGACCCCCCTGAAAGGATTTCAATAAGCATGAGGCAAATTCCGGAACATGTTGACCCCCTTTCTTGTGAAATTTCAAAGAAAATGTGGATTGATGAAATGATGCGTTTAGCATTTTGTAACGTGAGCACATTGGATTCCGGAACATGTTGACCCCTCTGGGCAATTTGTGATATCAGAAGAAAGACTGATTCCGGAGCATATTGACCCCCTGTCTTGGATTTTGGTTGTATTTGGTTTAACCAAAATATCACTCCTAAGTGGCCCCCTTTAAACCGGGACCAGTGGCCCCCTTTGAGCGGAATATTTAGAAGTATAAATTTTCGGAAAATATGGTGTAGGATGGTCGGACTATCGCCGTAAACAGGACGTTTGGGTGCTTGCAACGATTTGAGAGTAGAGAATAATCTTTGGCATGAATTTGTCTGTTTTAACATCTAAAAAAACTAATAATATCACACTAAATTTTTCAGGTTGACAGATAAAATAACAACTATTACACGGTAAGCATATTGTAGTAATTCAATCCTGCTGGTTTACCTCTGCCTCTGTCAGGATGATAACATTTATAGCTTTAATGCCTTGTTTCATATACCTTTTTCATTCTAACTATTTGGTCAATGTCATCATTTGTCATAATTTCTTTTTCTCTAAATTCCTTAAGAAGATTTTCGTCCTTAAAATCATACCAAGTTAAATCATAAAAAAACTCTGTTAAGTTGATGTTCATTATTAATTTATCGACCTGAGGGAATTTTACAGAAGCCACTATTTTGTTACTGATTTCCTCAATCCTTCTTTCCTTTATTTCCGTATTACTTATACTTTTCAATTCGTCAGGTTCGTTTTTAATTAGAAATTCTTTTAATTCCTTTTTTAATAAATCCAATGTGTTTAATCTCCCTTCTTCAAGAATCGTTAATAATGATGAATTTAAAGTTTCAGTTTCTTTTTTTAGTTTATTTAATTCCTTAAAAAACTCTTCTTTCTGTTCTATTTTGATAATACTCTTCCCCGGTCTACACTTTATGGGAGTAAGATATCTTTTTCTTAAATCATCCACATTTTCTTTTAATTTTATAAATTTCTGATATTCATTATTCTCGTCAAAATTTTGGAATATTTTAATTCTTGTCTGCAATAGACTTTTTAATTCATCACTATTTATCGGAATGGCTTTGGGGGGCAATTGAATAATTTTATTCTGGATATTTCCACCACTAAACTTCAATTCAACAAATTGTATTTTTGCACTATATGTATTTATTTGCCTTTGTAAATCCGGAGGATTTGGTGGATTTATTTTAAGTTTTTGTTTATTTGATTCATGTTTTTGGTCGTCAAACCTGATTACATTGGATAAAGGTAGTTTATTATTAAATCCTTCTAAGATTTCCTTGAAATGATTACTTGCATCTTCTAATATAACATTATCCTCGAGTTTATCTTTATCGAACAAAGTCGCAAAAAAATATTGTTTTAAAAGTTTAATTGAAACAGGGTCTATTTTGAAAGCATTTGTTCCCCTAGATTTTTCTATAAATATTCTGCTATGCGGAAATAAAAAATACCCAACTATATCAGTTATAACAAATGATATTAAGTTGTCATCTGATTGAAATATTTGAATACCGTTTTCTAATAGTTTGTCGATCCCATCGATATCACCAAACCCATTCCTAATTGATTCTTCAGAGTTGTCAATGACGACATAGATTTTTATATCTGGATTTTGTTGTTTTGCTAAAACTAAGACATCTGCTAATTCAGTATCAATGCTTGGCATGGATAAGAATAAATGTTCAGTCGCCATAAAATTTTCAGCAATAAATTGAGTTAAGTCTATCTTTTTAAATTGTTCAAATTGGTTCATTTAAAATAAATTTTAGCTTTTAAAATCTGTTTCCAAATGTGACACCATTCGATTTAGCGAATGACATTGCAGTATATTCCGGAATGCAGGGCTGACCTTTCTTTACAAAAAATGATGTATGATACCCGACCCGATTGACCACTCCTTCATGCATTGGACCTATATCAGGTAACAAGATTTGCATCGCTTTTCTTTCGCTGGCTAGTCGATTGACTTTAGCGTTTTTATTGTCAAATATTTTTTTAGCCGGGACCTGGAATGTTGCTTGTATTTGTACGGCTTGGCAATGTGTATGGCTGTGAAGGGTTGGCTTATACATTTAGTTCGATTCTTAATGTCTTTAAAACGTTTACTGTCCGTTCGATTTCGCTGCTATGCTCATTTTTGTTGATATCGTTGTGATTGAGCGGATTCAGAACCAAGGTTAGCAAGTTGTCAATTTCGTCTTTCGTGTTTTGTGTCAAGCCACTTGCCAGATTGTGTCTTTTTGTAGCGCTCCAGAATTCGTCTGCTTTCAGTTTGCTTTGGTCTGTCAAAAATTTTACAGTCACCTTGCCAAAACAGAATTGTTTTAAGATGGCTTCAAATGCGGAACGCAAGTAAACCCCTGCTGCTTTGTTGTCGCCTTTGTTGTAATAGGCTTCTGCTGTTTGAATAAAGTAAGTTAAATGGTCGTTGTTACCTGGACCTTTGATTTCTTTAACAACGGGAATAGTAAATCCTTTCTTTGTCCGCCCTGCATAGATTTCAAAGCATCTCCATTTATTGTTTCTGTTGAGATAATTTGTCCGCACAAATTCATACCAGGGTTTGTCGTATGTAGTAATGAAAACCTGGTAATCAGAAAAGTCGGTATTCAGGATTTCTAACAATGGCAGGCGATTGGAAATATCCAGGCCAATAAAAATGTCATCCAGGAAAAGCACTTTGCAGGGAATGCCTTGAATATGTCTTTTAATCATTCCTAAATATATGGAAATAGCGATAGCTGAAAGGCGGGCTTCATTGAGGAAAATATGTGGCTTGGGAATTTCTTTGCCCAGGTATTTTACTTTTGCTCTTACGTGGTTGCGTTCAATTGTATCATACTTGGCATTGGGTCTGGCTTGTGTATAATTCAGTTCTATTTGGATATTATACCCGAATTTATCCAATATAGGTTGAGCAAACTTCATGATGTTTTCAATACTGTTTGCTTCAAACAACTTTCTGAATGCTGTGTTGAATTTGTCAATGGCTTCATCTACTTCCTTTTTCTTGGCGGTGATGTTAAAAGCCTTGCCGGTTTCCCTGCCAATCCCAACTTCCACATCGCCCCAAAGTTCACCTAATTCTTTTGTGCCTGTAATTGCTACGCTTTTGAAATGTTTGAGAACTCCTTTGACTAATAAATCAAACAAATCAATTTCTTTTTCCTTTTTGATATGGTGAATGGACAGCAAATGTTTATAGGTCAGGAAACTTTTAAGCTTGATAGCATCCCGAATGCTGGTATCTCCTGCAGTGTAGGTGTTTTTTGATGACTTGTTTACAGTGTAGGTTGCATCTGAGGCTGCCCCGCTTCGGTCCGGATTGAAAGTAACCTTTATGAATCCTTTGCCTTTTTGGGATTTGGTCAGGAAAATGTTTTCCGTTTCATCATAACTCAATGTTTCGGTTGAAGACTGAAAAAAGTCCTTCAAAGCAAAGTAAAACGAGCTTTTACCGCTTCCATTTTCTCCATAAATGAAGAGGTTCTTGCCATCTACATTAAACTCGTTCAATCCGTAGAACGCTTTGTAATCCCGTATTTCAATTTTTTTAATTTTCATTTACTCTTTATATAGGACGCAGATAACACTGATTGTGCTGATTTTCATTGATTTGATTTACCTAAATCTGTTTAAACTCTGTCTTCAATATTCTATTAATCATCACCTATCACTCATAACTCACTTCAACGCTTCTTTAATAATCCTCACTTCTTCCACACTATCCAGTGTCTCTATGGCATTACGTACAGGATGATTCGGGTCGTACAATCGCTCAAACTCACTTTGGATGATAGCCAGTTTTTCTTCCTCACTCATCTCATCAGTGATAGTCCTTAAATCTCCCAAATGCTTTAAGATTTCTTTGCCTGCTGATTTGAGTTCGGAGGGGAAGTAGAGTTCGTAAACAAGACCACTGTTTAATTGATGAAAAAACTTGAATTCCGTTGTGTTCGATTCGGTCGTGAATAGATAATTTGCAATAAAAGATATAGGTTTAATGAAAGTTTCATTAATTAAAACAGGAAAGTCTGCCAGAAATCTTTTTGCAAATGAAAAGTATCCGCCACGAAATTTTGTTGATGTTTCTGCAATGTAAAAAGCAAGAATTTCACTATTTAACAAACCTGAGAAAAACAATAAATGTTCTGAGTTTGTTGGAATAATACCATAAACACCTGCGTTGCCACCACCAACAAAACAATATTCACCTTTTTTGTCAACGCCAAAATTTGGTTTACCAGAAAGCACTTGAGTTAAGAGTTTGGGAGATTGAAATTTGTCTATTTCTCTATTATTCCACATTGAATACCAGGATTGATATTCCATACTTTCTGAACCCCTATTTTCAAGCTGATCTTTTATACTATACAAATACTCGAATGTACTCGGATACTTTTTAAGCTCGATTTCACTTAATAGGACTGTTTTGCCATTATGAGATTTGTACGGATAAATTGTTACATATTTGATATTGGGTTCCTTGTATGCCTTGGCTTCTTTGCCTTTTAATAATTTACGTGTGATAGCTTTTTCTAGAACACAGACACGATTATCGAAAAGGCTCTTGCATTCATAAGTATGTTCATCCTCTTTAATTAGTTCCAAAAAAAAGAATTTATCACCACCTGAAATTAAGCCTTGAAAAATTTCATCCGTAGTGTCTATGAGGCACACAGAACCGTTTTTAAGTTGTTCAAAGAGTTTGGCTTTTTTGTTGGATAGAAGTTCCCATTTTTTATCAATCTCAAAATGATTTCTAGATGTAAAAACTAACCTTCTAAGAGTTGATGTTTTAGGACTCCACAGGTGATATGAAAACTTTTGGTTAGGGCTTTTAGTTGTTTGAATAATACAAGTATATGTTGTTGCAGTCGAGAAATTCTGAGTATCTCCAAAATCTATAACTGCTTTTACATTTTTATTTCTGGAATAATAATTCCTTAGACCCACACCATAATCGGCATTAAAGAATTTATTTGGATTAATAAACACTAAGTTGCCATTTTGATTTTGAATCGAATCGCCTTTCTCAAGAAATAAGACATATAAATCATATTTTCCAGTTGCTGATGAATATAGTCTTTTGAAAACATCTTTGCTTTCCTTTTCAATCCCTTGAACTCGTACATAAGGCGGATTCCCAATCACCACATCAAAGCCACCTTTTTCTCGCCATACTTCGGAGAAAAAGAGTTTAAAGTCAAAGTCTATTTTGTAGCCTGCAAATTGTTCGGCAGAGTCAAGCAGCTCTCGTATTTTGGTGTTTATCTGTTGGCGCAGGGTTTTCTTTTCCTTTTCGTCAGTAATGTCGTAAAACTGCTCTTTGAGCTTTTCTAATTCGTCTTCTACAGCCAAATTACGCATGGCATTTTCGGGCAAGCCAATCAAAGAGTTGCCGCATACAATTTTATAATCTAAGTTGGGCAAGGTTTCAATCGGGTCCAAGTCGTCTTCATCTACCACCAAACTCAACCACAAACGCAGACGGGCAATGTCAATAGCAGAGCTGTCAATATCTACCCCATAAATGCTTTCTTGTATAATGTGGCGTTTCAGGCGGTAGATATAACGGCTGTCGCTCACGCTTTCTCTGTGAGTAAAACCAAAGCCTTTTAATTTTTCGGTCAAGTAATCATAACTCAAATGCGGTTTCAACACCAACATTGCGTTTACCAATTCGTGCAGCAAGCCCACAGGAAAAGCTCCGGAACCAATGGCAGGGTCGCAAATTTTAATACTGCTTAATTGTTTATCTATCAAGTCGGCATGTTTGCGAATGCTTTCGGGCAATTGGTATCGGTAGGTTTTGGTTTTGCCTTTGTTGGCTACTCGTTCATCATTTTCCAAGGCAAAATGCCCTTCACGGATAAAGGTTTCTATGGCTGTTTTTTCAACATTACCCTCAAGTGCATTATCCAAATAATGTATCAAGCTTTCCTGACACATATAATGCACAATTTCCCTTGGTGTATAGAAAGCACCTTTGCTTTTTCGCTCGGTAATGTCGAGCATATTTTCAAATACTTTACCCAACATCTCTGGGTCAACGGCTACTTCCTTGTCTAAAGGTTCATCTTCTTTTATGGTAAAGTTGTAACGGTCAAAAACATCTAATATGCCTGTGCCTACATCACCTGCTTTGTTTTTTTCATCATTTCGAAAAAGTGTATCAGGAATACTGATATTAGCTTCCTGCCAGTTATAATCGGCTTCAAACAAACCTCCATTCAAAAACGGGATGCGACAGTCAAAACGCTTGTAGTAGGAGTTTACATTATCTCGTTCTTTGGCAAGGGCTTCATAAAACAAGTATTGGAGTTTGTCTTTGAAAAAATTGACCTTTTCTTTCTGTGCCTGCTCATACAATTCTTGAACAAATCGTTTTTTTCCTGTTCCCCACCTTGCATTTTGAGCCACGCCCAGCCAGCCTTTTTTCTGTAAAAAATACAAGAATACAATTTGCCCCAAAAGTTTTTTAGTGAATCGTGCATTGTCTATCCCGGCTTGGCCAATGGCAGATTTAACTATTGAATCATTTTCAAAATGCTCGTAGAGCTTGATATAAAGGCCTTTGTACTGATTGAAGAATTCGTCTGTAACTTTTTCAATGCTAAAGGCAGCTTCTAATTCGGCAATGGTGGGGTTGTTGGAAATGTTTTGCAACAAAGGCAACAGCTGGGTTTTGGCGGTATGTGCTTTCTCGTATTTACCAACCAGAAAAGAGTAGCGTTTGGCAGGGGTAAACTCCTTTTTGGTTTTTACCTTGCCCTTTTCTTCGTCCAGTTCTGAGCGGTATTCTAATTTGATGAAAGAGAAACGCCAGTCTGCACCTTCATCTTCTTTGCTGTAAAAAGCTACCAGGGCATAATCATTTTCAAACTTGCTCAGGTGTTTGATGACAAAATTTCGGAGTACTGTTCTTGCCCTTTCTAATTTAGTTATGCTTTTTACTTCAACTATAAGTACGTCTAAGGCTTCGCCATCCGGGTCTATGTATTTGCCGATGCGCTTGTAGGAATTGATGTGTTCTTTGTAGTCGTCCCAAATCAGGTGTCCGCTGTATCTATTGTCCTTGTTTTCAAAGTCATTCAGCAGGTTCTTCACAAAAATGATGAACCTTTCTTCGATAAAGGAATCATTGAATGTATCTTCAATTAATATTTGAGCTTGTTTTTTATCCATGTGATTTAATTTTTATGGCACGCAGATGACGCGGATTGGGCTGATTGACGCTAATCTTACTTGTGAGAATCTGCTTCAACTGTGACATCAGTACATTTAAATTTATGGCACGCAGATGACGCGGATTGGGCTGATTGACGCTGATCTTACTTGTGAGAATCTGCTTCAACTGTGACATCAGTATATTTAAATTTATGGCACGCAGGTGACGCGGATTGGCCTGATTGACGCTGATCTTATCTGCGGGAATCAGTTGTATCTGCGTTATCAGTGTTCTATTGGCACGCAGATGACGCGGATTGGCCTGATTGACGCTGATCTTATCTGCGGGAATCAGTTGTATCT
>ERZ724514.187-NODE-187-length-28115-cov-11.042373_pt1 | contig 28115 bp, 24 predicted proteins | sample MGYA00376047_ERZ724514 | MGnify/ENA primary metagenome ERZ724514 (study PRJEB28724, sample SAMN07190883) | activated sludge metagenome | isolation source: activated sludge of sewage treatment plant in Hong Hong | place: Hong Kong | collected 2016-03-17 ...
CTCGCCCGTCGCCCCCTCGCCCGTCGCTAAACGCCCGTCGCTAAACGCAAGTCGCCCATCGCCAAATGCCCGTCGCCCGTCGCCCGTCGCAAGTCGCAAATCGGTCAACAATGCAACCGAAAATGAATATCTTTGTTAACTAAAGACAACCATAAAAAATGCAGGATATAGAACCCTATTACAGGTGGCGGGACTATTACGTGGCGGCAGAAGATAAAGACTCACCCTTCTATGGCAGAGAGTACAGTGAACTTCATTATACAGATAAGATATACAATTACTATATACATCCTCAATGGGACTACTTTGGATCGCCCACACTGTATATGAAACTTCTTTTTGCAGACTATGATGATGGGTATGCCATCATGGAATTTATTGGCGAATGGAACGATTGTATAACCAACGACATCATGTTTTTAAAAAGAGATGTGGCCGATGTATTGATCGAAAAAGGCATCAATAAATTCATTTTGTTGTGTGATAATGTGCTCAATTTTCATGGTTCAGATGACTGTTATTATGAAGAGTGGTGGGATGATATAAAGGATGCGGGCGGCTGGGTTTGTATGGTCAATTCTTTTGATCATGTGGCTACCGAAATGAAAAGGACAAGATTGCAATACTACACCCATTTTGGTGCGGTATTTAATGATGTAAACTGGCACAATAAACTACCAGAAATGGTTTTCCAGGAAATTACAGGGCGATTGGCCCATGGGCAACGCTATTTGGAATGAAGCCTCTGTCTGTGAACCTCGTACATTAGGATGCCGGCAGCAACCGATACATTGAGGGAATCAAAATCAGCAGCCTGCGGAATGTAGACCTTTTGGTCTGCTGCTTTGAGACTTTCGGGTGTTACGCCATGGTGTTCATCTCCCATGATGATGGCAGTAGGTTGGCTGAAATCAACCGCATGAGCAGGAGCCCCGCCTTTGACATCCGTAGCCAACACACAGATTCCATTTCGTTGGAGGGTCTCAATGGTCTCGGGCATGTTTTTTTCTCTGCAAACCGGTAATTTCAGAATGGCACCCGCCGAAATCCTTACCGTTTCGTCGTTGATGCGGGCAATGTTGCGAGAGGTTATAACCAGGGCATCAACACCCATCACATGGGCAGATCGGGCAATGGCAGCAAGATTGCGGACATCAGAAACACCCTCCAAAACAATGAAGAAGGGCTGCTTTCCCTGTTGGAATAAGTGCGGAATCACATCCTCCAGACGGTGGAATGGAATGGGACTGATGGTGGCTACTACCCCCTGATGGCGGTTGTGGCCCACCATTTGATTGAGCTTTTCAGCCGGAACTTTAACCAATGGAATGTTGTAGTCACGGGCCAGATGGCGGATTTCTTTCTCAACTTCACCCCTCAATTTGTCCTGGACAAATACTTTTTCCATCTCCCTGCCTTGCCGGATGGCTTCTACAAGGGCATTTTTACCCGATAATACCAATTCCGGATTTTCCTGGTCTCTTTTCCTGTCCCTGGTTTGCATGGGGCAAAGAAATAAAAAAGAGGCCGAAGTCAAAAACAAAATGTCGCTAAATTACATTTTAAAAAATATTGTGTCATTAGAAACCCAAAAAGCATAAGTAATATGTATTTTGTGCGTTCTTAGAAACAATTTTATTACGGGTAATACTCTTCACTTAAACACTTCTAAATTCATGAGGAAACTTTTACTTCTTTTGCTGGGAGGAATGCTGGCGAACGGACTTTTTGGACAAAGCAATTCCAAATTGGACATTGCATTGCGCCATCTACAAGAAAAACACCAGTCATTGGGACTGGAGGCATCTGATTACAAAGACATGGAAATCAATTTTGAAACCACAGACGCACGTGGGATTTCATACATTTATTTTAATCAGACGGTTAATGGCTTTCCCATCAAAAATGCCATTCTCAATTACACCATTTCGCCACAAGGAAAGGTCGCTTTTGTGGGCAACACCTTTGTATCCGGCAAGGATAAAAAAGTGGTGAATGACAGGGTTAGTTTATCAGCTGAAAAAGCCTTTGAAGCTGCCGCTGACCACCTTGGCTACAGCAGTGTTAAAGCTCCGGCCGTGACACAAAGAAATGGAGATAAGACCATTTTTGCTCCTTCTGTACTTACTGATAATTTGGTTACAGCCGAAATGAAATATGACCTCAAAGACGGCAAATTGATTCCGGTATGGGAACTAACCATGGATATGAAAGACAATGCCGACTATTGGGAGATCCGCATGAGTGCTGCCGATGGTAGCTTTGTAAGCAAAAATAACCTCACCGTATATTGCAGTCACCATCATGGAAAATATGCAAAACATGAAAAATGTGAGGCCCACACTTATCAGCAAATGAAGGGTCAATCTGTAAAAGTTGCCGATGCCCTTAGCGGTGACGCAACCTACAGGGTTTATGCTTTGCCGGCAGAAAGCCCCAACCATGGAGCTTATTCGCTTGTAACTAACCCCCATTTCCCTGAAGTATCACCTTATGGCTGGCATGACACCAATGGCATTGATGGTGCAGAATTTACCATCACAAGAGGTAATAATGCCAATGCATATTCAGATAAAAATGATGATGATGACATAGATGCAGATGTTGCCCAACCCGATGGCGGTGCCAACCTGCTCTTTGATTTCCCTCACGACCAAAGCAAGGAGCCCCTGCAAAGCCCGCAGGCAGCCCAGACCAATTTGTTTTATATGGTCAACATGATGCACGATATTTCTGCACTCTATGGCTTCGATGAAGAGTGGGGCAATTTCCAGGCGAAAAATTACACCGGAAAAGGTGCTGGCGGGGATTATGTACTCGCCCAGGCATTTGATGGATTTGGACTTGCAACTCCCAAGACTGATAATGCCAACTTTTCTACTCCTGCTGATGGAGGTAACGGCAGAATGCAAATGTTTTTGTGGAATGCTCCGGGAGGAGGTTTAAGAATTGACAGCCCCGATGAAATCAAAGGATTTATCGATAGTTATGGAACCGCGGATTTTGGAGATCCGGTGCCCCTATCTACTGAGCCTGCCATTGTGGGTAGCGTGGTTATTGCCAAAGACATCGACCTTTCTAATCCCACAGCATGTTGCAAAACCATCACCACAGATTTAACCGGTAAGATTGCACTCATCGACAGGGGGCTGTGCAATTTTAGCCAAAAAGCAAAATTGGCAGAAGACAGAGGTGCCATTGCAGTTATTATTTGCAATATTCCCGGTGTCAATGGAGGTACAGGAGAAGAGATCAGCAATATGACAGCAGGAGCAGTATCTCCCAATAAAGTGGTTACTGTGTTTTTGAAAAAATCAGATTGCGACAAAATCAGGCTTCAACTTAGTAAAGAAATTGAAGTGATCATGACTATCCAGGAGGCTGCTTCTACCGGCCCACGATACCTGGATGGTGCATTTGACAATGGCATCATTGCCCACGAATTTGCTCATGGTATTTCAACCCGTCTTACCGGTGGGCCAACCAATTCAGGATGCCTTAGCAATGAAGAACAGATGGGAGAGGGCTGGAGTGACTTCTTTTCACTGATTACAACTGTTGAGCCAGGAGATAAAGGTTCTGATGTAAGAGGTATTGGAACCTATGCACAAGGTGAACCTACCAGCGGTAAAGGCATCAGAAGATTCCCTTATTCAACTGACATGACCGTAAATCCACAAACTTTTGACGATATCAAAGGAAACAAAACCAACAATGTGGTAACACCCCACCCGGTAGGGGAGATTTGGACCGATTGTTTGTGGGATCTTTACTGGGCACTTGTAGATCGGTATGGATACGATGCCAATTGGAGAAACTTTGCATCCGGAAATGCAAGAACACTTACTTTGGTCATTCAAGCCATGAAGATACAAGGCTGTAATCCTGGCTTTATCAGGGGTCGAGATGCAATCCTGGCGGCAGACTCCCTGTTGTATGGTGGTGCCAATGGCTACCTGATCTGGGATGTTTTTGCAAGGAGAGGTTTAGGCTTCTACGCAAATGGAGGCAATCCAAATGACATAAATGATGGGGTAGAAAACTTTGATACCAATCCTTATGCAGTGGCATTATTGAAAATTAAAAAAGACAATCTGCCATTGGTAAAACCGGGAGAAGAGGTTACGGTGTCTATGTCCACCGTAAGCCATATACCTGCAACACAAAGTGGTGTAACCATTGTAGACAATTTGCCTCCTGACTTCACCTACATCGATGGATCAGCAAATGTACCGGCAACGGTTTCTGGTAGCGACATCAAACTTTCACTGGGTGAAGTAGCATTCAACCAAAGCAATACCATCAATTATAAAATGAGGGCAGGAGACAAAAAATCTCTTACCCTGGCCATTTACGGCTTTGAAGGTTTTGCAGATGACTGGGGTATTGATGGCAATGAAGGTACCAGTACTTTCTTCCAGACTGATGTAGCCTTCAAAAACGGAGAGACTTCTTTCTATATTTATGAAGAAGATACCGAAATCGACCAATTCCTCATTTCACCAGATCTGGATGTTGTAGGACAAAACCCTGCACTCAGATTCTGGCACAGATATGATACAGAGTCATCAGCAGATGGAGGCTTCCTTGAAATTTCAACCGATGGAGGTAATGTCTGGCAACTGGTAAAAGATGGATTTATCAAAAATGGATATAACAGCGATTTGTCATACAACACTTTTGCAATTCCATCCCTTAGAGGATTTTCGGGATCAACAGGCGGAGAATTTATTGATACCTACCTGGACCTCGCTCCGTGGAAGGGACAATCCATCAAAGTTAGATTCCGTTTTGGAACCAATGCAGGTGGTGTTTCAAGCGAAGTACTAAGGGGTTGGTTCATTGACGATGTTGAAGTGATGGATCTTCTGGTATATGAAACCATTGCCTGTGTAGCCAATAGCAACAATGAAAATGGTTCCTGCTCAGACCTGAAAAAAATTGTGATAGACAGCGATGGTATTGTAGCTTCAAAAGATGTGCAGAATGTACTGAATTATGCTGTTTACCCCAATCCTGCTCATGACTATGTAGTGGTAGAATTGGCAGCACAAAAAGCAGGTATTGCCAAAATTCAGGTATTGACCGCAGATGGAAAGATGGTTTACAACCAAACTACCAGAACCATCGAAGGTAGAAATGTACACAACATTCTGACCCATACCCTGAGACCAGGTGTTTATCTTGTTCAGGTGCAAACAGCAGAAGGAAGAGGTGTACAGCGAATAGTGATACAATAATCCCGATTAGCAAAAAACGATACAAAGGCAGGGCGACAATGTTTGTCCTGCCTTTGCTTTTGTAAATAATGCAGTTCAGCCTGGAACCATATCCATACATAGACTTTCATACACACAAGCGAGTGCATGCCGGTGACGACGATGTAGTGGAAATTATTTCCATGCACAGCGATGTCAAAAAAGAAGCAGCGTGGTATACCGTGGGCTTTCATCCCTGGTGGTCCCACACCCGGTTGTTAGAGCAGGATCTAGCCTGGTTGCATCACCAATTGGAAGATGAAAAAGCCTGCATTGGTGTGGGGGAATGCGGACTCGACGGACTAAAAGGAGCTGATGCCCAGATACAGGAGAAAAATTTTGAAATTCAATTGTCGATTGCAGAAAAATTCAATGCACCTGTGATCATTCATTGTGTAAGGAGGTATGACCGATTGCTGCAAATTCGCAAACATTGGAGAAGCCAGCAATGGGTGGTACATGGATATAGAAGAAATAAAATGCTTACCAAACAACTGCTGGATGAAGGAATTAAACTTTCGGTTAGTCCCTTCGATAGCATCAATCCATCATTTGCAGAAACCCTGTCCTACCTGCCTGACAATGATTATTTTCTGGAAACAGACAGCGACCATAGGGTTGACATCGTTGGCAGGTATCGATTGATGGCAGAATTGCGTAAAATCGATATTTTTGCACTTCGTAAACAGATGTACCAAAACTGTTGCAATTTTTTTCAATGGAAACAATGGCCCCAGCCTGGCTTGAGCGCACCTCATTATTAGTAGGGCAGGATAAGATGTTAGCCCTGGCCAAGAGCAGGGTATTATTGGTAGGTCTGGGGGGGGTAGGCTCTTTTGCCGGAGAATTTCTGGTGAGAGCCGGCATCGGTCACCTGACAATGGTAGATGGCGATATCGTAGACAAGACCAACATCAACCGCCAGCTGCAGGCCTTGCACAGCACCATCGGCATGGGCAAAGCCCAATTGCTTGAAGCCCGGTTTAAAGACATCCACCCACAAATAGATTTACTGGCCATCAATCATTTTATGACCCCCGATGATATGGAGGGCTTGATCAGATCAGGCAAATACGATTACATCCTGGATTGTATTGACTCATTTCAACCCAAGCTTACCTTGCTGGAGCTGGCTTATAAATCCGGCCTCCGTGTGATTAGTTCTATGGGTGCCGGTGGCAAGACCGACCCGGGACGGATGGGCATCAGCGACTTATTTGACACCAAAGATTGCCGATTCGCCCAAAAAGTAAGAAAACAAATGCGAAGAAGAGGCGTTGGTCGAGGTATTACAGCCATCTACTCAGACGAATTACAACCCAAAGAAGCATTGAAATACACAGATGGCACAAACTTCAAACGATCTTACTACGGAACCATCTCATTTATGCCCGCACTCTTTGGCTTGTGGGTAGCCTCCACCGTTATCCGTGAGCTTACCCAAATGCAAGATTATAAATCATTGAAAATCAAGAAAAAGTTCGCAAAATCTAAGAAATAAAATAGCCAAAACCTCTATTTTTTGAAATAATTTAGATTTTTCACCACAGGTTTTAAAAATATTTTATCTTTGCAAAACTTTTTAAAAGTGGGGTACCTTAGCTCAGTTGGTAGAGCATCGGACTGAAAATCCGTGTGTCCCCGGTTCAAGTCCGGGAGGTACCACAAAACCAAAGGAATGGTCATTGACTGTTCCTTTTTTTTTTTAACCGCTTACGGCTCACCGGCAACGGCTTACGGCTAACCGCTCACCTACAACGGCTTACGGCTTACCGACAAACTGCATCGGTTTACGGAAGACGGGTAAACGCCAAACGCCAAAAGTTTGGTTGCACTTAATAATTAATTGAAAAAAATAATTGTCAACCTATTTTAGGCACGCACAGAATCCCCCCCGTAATTTAAAATTCGTAATTCGTAATTGCCTCCCCCCCTTACTCCAAAATAAATCCCAACTGCGCCTCCCAGCTCAAATCCTTACTCACCCTCTCTTTAATTGCTGCAGGAGAAAACCTTTGTGGTTGGGCAACGAGCCCTTCATAAAAGCGCTCAATCTCCTTAAAGTCCACTGCTTTTTCACCCAGCGGCAGGCTCAGCACAAAATCTTTATCGTCAAATGATTTGTCGCTGCCGGCATAAACAAAGGGGATGCCCCTGGCACCATATTCCCGGTGCTTAAGAGCCGAACATTCGGTGAGGTTGATGCGGTCAACGGCAAGGGTACCAATGGCTATATCGGCCTGGTCAAAAAACTGATTGAGTTCACCTCCATAGGCGGAAGGGAAAAAGAAAATATTTTCTTTGACAGCCGGGTGTTCAGCCATTTCTCTGATTTTCGACAACTCAGCTCCTTCTCCAATGAGGGTTAGGTAGACCGTATATTTTGGCTGGCTGCCCATGTAGTGAATGAGTCCGCTGATGAGGCGGTCGATGCCGTGCCAGTGCCAGAAAGTACTCACCAGGATAAGTCTGATAACACCGGGCACTGAAACTGAATTTTTGAGTTTATAGGATTCAGGATCGATGGCATTTTTAATGGAAACAACAGGAATGCCCCAAATATTTTGCTCATTGCCTACCGTAATAATGCGGTGAACATATTTTTTTAAGTATTTGTGCCTGTAGGCTATAATCTGCGCTGCCAGCTTTTTATAACCTTTATATTCGTGGATGTAAGGGTAGGTGGCCAATTCCAAAAAAACCTTACAGTGCGCATTGACTTTTTTGATGTACTTTAACAAACCCAACAAGCCCAGTGAAGTAGGACTGTATCGGATGTAAATAACATCATATTTTGCCAGGTTGGGAAGATTTTTGAGTTGGGCAAAAAAGTCGAACAATTCAAAGCTCCGTCTGGCACTAGGTGAGTACAACGATTTGAGTACAAATAGTTTGCCATCAACCTGGATGCCCTTTGAGTGCAGGTTGACCATATCCACAGCAGCACCCAGTCGTTCCAATGAACGGGCCTGCTCCAACATCTTTCGAAGAATGCCTTTGGTCGACTCTTCGTCGGAATATATTTTATAAACAATCAGGACTTTTTTCATAAACCCTTTAAAATTGTCACAAATATATTAGAAATTTTCCTAATACAAACGCCGGGCATCGCATAAATTGTTTTACAATTTCTGCCATTCATTTGCTAATTTTACCACAACATGATTTTGTGCTTTTACGTTTAAAGCTCATTACCAATCAAGACATGAAAAATCTGGGCTTTTGCATATTACCGGCTTTGCTGATTTTGATCTGTTCGTGCAACAGACCTGAAAAGACTTTTTATGATACAGGTGAACTCAAAGAAGAGATTCACAAAGACAAGGATGGCAAAAAACATGGTCTTTACCGTCGATTTCATATGGAAGGTACCGTAGCCGAGGAACTAAACTATGAGCATGATGTGCCTTCCGGTGTACGTAAATTGTTTTTTGTGAATGGCGGCCTGGAATCAGAGAGTGAATACAAGGACGGCAAACTCAATGGCTTTCATCGGGTGTATTATCCATCGGGCAAACTGATGATTGATGCTACACACAAAAACAACGCTTTGAATGGCACTTTCAAAAAATTTAGTGAGGCTGGCGCCCTGCAGGAAGTGGTGACATTTGTTGACGGTGAAGAAAATGGTCCTTTTGAAGAATATTACACCAACGGTAAGATCAAATGGAAAGGAAGTTACCGCAACGGCGATCACGAATATGGTTTACTGGAAAAATACGACAGCACCGGAGTGTTGGTGAAAAAGATGGAATGTGATTCCCTCTTCATTTGCAGAACGGTTTGGAAAAAGGAAGGTTATGAAGACAAAGAATAGTTATCTACAAACGACGGTTTTATTTTTTAACTTGTTGTTGGCAGTCATTTCAACCATGGCGCAAACAGGCAGGAAATATACCTACGAATTCCTGGCCCTTCCTCCTTCTGCCCGAATAACCGGACTGGGAGGGATAGCACCTTCGTTGAAAGACGATGATATCAATCTAAGTGTATACAATCCCTCAAACCTCAATGCCTCCCACCACAACAGCTTATCCTTTAATCACCACTTTCATTTTGCCGGTATTTCCAATGGCAGTGCGGCTTACGGCAGGCACATAGCACCATGGGGACTTACAGCCCAGATTTCGGTGGGGTATATAAGTTATGGTGAATTTAAGTTAACCAACGAGAGCGATGTTAACCTTGGCACTTTTACAGCTTCAGAGCAATACCTGGGCATAGGGGTAGCAAAAAAATTGAATGAGAGAATAAGTGCCGGTTTGCAGGTGAAAACAGTATTTTCACATTTTGAGACCTATCAAAGCACAGGTCTGGCAGGCGATTTGGCTCTGCAATACGAAAATCCCGATAAAAAACTGGCAGTTTCATTTTTGGTCCGCAACCTTGGAGGCGAATTGTCAACCTACAGGGCCACTGCACTTAGCGCTCCACTCGACATCCAAATTGCATTGAGCAAAAGGTTGAGCCATCTTCCACTGCGTTTTTCCATCATAGCCCACCAGCTCCAACAATGGGATGTGCGGTACGATGATCCCAACACACAGCAGGAAACCGATCTTTTTGGTGAAGTCAAAAAACAAAGCGCCTTTGCAGCAGGGGCAGATAATTTTTTCCGCCATTTTATTTTCAACATGGAATTGATGTTAGGCAAAAAAGAAGGTTTTAAACTTCGTGCCGCCTACAACCACCAAAGGAGACAAGAACTTAATCTTTCAACTTTCAGGAGTATGGCGGGTTTTAGCCTTGGCTTTGGCATCAAAATCAGACAGATAGGCATCGACTATGGCCTTGGCTATTACCATCTGGCAGGAGCCACCAACCACCTGAGCATCGTAACCAATCTGGATCGATTTAAAAGCAAGGCAGGATCGTGAACAAATCACCGGTAGATAGACTGCATACCGATTGCTTTCCCACCGGCAAAAAAATATTGTACTGTGTACTCAACTGGGGCCTTGGGCACGCCACAAGAAGTATACCCATCATTGAAGCGCTGATACAGCGCAGCAACCAGATTACAATAGCATCTGACGGATTGCCTCTTGATTTGTTGCGACAACATTTTCCTGATTTGAATTTTGAAGTGCTGCCCTCATACAAAATTACCTACCCCAGGCCAGATATCCTGCAAAACATGTTACTCCAGGCCTTTCAGATTCGTTATGCGATGCGAAAGGAACATAAAACCGTGACACAGTTAAATGATATACACAAATACGATTGGGTGATTTCCGACAATCGCCCCGGCTGTTTTGATGCACGTAGTATGTGTGTTTACATAACGCATCAAACAGAGCCCTTTCACAAGTGGTCATGGGTAAGACAAATTTTTAAACGGGTCAGTCGTTTTTATTTCAGGCCGTTTCAACAAATATGGATTCCTGACGAAAACAACCAGCAATATTCAGGTATCTTATCCAATAGATCTTTTGATACGCCTCCCGTTCATTTTATTGGATTGTGCAGCAGTACACATGATACCTTAGCGCAAAGAGACTCATCAATAGCCATCATCCTATCGGGCCCGGAACCCCAGCGCAGCCTTCTGGAAAACAAACTTTGGGCCATTGCCATTGCAATGAAAGACCGACAATTTATTTGGGTCAGAGGCAGCCAGAAAGGAAGAGCCATGAAGGAAACCCCGCCAAATATTAAAGTCACAGACGTTGCGAGTTCAGCAGAAATCAACCAATTGTTGAATACCTGTGAAATGGTAATTTGCAGGAGTGGTTATTCCAGCGTCATGGACCTGGCGGCAAGTGATTGCAAGGCCTTATTGATACCTACTCCAGGCCAGAGTGAACAGGAGTACCTTGCCGAATATCACACCAGTCGCTGGCCATGGGTAAACCAGGATACACTTTCAGAAAGAGACATCAGGACCGCTCTCACGGATCAGAAGTCCTGATTTTTTATATCTTTGCGGCGGATACCGTTTATTGCACAAGCGTTTAAAATCCAAATAACATGTCAAAAAGATTACACAATCGCGTCAATCGCGAGGTGCTGTTGCAGCGTCTGCAACAAGACACCACACCCAGAACCACCATTTCATTTTATAAGTATGCACACATAGGCAATCCCGCATTGTTTAGGGATCATTTTTATTTGCTGCTCGAACCTCTGGGAGTCCTTGGCCGAATATATGTAGCCAAAGAAGGAGTCAACGCACAGGTATCCGCACCCACGGCCCGGCTTGAAGATTTCAGGAAAGCACTGGATGAGATTGTATTTTTAGAGGGATGTCGCCTCAACTTTGCCATTGAAGACGACGGCAAATCCTTTTTTAAACTCGCCATCAAAGTGCGAGATAAAATCGTTGCCGATGGCCTTGATGACAGCAGTTTTGACGTTACCCAATGTGGAAAACATGTCTCTGCGGCTGAGTTCAACCAACTGGCAGATGATGCCAATACCATAGTAGTAGATATGAGAAATCACTACGAAAGTGAAGTTGGTCATTTTGTCAATGCCATAACACCCGATGTAGAAACCTTCAGAGAAGAATTGCCCCTCGTGGAAAATTTGCTAAAAGGGCAGGAAGATAAAAATCTGCTGATGTATTGCACGGGAGGCATCAGATGTGAGAAAGCCAGTGCCTACTTTAAGCACAAAGGATTTAAAAATGTATTCCAACTCAACGGTGGTATTATTGAATATGCCCGTCAGGTAAAGGCACAGGGTCTGGAGAATAAATTTTTGGGTAAAAACTTTGTCTTCGATGAAAGGTTGGGTGAGCGGATAGGAGAGGAGATTATCTCTTCCTGTCACCAATGCGGTCAGCCATGTGATGACCATACCAATTGTGCCAACGAGTCTTGTCATATATTGTTTATTCAATGTGCCCACTGTGCTGAGAAGTACCATGGTTGTTGTTCAGATAAATGCAGTTCTTTTTTGGCATTGCCCTCAGATCAGCGCGCTGCGCTTGCTGGTAAAATGGAATTCAATGGCACTAAATTTGGAAAAGGCAGGTATAAGGTACACAGGCAAAATGAGGCTTTGGATATAGAGTAAGAGCTGTTTTAATGGAGCTGAGGTCAATTATGAATGGTCAATTACGAATGGTTGATAAGGAACAGTTGATTACGCTTAAATTACGATTTTCAGGTTAAACAAAGGAGTTTTAGAATTTAAACTTGTTATATTCAAAATGACAAAATAAAATGTCGTTTAAATATAAAATATTAGAATATTATAGAGTAAATAAAGCCTTGGAAATTAAAAAAAAGGCGGAAAAAGGTAAACAATTAAAAAAAAATGAAAATTATATATATTTGCAAAGAATTATGAAGCTATTTCGTGAACATATCGTTTTTCGCTATGTGTGGATAATGCTTGCATTTCACATCTTCAATTTTAGTGTGGATATGCCTGACCCACAACCAGAAAGTGTTCCTGAGGATTTAACCTATAATGATATAGAAAGTGTTGTTGAAATCATTCTTGAGCAAGTACTGGATATTAAAAATGCAATTGAAGAAAAAGACGATGTCGATCTTGATTTTGACAAAATAATAAGTTTAAAAAAAGTTATAGATTTTTTTTACCATATCCCTACAATAAAAAAAGGTTATTATTATAAATCAATATTTGTTTGTAGTAACACATTTTACGAAGAAACGTATTCAAAGCAGTTTCATCCTGAACTGACGCCACCTCCGCCCAAAGTTTAAATTCTTCTTCTTTCGTAAGAAAGCTTTACAGTCTTGAGCCGTGAAGGACAAGACATTTGTATTTTATTGTTTACAAATTAATTTTCTCATATCAATGAAGAAGAATCTATTGATTTTGGGCATGTGTGTAATTGTATTAATTTCATCGTGTTCAACAACGAGTCAAAATGAACAACCAGAAACATATAAGGTAACGACTCCAATTATTGCCGACACATCAATTACCACAGAATATGTTGCTGAAATAAATGCTCTGCAAAATGTTGAAATTAGAAGTCGCTTATCGGGGTTTATAGAAGCGATTATGGTGGATGAAGGACAAACCGTGAGGCGGGGGCAAACTTTATTTTCAATAAGTAGTAAAACTTTGCAGCAAGAATTGGGCAAAGCCAAAGCAGCATTGAAAAGTGCAAAGGCAGATGTAAAATCAGCAGAAATTGAATTGGAAAATTCTAAGAAATTGCTTGATAAAAACATAATAGGTAAACCTGAATATGATTTGGCGGAAACAAAAGTCGAAGCATTGCGGGCAAAAGTCGAAGAGGCTGAAAGCGATAAGGCACAAGCCGAAATCAATCTTTCTTTTGCTCAGATTAAAGCTCCATTTGATGGTATCATTAACCGCATACCTAATAAAATAGGTAGTCTGGTAGAAGAGGGAACATTACTAACTTCAATTTCAAATAATAAAGAAGTATATGTGTATTTTAATGTTTCAGAAAAGGAATACCTGGAATATACGGCTTCTCAAAGTGAAGGAAAGTCAAACACGGTTTCTTTAATATTAGCCAACGGAGCTAATTATAAATACAAAGGAAAAATAGAAACCACAGAAAGTGAATTTAACAAAAGCACTGGAAATATAGCATTTAGAGCCAGGTTTCCCAATCCCGAAAATCTTTTGAAACATGGGTCAAGCGGGAAGGTGCAAATGAAGAAAATGCTTCATAATGTTGTGTTAATACCACAGAAGTCAACATTTGAGATACAAGAGAACATATACGTTTATAAAGTAAAATCAGATAGCAGTGTAGAACAGCAGAAAGTAATTCCTATTGCGCGATTACCGCATTTGTATATAATTGAACCCACCCTTTCTACCAGTGACCTTATCATTTATGAGGGAATACAGAAAGTGAAAGATGGAGACATCATTAAATCAGATGTTGTATCATTTTCAAAGATTGTTAAACCATTAATTCAGCGAAAATGATAGCACAAATTATTCATCGGCCAATTCTTGCGATAGTAATATCGCTTATCATTCTTTTTCTTGGAATTTTATCATTGCTTCAATTGCCCATGACACTTTTTCCAAGAGTAGCTCCACCAGAGGTTAATGTTACAGTTGAATATTCTGGTGCAAATGCAGAAACAGTTACAAAGGCAGCGATAGTTCCATTGGAGCGTGCTATCAATGGGGTTCCAGGAATGAAATACATGAGCAGTGATGCCGGAAACGATGGTGTAGGAGTTGTACAGGTCATTTTTGAAATTGGCACTGATCCGGACATTGCTGCTGTAAACATCCAAAACCGAGTTGCAGAAGTAATTCCCAAACTACCTCCTGACATTGTTAAGAATGGGGTAAAAATTGGTAAGGAAGAGAATGCCATGTTGATGTATCTGAATCTATTTTCGAACGATACTACACTTGATGAGAAGTTTTTATACAATTTTGCTGACATAAACCTTCTGTCCCAATTAAAAAGAATTAAAGGCGTGGGCTACGCTGATATAGTAGGGGCAAAGGAATACGCAATGCGAATTTGGCTTAAGCCCGACAAAATGTTAACCTACAATGTTTCAACTGACGATGTGCTGAATGCTTTGGAAGAGCAAAACGTTGAAGCTGCTCCGGGAAAAGTGGGAGAGAGCAGCGACAAAAAGCCCCAGTCACTGCAATACACTATTAAATACACGGGTAAGTTTACAAGGAAGGAAGAATATGAAAACATCCCCATTAAACCTCATGCCGATGGTAAAATGCTTAAGATAAGGGATGTTGCGGAAGTGGAGTTTGGGACTTCTTATTTTGATGTAGAGGCGAAGTTTAATGGTAAACCCTGTGCTGCCATAATGCTCAAACAACTGCCCGGGTCTAATGCACGTGAGGTAATTAACGACGTTAAAAGCAAAGTTGCACAACTTAAGCAGACTATGTTTTTGAAGGGTATGGATTATGAAGTAAGTTATGATATTTCCCGTTTTATGGATGCATCCGTTCATGAAGTTATAAAAACATTTATCGAAGCATTGTTGCTGGTAGCCTTTGTTGTTTTTATTTTCCTTCAAGATTGGCGATCTACTTTAATTCCAGCATTGGCGGTTCCTATATCGTTAGTTGGCACATTCTTTTTTATGCAATTTCTTGGATTTTCTCTTAACCTGATTACCCTGTTTGCATTGGTGCTGGCCATTGGTATTGTAGTTGACAATGCGATTGTGGTAGTAGAAGCAGTTCACGCAAAGATGGAAAATTCGGCAACCAATTCGGTAGAAGCCACAGAATTGGCGATGAAAGATATTAGCGGCGCTATTATAGCAATTACATTAGTGATGAGTGCAGTGTTTATTCCTGTTGCCTTTATGGGTGGACCTTCCGGTATTTTTTACAGGCAATTTTCTCTGACAATGGCAATTGCCATTGTGCTCTCAGGTGTTGTGGCACTTACATTGACTCCAGCATTGTGTGCTTTGTTATTAAAAAATCACTATGGAGAAGAGAAGACAACCATGCTGGCTAAATTTTTCAATAGCTTCAACACTTGGTATTCGGGGCTGGAAGAGAAATACAAAAATCTACTGTCAAAAATAGTCACCCGAAGGATTGTTACATTTGGCGTATTGCTTGCCTTTTGTATTGGTACAGGGTTATTGAATAAAGTTTTACCAACAGGTTTTATTCCTAATGAGGATCAAGGGACATTTTATGCTAGTGTCACAACCCCCTCCGGTGCCACAATGGAAAGAACAAAAGAAGTTGTCAATGCCCTTCAAAGCGAGGCGCAGAAACTGGAGGGCGTGGAAAGTGTATCAACACTTGCCGGAACGAACATCCTTTCAGACGGAACAGGAGCCACTTACGGAACTGCATTGATTAATCTAAAGCCCTGGGAAGACCGTAAGGTTTCTGTCGATGATGTAATAGCTACATTGGAGGCTAAAACAAAAAACATTAAGGATGCACAAATTGAATTCTTTCCTCCACCTGCAGTACCAGGATATGGAAATGCAAGCGGTTTTGAATTGCGTCTGCTTGATCAAACAGGCAGCAGTGATTTCAAAAAAATGGAAGAAGTCGTTAAACAATTTGTTGTTGACTTGAGGAACCGTCCTGAAATTGCAAGTGCCTTCACAATATTTGATGCTAGTTTTCCACAATATACCCTGCACATTGATATAGACAAAGCAGCACAGAAGGGGGTTTCTATAAGCAATGCTATGAGTTCATTGCAAACGCTTTTGGGAAGTGAGTATGCAACTAATTTTATTCGCTTTGGACAGATGTATAAAGTCATGGTACAGGCATCACCTGATTATCGAGCCTTGCCTGATGATATTTTGAAACTTTATGTAAAAAATGACAGGGATGAAATGGTTCCGGTATCTGCTTTTATGTCAATGAAAAAAACTTATGGTGTTGACCAGATGACAAGGTATAATATGTACCCTTCGGCTGAAATAAATGGTGAAGGAAAACCGGGAATAAGCAGTGGGACCGTATTGAAAGCCGTGCAGGAAACAGCCAGAGAAAAACTACCCAAAGGATTTGACATTGACTGGGCTGGAATATCACGCGACGAAGCAAATGCAGGTAATGAAAGCATCTACATTTTTCTCATATGTCTATTGTTTATTTATTTGGTATTATCAGGGCAATATGAAAGCTTCCTCCTCCCTTTGCCAGTTCTTCTATCTTTACCAACAGGAATATTTGGCGCATTCTTTTTACTTTCTATACTGGGACTTGAAAACAATATATATGCTCAAATAGCAATGCTTATGCTCATTGGACTATTGGGAAAAAATGCCATATTGATTGTTGAGTTTGCGGCACAAAAACACAGCCAGGGCATGACTGCATTGGAAGCAGCCATTGATGGTGCCAAATTAAGGTTGCGTCCGATCTTAATGACATCTTTTGCATTTATAGCCGGTTTATTGCCTTTGGTTATTGCAAGCGGAGCAGGTGCTGTAGGAAACAGAACAATTGGTACAGCAGCTTTGGGGGGGATGTTGTTTGGGACAATATTTGGTGTGATCATTGTTCCTGGTTTATATGTTGCTTTTGCCACATTATCTGAAAAGTACAGCAATAATAGAAAAAATGAAAATCCAGTAACAGAAATACTCTAGTCATGAGAAGTGAAAAAATCAATTATATATATTTTATAATGGCATTGATGATGATTTGTGGATGCAAAACTATCAATTCCAACCTTTCTATAGCAGAATTAAAACTACCTTCAAGTTTTAATTCATCCAAGGACACAGCCAACATTGCAAAAATTAATTGGAGAAATTATTTTAAAGATGAGTTGTTGCTGAATTTAATAGATACAGCTCTAAGTAAAAACTATGATGTACAAATAGCGTTGCAGAAAATATACATTGCACGATCTGGTGTTCGATTTGCAAAGTCTGAAATGTTGCCAAAAGTGGATGGAGGGATTTATGCCGGATTAACTCGATACGGAAAATTTACCGAAAGTGGCCAGGGCAATGCAACAACTCCTTATCCTGATGACCCCGACAAAGTCATTCCCAACCCCGTCCAGGATTATTATTTAGGATTGACAACAACATGGGAAGTTGATATTTGGGGCAGGTTGAAAAATCAGCATAAGTCCGCCATGGCAAATTACCTTGCAAGTATTGAATGTAAAAATTTTGTAGTATCCAATTTAGTTGCCGAAATCGCTATTTCCTACTATGAATTGATTGGATTGGATAACGAGTTGGATATTATTCGACAAACCATTCAAAGGCAAAATGACGCCTTAAATGTAGCGAAAATTCAGAAAGAAGCTGGAAGAGCGAATGATTTGGCTATTCAGCAGTTTCAATCACAACTGTTAAATTCAAAAGCAGAAGAGCGGGAAATAATGCAACAAATCAACGAAATGGAAAACAAAATTAATTTTTTTCTGAGTCGATTTCCGCAAACCATAGAGAGGAAAAAGGACAGGTTGTATCAGGAAATGCCTACACAAATATCTATGGGCATACCTTCACAACTGCTTTCTTATCGTCCTGATATACGAGAAGCGGAATTGCAAGTGCAAGCAACCAGGTTTGATTTGAATGCGGCAAAGGCTGCGTTTTTTCCAAACTTCAATATAGGAGCAACGTTGGGGTTCCAGTCTTTCAATCCAAAGTTTTTACTCTCTACACCTGCCTCAATCGGTTTTTCTGCTCTGGGTGGAATGATAGCACCACTTATTAATAAAAATGCAATCAAAGCAAATTTCAATTATGCTCAAGCAAGTCAATTAACCGCAATGTATAACTATCAAAAAGTGATATTGAATGGATACGTTGAGGTGTCAAACGAACTTAACAGTATTGATAATTTAAGAGAAATAAACGCTTACAAAAATGAGCAAAAGGACATTCTCATGCAATCAGTAGAAACGGCTAATGAACTATACAAAACAGGCAAAGCTAATTACATTGAAGTCTTGTTGGCACAGCAAAACTCCTTGCAAACACAATTAGAATTGATTGGTATAAGCAAACGCCTGCGCATTGCAACTGTGAATTTATATAAAGCTCTAGGTGGAGGTTGGGATTAACATTATTTTTAGTAAAAGAACAAACTTTTGGCAACTTAACTATTAACCTATTAAATAAGGATTTATACCAGTTCGTAATTAAAAAATTCGTAATTCGTATTCAAATCCCACCTTACCCGATTTTGAAATCAAATAAAATAAACAAGTGTAAAATCATTGACCAATAGAACTATAGATATTACAATAAATTATAGGGAAAAAATAAAAGGTCGAAAAAGGGGTTAATTGCTGTGAGCTTGTTATTTTCGGAAATCAGAAAACTTATAGAACCATGTTTGGAGGAAAAAAATCAGATAACAGTGCCGGTGGAGGCAATCCGGTGGTTTCGGCCATTTCCAACAACCTGATCACATCGGGAACCAAGATAGAAGGCAATGTGACCGCAAATTCCGACATGAGGATCGATGGAGAATTGTACGGCAATCTTATTTGCCTGGGAAAGATAGTTATTGGAGCTGAAGGAAAAATTGTAGGTGACATCGAATGCCAGAATGCAGTAATCGAAGGGGTTTTTCAAGGCAAACTCAAATGTGGCGAATTGCTGAACATCAGGGAAACGGCTCAAATCAATGGAGAGATTTCTACAGATAAACTAATGGTTCAATCAGGTGCTATCTTCAATGTGGTCTGTAACATGGGCAGCCTTATGAAAGCGGGTCAGGGCATTGGCAAGGCATCTTAATTCAACTTTTGGATGAAGCAGGCCCAAAAAACAACCAGGGGCGGAGAATACTTAAGGTATTCAGGTCTGGGACTTCAGATGGCGGTATTGATAGGCTTGGCCTATTGGTTGGGACACAAAGCCGATGAAGCCTGGTTGGGTGGTAAGCCTGTTTTTGCGGCTACCTTCATTTTATTGGTTTTTGGTGTCAGTATCTATAAGTTATACAAAGAATTATTTCCCAAATGAAACCGGCTTTATTTTATACAAGCCTGACTATATTGCTTGTCATGCAGGGTTTGGGGCTTTGGTGGTGGTACCATGTCTCACCCAATAATGTAGGCAGGGAATTAGCAATGGTAGGGATGGGGGCTTTTGTTATATTAAACATTGCTTTTTATTACCTCGCATCTTTTCTTTCTTATAAATCTATGGACCAGGCATATCTCATGATGACGTGGCTCAATTTTTCCTTAAAGATGATTTTTGCTCTGGGTTTGCCGGCTATCTATTACTTCAAAGACCACATCGGCGGGGCTGCTTTTATTGTTCCCTTTCTGCTAATTTACATCAGCTTTACCGTATTCGAAACCTGGGTATTGCACCGCATGGCCATAATGAGAAAGGTATAAAAAAAAGGCGAACCCCGATAATGGGATCCGCCTTTTTATTTGCGTTTTGGGAGCGAATTATTTTTTTGCTGGAAGAGCAGCTTTCAAAGCAGCCAATGCAGAAGCAGAACCTTCTGATACTTTGGCAAGACTTTCTTTCCAGGTAGCCAATTGAGATTCGTTGCTGGTAATGAAGTTGGTCAATTCTGCAATTTTTGCAGTAACGTCACCTTCCAATTTGCCTGCAGCCAAACCATCTTTCAATGCAGTAACTTCTCCTGCTTTTGCTTCCCATGCAGTTTTTGCTTCAGCCAATTTGCCGGCAATCTCTGTAAGACCAGCTCCTGAAGTTTTGTAAGCTTCAACCGCCATCTTCACTTTGTCAAGATCAGCACCTTTCAATTTAGACATGAAAGTTGAATCAACACCCAGGCTGTCGAAATTGGCAGTAAATGCTGCATTGCTTGCATCAACCATGGTTGAAAATTCAGTTACAGCTGCTGTAGTAGTTTCCCACTTGGTACCCAATTCTTCGATACCTGCTTTGTATTGCTCAATATTTTTGCAAGAAAAAACAGAAACAGCAATCAAAGACAAAAAGAACAATTTTTTCATTGTAGATAATTTTAACTTGTTTAGGCTGCAAATGTATGTGGACTTAACCTTCTGCGCAATAGGTGAAACCAAATATTATTTCAAATCTTTGGTGAAATATATGTTAATAAAGTTCTAATGAGAAGATATTGATATAAAAACGAAATTTTATATTGAACTAGGTGGCAAGGTTCAAAAAAATTTGCTCTTATCCCCAAGTGGGCAAAATTATTGCAGAATATTATTTTGGATTATAAATTACTTTTTTTGAGCATGGATTTTTTTGACACGATCCAGTTCACGTTTCATGTCTTTTTCCTTGAGGTCTTCACGTTTGTCGTACATCTTTTTACCCTGGGCAACAATGATTTGTACCTTTACAAAATCACGATCGCTGAAATACATCTTATAGGGAATCAGGGTCATACTTTTTTCGTCCAGCTTTCTCCTTATTTTTTTTAATTCTGCCTTTTTTAGTAAAAGGATTCGATCACGCCTGGTTTCGTGGTTGTAAATGGTGCCTTGATCGTATTCGGCAATGTACATATTTTTAACCCAAAGATGGTCGCCCAAAAACACACAGTAGGCATCAGTAAGATTGGCATTGCCAGCGCGAATGGCCTTGACTTCGGTACCTGTAAGTACTATACCCGCCTCAAATTCCTGGACAAAGTGGTATTCAAACTTTGCACGTCTATTTATGATTTCGCGATTGGTTATGGCCATGGGTAATAAATGTGATTATTTAAAGGGCAGCCATTTCTGATCACTTTTCCCACTTTCAATGACAGCATAGATAAATTGCATACCTCTGAGTCCGTCTTCAACCGAAGGGTAGTCGTGATAGATAGGATCGATTTCTCTGCCTTCTATTTGTGCAGCAATGCACATGGCTACATTTCTGTAAATATTGGCAAATGCTTCCAGGTAACCTTCAGGGTGTCCTGCCGGAATCCTGGTGTGTGCCTGTGCGGCCGTGCATACACCCACTCCCCCTGTGCGAAAGACCTTGATGGGCTGATCAATGTACCTTACCGTAAGGGTATTGGGCTCCATCTGTCTCCACTCAAAGCCGCCACGGTCTCCATAGACACGGATTGCCAAATTGTTTTCCTCACCAGCACAAATCTGACTGGCATGAAGGATGCCTCTGGCACCATTTTCGAATCTTAGTAATACACTTCCATCGTCGTCCAGTTTTCTGCCCTCTACCAATGTTGAAATGTCTGCACAAAGTGATGAAATCTTCAGGCCTGTGATGTATTCTGCCAGGTTTTCGGCATGTGTGCCGATATCGCCCATAGCGCCTGCAATACCTGACTTGCTCGGATCAGTACGCCAGGCTGCTTGTTTTTGTTCGGAGGCTTCCAACAGTGTTGACAACCACCCCTGAGGATATTCAACTACTACTTTTCTAATCTCACCAATGTCTCCACATTTTACCAAATGACGTGCCTGCTTGACCATGGGATAACCTGTGTAGTTGTGGGTCAGCGCAAAGATAAGTCCACTCTTTTTGACCTCTTCCTGTAAGGCAAAAGCCTGTTCCAGATCAAAGGTCATAGGTTTGTCGCAAATGACATTAAAACCTGCCCTTAACGCTTGTACAGCCGGGGCAAAATGCATGTGATTTGGCGTTACGATCGATACCAGATTCATTCGTTTGTCAGCTGGAAGAGCCAACTCTGATTGTATCATTTCTTCAAAACTGCCATACACCCGGGAAGGATCCAGTCCCAATTCCTCACCACTTCTGCGCGACCGATCGGCATCAGAACTAAAAGCGCCACAAACCAGTTCAATCATACCATCCAAACCGGCGGCCATCCGGTGCACGTTCCCGATAAAGGCACCAATTCCGCCTCCTACCATTCCCATTCTGACCTTTCTTGTCATGCCATTCTTTTTTTATTGTGCACTGTGAAATTGTCTCAAAAACCTTACATCATTTTCAAAATACATGCGGATATCGCTGACCCTGTACAAAAGCATGGCTTGTCGCTCTATGCCCATACCAAAGGCATAACCCGAATATTTGTCAGGGTCGATACCACAATTGCTTAACACCTGAGGATCTACCATTCCACAGCCCAGAATTTCCAGCCAACCGGTACCTTTGGTAATGCGGTGATCTACTTCATCTTTTAGTCCCCAGTACACATCCATCTCAGCACTGGGTTCGGTGAATGGAAAATAACTGGGTCTCAGCCTGATTTCTGTCTGGATGCCGTACATTTCCCTTGCAAAATAAAGCAGGGTTTGTTTCATATCAGCGAATGAAACTTTTTCGTCGATGTAAAGCCCTTCCACCTGGTGAAATTGACAATGTGATCGGGCCGAAATGGTTTCGTTGCGATATACTCTTCCCGGAGCAATGATGCGAATGGGCGGTTGGGTGCTGGTCATTACCCTTGCCTGTACAGAAGATGTGTGGGTTCGCAACAAACGAGTCACTGAATCTTTTAAGTAAAAAGTATCCTGCATATCCCTGGCAGGATGGTCGTCTGGTGTGTTCATGGCACTGAAATTGTGCCAATCATCTTCAATTTCGCGCTCCTCGGCAACGGTGAAGCCAATGCGTTCAAAAATGGAAACAATTTTGTTGAGCACCAGAGAGATGGGGTGTCTCGATCCCTGCCATTGCGTATTATCAGGTAAAAACAGATCTATATCGGCAGCAGCCTTTGACGCTTTACCGGCTTCAATCTGGTCTTTGTGTGATTGGTATTTTTCCTCAGCAGCCGTTTTGACAGCATTCATTACCTGACCAAATTCCTTTTTGCGTTCGTTGGCTACATTTTTAATTTCTGCAAAAAGGTCTTTGAGAATGTTCTTGGTTCCTAAAAATCTGATTCTGAATGATTCCAGTGAACTTTCATCCTGAATAAGGGTGTCGTTTATTTCTTTCCCCAGTGCATCCAGGGTGTCGAATACATCGTTTTGCATGATATGTTATGGGTAATGTGTGTACAAAATTACGAAAAATCTGCCAATTGGCTTTGATAAATTGGCATCGGTCGCAAAAGACCACGATCATTCAAAAGGGAGATTTAGGTCAGTCTTCACCTAAAATGGGTTGGTTAATTTTGAAATATCTTTTTCGACAAAAAACCATTTTATGTCAACAAAAACCACGTTATATCTTTCAGACCTGCATTTTGAACACCAGCAATGGCTCAAAGAGCTGGAATTCTGGGAAGACGAAATTGATTTGTACAACCGGAGGTTGGGAGAAATCATTGGCAGGTATACCGATCCATCTATTAAGGCCGAGATGGAGCATTTTCAAAATCAGTTCATCCGCCACGATGAGGTGATCGACATCCTGAAACACGATGTTCGAAAGCACGAATCTCAACTCGTGAAGTACGCTCAGGATCATCCGGTGGCCATAGATCATGTTCATTTTAATGACCATACTGAGTTGCGCGACCGCATGGAAACGCAGCGTAAGATTTATGCAGACCTGAAAGCAGAGTTTTACACCTTCCTATCAAGGAATATGTAGGAAACACAGGCTGAAGTATTACCACATTTTGTTTTATAGTTGTTAGGTTTGATCGCAATGGTGATCAAACCTTTTTTGTTTTTATACATTCAAAAAACCTAAAAATTGATTTCTAAACAGAAAATAACTATCCACGAAATTGTTTGGATTTTACTGGAGTTTTGGTAATAAAAAATTTCATTTTTCCAACGACGGTCAAATTAGCTAAGAATTGATTCTATTTAATTTTCAAATTGCTGAGAGGATATTGATTTTGCCAATAAATGGACATATTTCTTCTGTTTATGTCTGGAACCATCTGAAAAATGGCATAAAATGTTAAATTTGGACACATTTTAAATCATTTCTGCCAAAAGCATTACATGGTTTCATAGTTTATATCAATTAAAACCAACTGATGAACATCAATTTCAAGCTCCATTCATTGAAAACCAATGGATTAACGAATATCGTTTTATTTGCACTTCTTTTTTCTTTCTATACTGGTAATGCACAGACTCAATTCTGGAGCGATAATTTTGAAGGATCTCCGTCAAGTGGCATAAGAATTCCTGAAGAAAATGGTGGCGTTGGAGGGCCTCCCATGACTTCATATTTCAGATTAACCGATGGCTCAACTGTGGCGCAAGTAGTGCCTTTTACAGGTAAAGAAGGAACAAATTATTGGGCGGGAGAAGACCACAATGCAAACGGTACAGGATTTACAGTGAGTGGAGCAGAAGGAGCAGCTACAAATAGCCCAAACAATGAACTCCAAATTCTTTGGTTGGGCATCAATATTGCCGGTAAAACAGGATTGAGTTTTAGAGGCCTATTAGCTGCAAATAGCACAAATGAGCCATGGGATAACACACAAGCTTGTATAAGTGGTGTAGGAACAACCAATACTGATTATATTATTGTACAGTATAGTATTGATGGAGGCCCTTTTATTAACTTAGTTCGCTTTTTTAATAGAGGTAGTGCTTCCGGTACCAGTGATAAATATTTGTATGAAGATACCAATAACGATGGTTGTGGAGATGTAGGAGGTTTACAGCTTACAAATGCTTTTAAAGAAATTACAAAAACAATTATAGGTACAGGCTCAACAATGAGTTTAAAAATTCTAGTATTCTCTGAAGGAAATAATGAAGAATGGGCCATTGATAATTTTAGACTATTTGAAACCACTTCAATTCCGGTAGTATTAAATTGCCCAACGAATACAACAGTAGCATCGTGCCAATCCCAAGCCGCAGTTAACGCCGCATTTACCACATGGTTAGCAACGGCCAGTGCATCAGGGGGCTGCAGTGGGGTACTCACTAACAACAATGTTGGCGCTCCAGCGGCGTGTGGTGGAAGCACTACTGTTACCTTTACTTATACAAGCACCTGTGCTCCTTTGGTAACCACTTGCCAGGCTACCTTTACTGTTGTCGCGTCACCGCCTGTAATTCTCACCTGCCCCACCAACACAACTGTAGCTTCTTGTCAATCCCAGACTGCTGTTAATGCTGCTTTTACAGCCTGGCTGGCAACGGGTACAGCATCTGGAGGGTGCAACGGAGTGCTCACAAATAACAATTCAGGAGCCCCGGATGCTTGTGGAGGTTCCACAACGGTGACATTTACCTACACCAGTTCCTGTTCACCTTTGATCACCACTTGTCAGGCTACCTTCACGGTTTCGGCCACCTCAACCCCAACCCCAACATTCACAAACTGCAACAATACCGTAAGTCTTGGTTGCAATCCCGCCAGTTTACCTTCTTGTACAGGTATATCAAGTGGCGGATTTGGAGGTGCCGTGACGGCATCCAATAGTTGTGGTTCTGTTCCGGTGTCCTGTTCAGCGGGCACAATCATGGTCAATGGATGTAATCGCTCACAAGTGTTTACCTTCACAGCAACGGCATGTGGTATCACCAGCACCTGCACACGCACCTTCAACTGGACGCAGGTGACACCACCTTCATTCAATGGTTCCTGCTCAAATGGTGTGATCAACTTAGGATGCAACCCTGTAACCCTGCCAGCTTGTGATCCCAACATCACAGCGTCCAATGAGTGCGGGCCAATATCTGTGACATGCAACGTGGGCACCATCCAGGTAAATGGGTGCAATCGCCAGCAAACGCTAACTTATGTTGCCAATGCAGTTGGCTGTGGCACTTTCAGCACATGTATTAAAATACACAATTGGCAGGTGACTACGGCCCCTGTCTTTGCCAACTGCGACAATACTTATGACCTTGGTTGTAACCCTGCTACCATACCCACTTGTGCCAATGTACAGACGGCCCCATTTGGTGGTGCAGTAACTGCCAGCAATGAATGCGGCAACGTTGGCGGCATCACTTGTTCTGAAGGAGCCGTTACTTCAAATGGCTGCGATCGAAGCAAAGTATTCACATTTTCTGTGACGGCTTGTGGATTTACCTCAACTTGTACGAGAACCTTTACATGGAAAGTGGAATCATTACCCATATTTGATAATTGTACAACAGGTCTCATCGACCTTGGTTGCAACCCTGTTGCCTTACCAACTTGCGATGCCAGTGTAACTGCTACCAGTGAATGTGGCCCGGCCACAGTTGTTTGCACGGCGGGAATGATCACTTCAAATGGTTGTAATAGACAGCAAATATTCACCTATGAGGCTACTGGCGTATGTGGTACTAATACCTGCACCCGAACATATGTTTGGCAGGAAAGTACACCGGTAATTTTGACCTGTCCCATCAACACTGTTGTGCCGGCATGTCAAACCCAAATTGCCATAGATGCTGCATTTACTTCATGGTTAGCCAGTACATCAGCATCGGGTGGTTGCAATGGAGTTTTAACCAACAACAACATAGGAGCACCTTCAGCCTGTGGCGGCAGTACAACGGTGACCTTTACCTATACAAGTACTTGTTCACCATTTATTACCACGTGTCAATCGACTTTTACCGTAGCGTCATCACCAACTGTGATACTCAATTGTCCCATGAGCCAAACGGAAATTGCCGGGCAGACTCAGTCTGCTATTAATGCAGCTTTTGCAGCTTGGTTGAGCACCGCATCTGCATCTGGCGGCTGTAATGGAGTTCTTATCAATAACAATATCGGTGCCCCACCAGCAACAGGAGGGTCTACGATGGTCACTTTTACCTATACGAGTTCCTGTGCACCTTCGACCACTACTTGTCAGGCAACATTTTCTGTATTGTCTGGTTTGTATCAAAACATGCAGACTGGGTTATCCTTTGCAACTTTACAAGCGGCCATCAATGCTGCTATGCCAGGACAGACAATTATTTTATTAGACAATGTATCTGAATCAAATGTAGTTATAAATAATTCTGTTACCATTGAAGCCAATGGTTTTACGCTAACCATTCCAAATGGAACCTTAAGCATACCAACAGGCAAATCGCTTACTTGGAAAGAAGATACGCTTATCATTGGTCCTGGAGCAAGCATCGTCAATGATGGTACCTTAGCCAACAACGGAACAATCAATTACCAGGGAGGTGTGGGTACGTTTAACAATACAGGTACTTACTCCGGCACTGGTAGTTTTCTGGGTGTTATGGTGAATACCGGGAATGTTAGTCCGGGCAATTAAGTAAGACCAATACGGCTGCTTGTTAGTTCAATACGGCTTCGCCTTAGTTCAATACGCGCTTTGCGCTTAGTTCAATACGGCTTCGCCTTAGTTCAATACGCGCTTTGCGCTTAGTTCAATACGGCTTCGCCTTAGTTCAATAAAAGCATTGCGCTTAGTTCAATGCGGCTTCTCCTTAGTTCAATACGCGCATTGCGCTTAGTTCAATGCGGCTCTGCCTTAGTTCAATCCTCATACTTTGCGCATTGAGTAATGCGGTTTATTGATTGAGAAAGGTTTTTTTTGGATAACTTATACAGCAGGGTTAATATACAAAACAATAATGTATAAAATATACAGGATTATATAACTATAGTGCCCTCTCATGGAATAGCTTGACATGAAAAGTGTGGAAAACTTGCTTAAATT